>TARA_R110002095_G_scaffold1245_19_pt1 | contig 98270 bp, 97 predicted proteins | sample TARA_R110002095 | Tara Oceans TARA_R110002095 (sample SAMEA4397255) | marine metagenome | biome: Polar Biome; feature: [SRF] surface water layer (ENVO:00010504); material: water (ENVO:00002006), including particulate matter (ENVO:01000060) such as... | depth 5 m | reverse complement strand
GCAGTAAAGAAGATGTGCTGGCGCCCAGATGGCGCAATGCCTTGGTCCAAGGTCCCTCCCCTACGCAGTGGGGGGAGAGGTTAAGTTAGTCTTGAAAATCACCCACCGTGACCGCGTGATTAAGCGGACCGTGGCCGTGGCCGAAGCCGGGGTTTGTCTCAATCGCGCGGCGCACATACGCACGCGCCCGTTTCACCGCCTCGACCAAGGTCATCTCCTGCGCCAAACCGACCGCGATCGCGGACGCCAGGGTGCAGCCGGTGCCGTGGGTATTCTGCGTATCGATGCGGGTATCTTCGAAACGGTGGGTGGTGCCGTCTGCATCTCGAAGTAAATCGACCAAGGCGTCGCCTTCAAGATGCCCGCCCTTCAGCAACACAGCATGGGCGCCCAAGCCCGCCAACGCATCCAGCGCCGCGTCCATATCCGCCGCATTTGAAATGGATTGGCCGATCAGCACTTCGGCTTCGGGCAAATTCGGCGTGATCACGTGGGCGGCGGGTATCAACACGGTTTTGAGAGCATCCGCCGCCGCTTCGGCCAGCAACGACGCGCCGCCTTTGGCGACCATCACCGGATCGGCGACAATCGGCACACCCGGCGCAAGTTCGGCCAATGTTGTGACCACGGTTTCGATGATGTCGGCCCGGTGCAGCATGCCGATCTTGATGCAATCCGCGCCGATGTCTTCAAGCACGACGCGCATTTGGTCGGCAACGAAATCCGCCGGCACATCGTGGATGCCATGAACACCTTGGGTGTTCTGCGCCGTCAGCGCGGTAATCGCCGTCATCGCGAACCCACCCAACGCGGTGATCGTTTTAATGTCCGCTTGTATGCCCGCGCCGCCGCCGCTGTCAGATCCTGCGATCACCAGCACGCGCCCTGTCATCTTGGCCATTGCTGCCTCGTTGAACGTTTAAGCTTGTTTGGATATGGCGTCGCAAATGCCGTCGACAACCGCTTCGACGAGCACAAGGTCATCCCCTTCGGCCATGACCCGGATCAACGGCTCGGTCCCGGACTTGCGGATTAACACACGCCCGTTGTTGCCAAGACGCTGCTCGCCCGCGCGGATTGCCGCCTTTACGGTCTCGGCCTCAAGCGGGGCTCCACCGTTAAAGCGAACGTTTTTCAGCAATTGCGGCACCGGCGTGAACAAGTTGAACATCGCGCTGGCCGGTTTGTCGCCGCTGACCAGCACCGCCAAAATTTGCAAAGCGGCAATCAAGCCGTCACCCGTCGTCGCGTAGTCGTCAAAGATCAGATGGCCCGACTGCTCGCCACCCAGATTATACTGCTCGGCGCGCATTGCTTCGGCGACGTAGCGGTCACCGACACGGGTCCGTTTGAGGTCGAGCCCCATACCGTTCATAAAGCGCTCAAGCCCCAAGTTCGACATCACCGTCGCCACCACGCCACCGCCCTTAAGTCGGCCCGTCTGGTGCCAGTCCTGGGCAATCAGCCCCATGATCTGATCACCGTCAACGATGGTCCCGGCCTCGTCACAGACCAGCACCCGGTCCGCATCGCCATCGAGCGCGATGCCGATATCGGCGCCGTGCGCCACGGTGGCCTCTTGCAGCGTCGCCAGATGCGTCGAACCACAGCCGGCGTTGATGTTGGTGCCGTCCGGGCTGACGCCGATGGGCACGATTTCGGCGCCCAACTCCCACAACACTTCGGGCGCCACTTTGTACGCGGCGCCGTTGGCGCAATCGATGACGACCTTGAGGCCGTCCAAACGAAGCCCGCGCGGGAACGTTTGTTTCACATATTCCGTATAGCGACCGCGGGCGTCGTCCAACCGCCGTGCGCGACCAAGGCCGGATGCCGGCGCCAAGTCGTCAACAAGATCGCTGTCCATGCCGGCTTCGATCTCAACCTCAACTTTATCCGATAGCTTATAACCATCGGGGCCGAACAATTTGATGCCGTTATCTTCATACGGATTGTGAGACGCAGAAATCATCACGCCCAGATCGGCCCGGAGCGAGCGGGTCAACATCGCGACCGCAGGTGTCGGCATCGGGCCGACCAGCACCACGTCCATGCCCATCGACACAAACCCGGACGTCAACGCCGGCTCGATCATGTAACCGGAGAGCCGTGTGTCTTTGCCGATCACGACGCGGTGGCGGTGGTCGCCACGGCGAAACTGCATCGCCGCCGCCATGCCAAGCCGCAACGCCACGTCGGCAGTCATTGGTGCGGTGTTGGCGCGCCCACGAATACCATCGGTGCCGAAATATTTCCGCGTTGTCGTCATTAAGCCGTCCATAAAGTCCGCAAAGCCCCAGTCTGCACAGTCATACCCCATAATTCTGTCATGAAAAGGGTTTCCGAGAAGTTTACGGCCGGAAATCCAAGCCGATGGGTGTAAATCCGAGTCTTCAATTCCCATTCTATGTCTAAGTGAATTCAAAACGTGGAGCTAACAATGACATTCAAACGCTTGGTCCTCATGCCGCTGGCTGCACTGGTGCTGGCTGTATCCGCCCCCGCAAAGGCCGCCGAATATAAAATCGATCACAGCCACACCTTCATCGAGTTCAAAGTCATTCACTTAGGCTTCAGCTGGCTGAATGGCCGCTTTGACGATTTTGACGGCAGCTTTACGTTTGATCCGGAAGCAGGCCCGGAAGCTCAGAAAATCAGCCTGACCATCGACACCACGTCGATCAACTCGAACCATGCCGAGCGCGACAAGCATCTGCGTTCCGACGATTTTCTGAATGTCGAGAAATTCCCCGAAGCGAAATTCGTCAGCACGGGCTATAGCGGCGATGCGTCGGGCGGCACGCTGACGGGTGACTTCACGTTGATGGGTGTGACCAAACCGATTGAAATCAAGGTCAAGAAAATCGGCGAAGGCAAAGACCCCTGGGGCGGCTATCGCGCCGGCTTTGAAGGCACCGCCGAGTTTGACCGTCGTGACTTTGGCATGGGCTACGACCTCGGCCCGAAATCCAACACCGTCTCTCTAGATCTTTATCTTGAAGGTATCCGCCAATAGGGCGCACGAAAGATGAGCCAACACCCAACAGGTTACAGCGCCGTCGCCCGACTTTTACACTGGGCGACGGCGCTGGTGATTTTGGGGCTGACCGGGCTCGGTTGGTGGATGGTCGGCCTCAGCTATTATGACGCTTGGTACAATCGCGGGCTGGATTTGCATAAAAGCTTCGGCATCATTGCATTCGTGTTGGCTGTCGCATTCATTATCCGCAAATTGATCGGCCAAGCCCCCGCCCCGGCACCCCCACTAACAAAGCTTGAACGCATCGGCGCCAAGTCTGCACATGGGATGCTGTTCATATTGATGCTCTTGATGCCGGTCAGCGGATATTTGATCTCGACGTCCAGCGGGGACGGGATCGACGTGTTCGGTGTCTTTACCTTGCCCGCGCTTTTGCAGATCGACAAGCAAGCCCGCGACCTAGCCATCGATGTGCATTATTGGCTGGCGTATATCGGGCTCGGCATCATCGCCGTGCACGGGTTGGCGGCGATCAAACACCATGTGGTCAACAAAGACCGCACCCTGATGCGGATGCTGAGCGGACGCTAGGCGTCCACTAAACGTCTTCTGCCGCCTCAATCGCTTGCCATACGGCGAGCGCCTGGCGGGTCTCGGCAACATCATGGACGCGGAACAACTGCACGCCCCGATCCCAGCCGGCGATGGCGGCTGCGATAGAGCCGGCGATCCGGTCCTTGGCATCACAGTCGCGATCAATCTTCGAGATAAAGCTTTTCCGGGACACGCCTAACAATACTGCCGTGCCCAGCACATGGAACGCATCAATGTGCGCCAAGATGCGGAGGTTGTGATCCAAGTTCTTGCCGAACCCGATGCCGGGATCGACGGCAATCCGCGCGCGGGGAATGCCGGCGGCTTCAAGGGTCATAAGACGCTCGGCCATGTAATCGACAATATCTAAGGCCGCATCGTCGTAGCTTGGGTTTTGCTGCATGGTGCGGGGGTCGCCCTGCATATGCATCAATACGATGTCGCAACCAAGCTCGGCACAGACCGCCACGCTTTGGTCATCGCCGGTAAGCGCCGTCACGTCGTTGACGATCTTTGCGCCTGCCGCAATCGCGGCCCGCATCACACCAGCACGACGCGTGTCGATGGACACCAGCGCGCCTGCGTCCACCAAGCCTTTGATCACCGGCAAGGTGCGGGCGCGTTCGTCGGCTTCGCTGACGGGGTCGGCGCCAGGCCGCGTCGACTCGCCGCCGACATCCAGAATGTCGGCACCGGCATCGCGCATGGCGAGGCCGTGGGCAATCGCAATGTCAGGATCGAGAAAATCGCCGCCGTCGGAGAAACTGTCGGGCGTCGCATTGACGACGCCCATCAACCTCGGTCGGTCTAAAGACAACCCGGCGAACATAAGAGGTTCAGGCATACCCGCGCTCGAATGCGAGCCGGTTACTGACCGGGCTGCGGCTCTGGATCGGGATCAATACCACCGGCACCGCCCGGACCTTTTTTCGGTCGGGTTTTGCCACCGGTCGGGATCGATGTCCGGCGTGCCGTATCCGACGAACCGCCATCATCATCGTCACGATGGATCGGCTCACCCGCCAATAAGGCCTTCACGTCGGCCCCGGACAGGGTTTCATATTCGAGCAAGCCCTGCGCCAGCGTCTCCAGTTCGTCCGCGTGTTCGGTCAGAACTTTGCGGGCACTGCCCTCGGCGTCTTCGATCAAGCGACGGACTTCTTCGTCGATCAACGCCGCCGTGGCGTCAGACACGTTCTTTTGGCGGGCAACGGAGTGGCCGAGGAAAACCTCTTCCTCGTTATCCGCATAGCGCAACCGGCCAAGCTTGTCAGAAAACCCGTATTCCGTGACCATTTTCCGGGCCAAGCTGGTGGCCTGCTGAATGTCGTTACCGGCACCAGTGGTGATATTTTCCTTACCGAAGGTCAGTTCTTCGGCGAGACGACCACCATACATCAACGCAAGCCGCGACAGGAGTTGCCGCTCAGACATGCTCAGCTGGTCGCGTTCCGGCAGGCTCATCGTCACGCCCAACGCGCGACCACGCGGAATGATCGTGACTTTGTGCAACGGGTCCGTCTTTGGCATGTATATGCTGACCAGTGCGTGGCCGGCCTCATGATAAGCGGTCAGCTTTTTCTCGTCTTCGGTCATCACCATGGAGCGTCGCTCGGCACCCATCATGACCTTGTCTTTGGCTTCTTCGAATTCGGCCATGGTGACGACGCGTTTGGATTTACGCGCGGCCAGCAACGCCGCTTCATTCACCAGGTTGGCCAAGTCGGCACCAGAGAACCCAGGTGTGCCGCGCGCGATAATGCGGGGCTCCACATCGGGGGCCAGCGGGACTTTTTTCATGTGCACGCGCAAGATTTTCTCGCGGCCCAGAATATCCGGGTTCGGCACAACGATCTGACGGTCAAAGCGACCCGGGCGCAACAGCGCCGGATCAAGCACATCGGGCCGGTTGGTGGCGGCGATCAAAATCACGCCTTCGTTGGCCTCAAAGCCGTCCATCTCGACCAGCAACTGGTTAAGGGTCTGCTCACGTTCGTCATTGCCGCCACCCAGGCCCGCGCCCCGGTGCCGACCGACGGCATCGATTTCGTCAATGAAGATGATGCAAGGCGCGTTCTTTTTGCCCTGCTCAAACATATCGCGGACGCGCGATGCGCCGACGCCGACGAACATCTCGACGAAGTCGGAACCGGAAATGGTGAAGAACGGCACGTTCGCCTCACCGGCGACGGCGCGCGCGGTCAAGGTCTTGCCGGTACCCGGCGGACCGATAAGCAGGCAGCCTTTCGGAATACGACCGCCGAGGCGTTGGAATTTTTGCGGGTCTTTCAGGAATTCGACGATCTCCTCAAGCTCTTGCTTGGCTTCGTCGATACCGGCGACATCATCAAACGTCACGCGGCCTTGTTTTTCGGTCAGCAGTTTTGCCTTGGATTTGCCAAAGCCCATCGCCTTGCCGCCGCCCGACTGCATCTGACGCATGAAGAAAATCCACACACCGATCAATAGCAGCATCGGGAACCACGAAATCAGCACACCCCAAAGTGTCGGCGAGCCGTCTTCAGAAGGTTCCGCGCGGATTTGTACGCCTTTGCTCTTGAGCCGCTCAACCAACTGCGGGTCGTTCGGTGCATAGGTCTGGAAGCCGCCGCCAGAGAGGTATTGGCCGAATATCTGGTTGCCCTTAATGGTGACACCCTTGACGTCGCCCTCCTCAACCTTGGTCAGAAATTCGGAGAACGCGAGTTCGTTCACGCCCGGGCGTTGTGTCGTCCCTTGGAAAAGGTTGAACAATGCCAACAAGAGCAATCCGATGATGATCCAGAGCGCGAGGTTTTTGCTGAAATTCAAGGTCGCAGTTCCTTTTTGAGCGCATGCGACGGCCGCTCCGACCGCCAAAATCGCGAATTATATCGCATACCTAAAGTCGCCCGACCGGCTTTACGGCGGGTCAGACACTCTAGAGATAGTCCTTTTCGACGCTCACGCAATGGAAAATCCGTTTCCGGCGAGCGGGTTTTTTGGCTGAAAAGCGACGCGAATGCCCATGTTAGCCTCGCTGCCCGGCTTAGGAACGACAATATTGGTTTTCTGGCGGAAGACCAGCAAGCCTGCCCGCGCCGCTACGGGCAGCTTCAAAAACCAATCCGGCCGCTGACGCTTGGGCCAATAACCGAACACCGCATCAGAAAATGCGGCGCAGCTGAGCGGCGCCGTTTCAGGCGCAATGTGGACCGCAAACCGACCGTCCCAATGGTGCGTTTGCGCCTGCGCGTTCGACGAAAAAGTCAGCGGCGTCGGCTGATTTCGGGCTTCGCGATAGATGCCAATGCGATCTATCTCAACGCACACGCGCACGGCGCCCAAGGTTGCCGCGTCGCCCTGCGTCAAAGCCTTATACACACGCTCAATCGCGGCCGGGCTTGGCGCATAGGGCTTACCGCCCACCGCCGCGACCAGCCGAGCGAGGCCGCGATGCACGATTTCCGGTGCCGTAATTTCGAGCGCGTCCAATGACAGCGCCGCATAACCTGCCGCATTCAAGGTTACATGTCGGGCCAGCCAGCGCGCGGTTTCCGTCTCCAGCACCGCGCGGGCGCCGGCAAAGCGGACCGTCCCTTGGGCCAAGGACTGCGTGTCGATACCGCCATCCTGCAACGCGTGACGAACCCGCACGCGTTGGAACGCCACATTGTCGTTGCTGGGATCTTCGACCCAGACCAGCTCTGCCGCCTGTGCCGTCGCCATCAAACGCGTCTTCTCAAGACTCAACAATGGCCGGAGGATACGGCACGCGCTGAGTTCACGGACCGGCGCCATCGCCGCTAAGCCGTCCGGCCCGCTCCCGCGCTCAGCCCGCATTAAAAAGGTTTCCGCCTGATCTCCGGCGTGATGGCCAACCAGCAGATGCACCACGGCATTTGCGCGACACCAGTTTTCGAGCAACCCATAGCGCGCCTGTCTGGCTGCCGCCTGCAGGCCGAGCGAGGGTTTCGGGCCTGACCAGGTTAACGTCTGATGTGCAATACCACGCATATTCAGTTGCTGCGCGATGGCCTCAGCTTCGGCAGTCGCCTCTGGTCGCAGTCCATGATCGACGGTCAACGCCGTCACCTGCCCGCCCCGCGCCCGAGCCCAGTGGTGTGCCAGCCACGCCAACGCCGTGCTGTCGGCGCCGCCCGAAACCGCCACCGCAAGATGCGGCGCGGCTTCGAACGGGCCAAGAGCATCAATCAGATTGCTGAATTCAATATCCGTGAGAGGCATCGACATCATCGACTATACCCGGCGTCAGGTGCAGCCGTTTTTCTGCCACTCGCGCTCAAGTGTGCTTTTCAGACCGGCGGAGGCTTCGGGATAATCGCCCCGCAGCTTTTGAAACACCGCGCAGGCTTCGGTTTTGTTGTTCAAGCTCGCCAACGACATGCCGAGCTTCAACAACGCATCCGGGGCTTTGGCGCCCCGCTTGTCGCTTTCATAGCCTTCAAGAAACGTTTCGGCCGCCTCAACGAACGCGCCCCGCACGTAATAAGTTTCACCCAGCCAATAGCGCGCATTGCCGACGAGCGGGTCATCCGGGTTTTTTTCAAGGAACTGATTGAGCGCGCTCGCCGCCATGTCATATTTGCCTTGGCGCAGCAGGCTGAACGCATGCATGTATTGTTCACGCGGCGTACCGTCCGGCAACGCGGCAGTTTGCGCGCCCTTGGGCGCCGCCGGTTGACCACTTTGCGCGACGTCGACGGCGCCCGGTGCGGGTGCTGCGCTCGGCGCAGGAGCGGCCAACGGCTCCCCAGTCAATTGCGCCAGCAAAGCATCTTCTTCGCTGGGGGCTGCCGGGGCTGTGGCCGGCGTTGGTGGACCGGCATTTTCAGCTTCTGACGCCGTCAAGGTGCCCAGCACTTGAGTGCCGTTCGGCAACACATTGCCGGACACAGGCCCGGGTGCCGCAGGCGATACGCCGGTGGGCATATCACTCATAGAGGCCGGCGGCGCACCGGTGCCACCCCCCTGTTCGAGCTGGCGCAGACGATAATCGACGTCGGCGACGACTTTATCGAGTTGCGTGCCCATTTGATTGAGCTTGAAAGACATTTCTTCGATGCGCCCGACCACACCGCGCAATTCACCTTCAAGCTCGGAAATACGGACGCCGAGTCTTGCAACCGCTGGGTCGCCGCTTGCCGCCGCATTGCTGCTGCCACTCACCAGCGGGGCACCGCTACCGCCCCGGGCAATCTGTACGTTGAGGGTACGGATATCCCGTTCTAAACGATCAATCCGATCACGCAGCGCAGCCGCATCAAGGGATTGCGCCGCTGACGGCAACGGGGCCGCAAACGCGGCCACGATCACGACAGCGAATACGGCACCACCGATAAAGGCTCGTCGGAACGTCATGACTATCTCTCCGGTCTTCTCAATTATTCTGGCCAATCGTGCTGCGGACAAGATGTCCGCGACTCGGTTCAGCTAAACTGCGAGAAATATTAGGCAAAATTAAGGCGCTTGCCCACCCTACGGCAGACAAGCGCCCAATTTTCTTTATGACGTCTGGTCGCTTAGCTGCCGGTAGAGTTCACCACCATGACGCCCCGGCGGTTTTGCGCCCAAGCGACTTCATTGTGGCCGATAGCGGCAGGCCGCTCTTTGCCATACGAAATAGTCTTCACCCGCGATGGGTTAATGCCCAAAGCGACTAAGTAATCTTTCACGGCGTTCGCACGGCGCTCACCCAAAGCCAAGTTGTACTCGCGCGTGCCGCGCTCGTCAGCATGCCCTTCGAGGGTGACGCGGACGGCGCCATATTTCTTTAACCAAGCGGCCTGCTGTTCCAGCGCAGCACGCGCTTCGGCGCCCAGGTCCGAGCTGTCGTAAGCAAAGAACACACGGTCGCCGACGTTAACGACCAAGTCCTCTTGCGAGCCGCCTTGAATTTGTACGGCGGCAGGCGCACTTGAGCCAGTGTTAGTGCTTGCACCGCTCGAGCCGGTGTTGCCGGTAGTTTCAGGCGCCGTTTCACAAGCTGCCAAAAGTGCGACTGCGGCCAGCATCGTCAAAAATTTAAAACGCATAGGATAACTCCTCATCGGGTGTAATTCTTAAACCCTGTTCGCCGATCAATCGGCACAAACCTCCGCTGGCCCCCTCTGCGGACGCCAATTACTGGTATTGTTAAAGACAGACGCGCTTGATTCCAAGTACTTTTTTGGGACAGCACAATGTTTCAGGTTCAGCCCACAACCGAATATTCAACAATAGTTTTGTGCGGCGCGGGATAAAATGGCGCATTCCCGCCTCTCCCGTCATGCGATTATCACGGGATGATCGGCGACCACGCAGGATCCGACCCCCCCACCGGCGTGATGACTTCACGCTCATTATAGCCCGTGAGGTCAACGGAATAAAGTCGAGGATCCGTCACCATCTCGCCACGCTTGGATTGGCGGAAGAACATCAACACGCGCCCGTTCGGCGCCCAGGTCGGAGCTTCGACCAAGAAATCCTCAGCTAAAAGACGCTCGCCCGAGCCGTCGGGGCGCATCACGCCAATATAAAATTGGCCCCGTGAAATCTTTGTGAACGCGATCAAATCGCCGCGTGGCGACCACACCGGCGTCGCATAGCGCCCATCACCAAAGCTAATCCGTTGCACATTGCTGCCATCGCCGTTCATGACGTACAACTGCTGCGAACCGCCCCGGTCCGAGTTGAATACGACCTGTGCAGCATCCGGTGAATAACTGGGCGAGGTATCGATAGCCCCGGACCGGGTCAATTGTGTTGATTGCCGGGTCCGCAAATCCATCACGTGGATATCGGTCTTGCCGTTCTGTGCAAGGCTCATGATCACCTTTTGCCCATCCGGCGAAAACCGGGGCGCAAACGTCATGCCCGGGAAGTTCCCAAGTAGTTCCTGGCGTCCACTGTCGATGTTGAAGATATAAACGCGCGGCGTGTTGCCGTGATAGCTGAGATACGTGATTTCTTGGAGCGTCGGCGAGAACCGGGGCGTCAGCACCAGCGACGAGCCATCCGTCAAAAACCTGTGATTGGCACCGTCCTGGTCCATGATCGCCAGGCGCTTGATACGGCGCTGCGCCGGCCCACTTTCGGCGATGTAGACAATGCGCGTATCGAAATAGCCGTCTTCGCCGGTGATCCGCTTATAGATCGCATCCGAGATAATATGCGCAACGCGGCGCCAGTTGTCGGGCACCGTAAAGTAGGCAAGGCCGACCATCTGCTGCTCGGCGAACACATCCCACAACCGAAACTCAACCCGTAGTCGACCATCGGCTACCAATTGCGTGCGGCCTTGCACCAGAGCTTGCGTATTGATGATCCGCCAATCACCGAAGCGAGGCAATGTTGCCAAAGAGCCATCACCTTCGATGAACGCGCGCCGATCAATCGGCTTGAATAAACCGGATCGTTGAAGATCGGCGGATATCACCGCCGCCATCTCACGACCGATCCGCGCGTCTTCACCGGTGGCGCCGAAGAAATCGGTAACCGCAATCGGCAAAGGCTCGGCATTGCCTTGGGTGATGTCGACGCGAAGCTCCGCCGATGCCATCGGTACAAAGGCGAGAAGCAATGCGGCAAATACCGAAATGCGGACCATGGCTGGTAAAAACATCATCGCTCCTTAAAGCTGCGCGCTACAAAAGCTCGCTGGGATCAAAGTTGATTTCAATCGTCTTCCAAATCTCATAGCGATCCGCCGGCAGTTTGATCGGATTGCAGCGCGGATTCAACACAGCGCGCTTCGCAGCATCGGCAGCGGATTGGAAAAACCCATCGCTATAGTAACGGTTCTGATCTTGAATAACCGCGGCACCGACGGTGCCGTCCGGATTCATCGACATACGTATCACCACCGCCAAGTTTTTAGCATTTTTAGCACCCGGATTAATATTCCAGCACGGTGTCACCGACTCGATCACTTTGCGGCGCATGGCATCCAATTCAGTCATGCTGACCGGTTGATCAAGATCGGACTTAACCTGTTGATTAGGCTTTTTTAAGGCACTCCTGATCGAGGCCGCAAAATCTTTTGTCGGCTCTTCTTTGGCGGGCTTCTCAGGTTCAGCAGCCCGGGTCTCTTTAATCTTCTCAAGCGTCTTCAGCAAAGACGAGACCTGAAACTCCGGTTTTTCCTTCGGCGGCGTCGGCTTTTTCTTCAGCGTCGCTACCGCTGCCACGGCCTTTGGCGGCGCAGGTGCGGGCTCCGGTTTCGGCTCGGGCTTGGGTGCCGGCTCCGCTTTCACTTCCGGCACCATTTCCGGCTCGGGTTTAGGCTCAGGCTCAGGCTCAGGGGCTGGCTCAGGCTGCTTCGGTGCAGGCTCGGGTTCCGGCTCAGGCTCAGGCGGCAACGCTGCGATCTCTGGAGCCGGTGGTGGTGGCGGGGCCGGTTCGGGCTCAGGCGCTTTCGCAACCGGTTTCGGTTCCGGTTTCTTCTCGGGCTCCGGCGGTTTTTCCTCGGGGGCCGGCTTCACAGTCGGCTGCGGCGCGTTTCGGACGTCGGAAATGTCCACCATCTCGACAAAGATCGGCGTCTCGTCCAGCGGGTCTATCGGGCTCAAAATCGGCAAGCCAAACCACGCCACCGCCACGATGGCGGCGTGAAAACCGATCGAAAAGATCAGGCCCTTATTCATCTGGTGTTGGTCCGATTGAACATGCTGGTTACGGGTTTTTCTTTTTCTTCTTGTCGCCACTTTGCGTGATCAAAGCGACGCGGCGATAGCCCGCACGATTGATCGTGCCCATCACTTCCATAACGCGGCCATAATTGATATCCGCATCACCGCGCACGAATATTCGCAAATCCTGGTTCTCGCCGGTGATGGCGCGCAGCCTCGGCACCAAGGTTTCGAGCGGCACCGACGTGTCTTGCAGAAAAATCTCACCGCCCGCCGTGATCGAGATCGCCAGCGGCTCGTCATCACCGGCAACGGCGCCCGCATCGGTCTTCGGCAGATTGACCTCGACACCGACCGTCAACAGCGGTGCCGTCACCATAAAGATAATCAACAGCACCAACATCACGTCGACAAACGGCGTCACGTTGATCTCGCTCATCGGTCGGTTTCGCCCTCGGCGGAAACGGCCACCGCTTGATGTGCGCTCTAATATTGTTGCCATATCCGTCGCACCTTTTTCCGTTTAGGTGTCCATTTCACGCGATAAAATTGCCGAGAACTCGCCGGCAAAGCTGTCCAGCCGACCGGCATAGCGATCCAGGTCACGGCTGAGTTTGTTGTAGGCAACCACCGCCGGAATGGCGGCGAGCAGGCCGAGCGCGGTCGCAAACAGCGCCTCGGCAATGCCCGGCGCGACCACGGCCAAGGAGGTGTTCGATGACACCGCAATCGCCTGGAAGCTGTTCATGATCCCCCACACCGTGCCGAACAAACCGACAAACGGTGCCGTCGAACCGGTGGTGGCCAAGAACGTCATATAGCGCTCGGCCCGGTCCATCTCGCGGTGCACGGTAATCTGCATGACGCGCTCAATCCGCTCGGCGACACCAACTTTCAGACTGGCGCCGGCGCTGCCCGATGCACGCCGCCATTCCCGCATTGCGGCAACGAACACAGCTGACATCGGATCGCGCGGGTTCGGGGATATTCGCTCATACAATTCGTCCAACGACTTGCCCGACCAAAACGCCTGCTCAAAATCCGATGAGCGTTTATTGAGCCGGCTCACGTTCAATATCTTCTCGAAGATGATCGCCCAGCACCAAATTGACGCCAGCACCAAAATCAACATTACCGCTTTGACGACGATATCGGCACGCAGCACCATCGCCATGATGGTGAAGTTGTCAGCGCCGACCGAACCGGCCATAAGCGCGGCATCAACCGCTTGGTTTTCCATTCGTCACTCCGCTTTCAAAAATCGCTTAATCTTCATGTCTGTAAAACTTGCTGTAAGGCATCGCGCACTACGTCGGGCAGGCGCACAGGCGCGCCGCTGTCAACGTCCATGCACGCCAAGCGCACATCGATGGCGACCAATGTGGCGCCGTCCAGGCAAATGTCTTGATGCATGTGCAGGCTCGCGCCACCGAGCCGAGTTACGGTGGTGCGCACATCCAGCGCATCGTCCAAACGCGCCGGCTTGATGTAATCAGTACTGCAGGATTTAACCGCAAAGGCGATCCGGTCCGAGCACATCAGCGCACCGTTTTCGATGCCGTGACTACGCAGAAGCTCGGTCCGCGCACGCTCTGCATACTTCAAATAATTGGCATAATACACGATGCCGCCAGCGTCGGTGTCTTCATAATAGACCCGGACCGACAGGCTGTGCACATGCTGCCCAGACGCATCAGGCATCAGCTGGGTCCTCCCGGATCAGTTCCAACTGATCGAATGACTTCGGCGCCTTCAGGCCTAAGTGCTTGAAACCGTCACCGGTCAGTGCGCGGCCTCGGGGCGTGCGCATCAGCAAGCCTTGCTGAATCAAATAAGGCTCGATCACTTCTTCGATGGTATCGCGCTGTTCCGACAACGCGGCGGCCAAGGTCTCAACCCCAACCGGGCCGCCACCGTAATTGTCGGCGATGCAGCCTAAGTAACGACGGTCCATGGCATCTAGGCCGCGCTTATCCACATCCAAGCGGTTGAGCGCGGCGTCGGCGGTTTTCGCATCCACACTGATGCTGCCGTCGACCGCTGCGAAATCGCGGACCCGCCTAAGCAATCGTCCGGCGACCCTAGGCGTGCCGCGTGCGCGCTTCGCAATTTCACGCGCACCGTCAGACTCCAAGGCCAAGCCCAACAGGCCGGCGCCGCGGCTTATGATATGTTGCAAATCATCGACGCCATAAAATTCAAGTCGCATGGGAATGCCGAAACGTTCACGCAACGGCGTGGTGATCAAGCCCGATCGAGTGGTCGCGCCGACCAAGGTAAAGCGCGGCAGATCGATCCGCACCGAACGCGCCGCCGGCCCTTCGCCGATGATCAGATCCAGCTGAAAATCTTCCATCGCCGGGTACAGGATTTCTTCGACCGCCGGGCTCAGACGATGAATTTCATCGATGAACAACACGTCGCCGGCTTCGAGGTTGGTCAAGATCGCCGCCAAGTCGCCAGCCTTAGCGATCACCGGACCCGACGTGGCACGAAAGCCGACGCCCATTTCTTTGGCGACGATAGACGCCAGCGTGGTTTTGCCGAGCCCAGGCGGGCCGTAAAACAACACATGATCCAACGCTTCAGCGCGTTGCAGCGATGCCTCGACAAACACTTTCAGATTGGCGCGCACTTGCGGTTGGCCGACAAAATCGTTCAGCCGTTGCGGACGCAGGGCGACATCTTGTGTGTCGCCGGCGGTCTCGCCCAGTTCGATAATACGATCCCCTTCGGCCATTTAGGTACGCGCCCCTGCACGGGTATCCGCCGGCGCCAAGCGCGCCAGCCCACCCTTAATCAGTTGCCCGACGTCGACCCCCTCGCCCAAATCGTTGGCAGCCTCAGAGACTGCGCCCAACGCTTGCGATGGGCTGTAGCCCAAATTGACCAGCGCCGATACCGCGTCCGACACCGCACTTTCCGCGATGTCGACGGCTGAAGGCACCGCACCCGGTGTCCGGGCCGCGACCTGTGCTTTCGCCGCTTGACCGAGCGCGATGGCGCCGACTTTATCTTTAAGCTCTGAGACGATCCGGCTCGCTAACTTCGGCCCGACACCCGGCGCCTGCGTGATCGCCGCCTTGTCGCCGCTGGCAATCGCCCGGCTGAGCTGTTCCGCATTCAACACGCCTTGGATTGCAAGCCCGGCCTTCGCACCGACGCCCTGCACCGTGGTCAAAAGCTTAAACCAATCGCGATCTTCGGCACCGGTAAAGCCATATAAATGGATGTGGTCTTCGCGGACATGGGTTTCGATGAACAGCATCGCAGCCTCGCCCACCGCAAGCCGGCTGCGAGTACGGCTTGAGGCGAACACCAAATAACCGACACCGGCGACGTCGATCACCACCCAATCGTCCCCAACCTCTTCGACGATCCCTTTGAGGCGCGCGATCATCTGGCGGCCCCGACGACGGGTTGCTTGCGGATCATTTGCCGAATCCGCTCGGACGTACCGCGGTGGTGTGCGTGACAGATCGCGACGGCGAGCGCATCGGCGGCATCGGCGCCGGTGACCTTGGCGCCCGGCAGTAAGGTTTTGACCATCATCTGCACTTGTTCCTTGCTCGCATGCCCGGCGCCGACAACGGTCTTTTTAACGAGGTTCGGCAAGTATTCAGCAACGTGCAGCCCGGCCAGCGCAGGCACCAACAAGACAATGCCCCGCGCTTGCCCGAGCTTCAGGGTCGAAACCGGGTTCTTGTTGACGAAGGTTTCCTCAACCGCAGCTTCTTCGGGGGTGTACTCGGCGATGATCTCGCGTAGGCCCGCATGCAACTGCACCAAACGATCCGCGAGGGTGGCATCGGGAGAGGTTTTGACGACGCCGTCGGCGACGTAACTCAGACGGTTGCCCACCGCCTCGATGACGCCCCATCCCGTGATCTGCAATCCTGGATCGAAACCGATCAGCCGCACATGAAGCTCCTGCCCTAGGGGCCGTTATGTTTAAACGAAATCAGGCGCTCAACTGCGCCATAATCTCGTCGGATACGTCAAAGTTCGACGACACGCTTTGCACATCGTCGTTGTCTTCCAAAACATCAATCAGCTTGAACAGCGTGCTCGCCGTGTCGACATCGACTTCAATGGTGTTTTGCGGTTTCCAATCGAGCCCGCCGCTTTCCGGGTCGCCGAAAGTCTCCGCAAGCGCTTCGCGCACGCCGGCAAAATCGTCGGGATCACAAATAATGGTGTGGCCGTCCGCGTCGCTTTCAACGTCGGTGGCACCTGCTTCGAGGGCCGCTTCGAACATCGCTTCTGCACCCGCCACATCGGTCGGATAGACAATCCGCCCGACGCGATCAAACATGAAGTTGACCGAGCCGGTCTCGCCCATGTTGCCGCCGTGCTTTGCAAAGGCCGAGCGCACTTCGGATGCGGTGCGGTTGCGATTGTCCGACAGCGCTTCGACGATCATCGCCACACCGCCAGGCCCATACCCTTCATAACGGATTTCTTCGTAGTTCTCGCCGTCCCCGCCGAGACCGCGCTGAATCGCGCGCTTGATGTTGTCGTTCGGCATGTTCTGGCCGCGCGCATTGGCAATTGCCAAGCGCAGGCGTGGGTTAAAGTTCGGGTCTTCGCCGCCGCGCGCTGCAATGGAGAGCTCTTTGCCGAGCTTTGCAAAAACCTTGGCGCGCTTCGCATCCTGCGCGCCCTTACGGTGCATAATATTTTTAAACTTTGAATGGCCGGCCATCTCGTTCGTCCGTCTCCGTCCCGCTCGTGTTAGGCGCCCCCCGAAACCGCCCGGGTCGCGAATCGCTCTATACTACTATTGAGGCGCGCCGATGAATACAGCCAGGAATAAATTCCCGACGCGTACGTCTAGCGCGCCCTCAATCATCATTACCGCGCAATATGTCAAGATTTTGGCAACACGAGGTTAATTTTAGCATCGTGCTTTAATATCCCGGATATGGCCCCAGAAAATTCTGAGGCCATTCCGGGAAGTCGCAGGTCGGGGAAAAATTTGGTGAATGGCACAAAAATCACGCACAAAAACAATGCGACTTCCCGGGCGCGCAAGCGACCCGGGATCTTAGAGCGCCACCTACCCCTTCGGCATGGTCACCGCCAAATGCGCGCCGATGCGGAGCGGTTGAATGCGTTTGGCGAGGCCGGTTTTGTCGTCGGTGCTGACCAGCACGCCGCAAAGCGTGCCATCGCCGTCGGCGGGCTCGAGGCGTATACGCTCACCTTTCGAGATAAAGCGCGATGTCGCCCCTTCTTTGCGCATGCCGATCACCGAGTCGTAATCGCCGGTCATGCCGAGATCACTTTGATACGCGGTGCCGCCGGGCATAATCCGTCCGTCGGCGGTTGGCACATGGGTGTGTGTGCCGACCACAGCCGTGGCGCGGCCATCGACGTAGTGGCCGAACGCTTGTTTCTCGCTGGTCGCTTCGCCGTGCAGATCAAAGATCACCGCATCCACATCGCGCTTCAACCGGTAGCGATCCAGTAAGTCCGCCGCGGCTTGGAACGGATCATCGAGGAGCTCCATGAACAGCCGACACATCACGTTGGCGACCAACACCCGCTTGCCGCTTTCGGTCGTATAGGTCTTGTAACCGCGCCCGGGTGTGCCCGGAGGATAATTGATCGGACGCAAAATTTTGTCGTCGCGGCCCATCTGATCGATGACGTCGCGCTGATCAAAAGCGTGGTTGCCGGTGGTGATGCAGTCCGCGCCCGACTGATACATGGTATCGCAGATCGCGCCGGTGATGCCGAAGCCATGTGCTGCGTTCTCGCCATTGACGATGGCAAAGTCGACTTTCAGTTTGGTTTTAAGCTGAGCGAGGTTGCCGTTAAGCACAGCGCGCCCGGCGCTGCCGACGACGTCGCCGATAATCAAAATATTCATACCGAAGGAAGTTCCTGCCCGCTGTCAGAGGTCATCAGAATGCCAAGCTCGGTGGCGATGGCGTTGAGCCGCTGATCATGCGGACCGCGTGGCGTCCTGTCCAGCCGCTGCCCGGCAAACGCGGCGCCTATAGCAAACGGCGCCCGACCAGCCGGTGCGTCTCTGAGCTTTTGTAAGGTCCGGTCATAAAACCCACCCCCGTAACCGAGCCGATAGCCCGCCGCGTCAAACGCCAGCATCGGCACGATCAGAATATCCGGCGTGAGGCTTGGCGCCGCATCACTTGGAATAGACGTCCCGAAGCCGCCGTCAATCAACATGTCACCATCCTGCCATCGCCTGAACGTCAACGGCGTCGCCGGTGCCGTGACCACAGGGAGGGCGATGCTGTGGCCAAGTTCGGCCAGCGCCCGCATCAAAGGCCGGACATCGATTTCCGTGCCCATCGGCCAATACGCGGACACCACGCGCGGACCGTCTTCAAGGCCCAGAGCCGACGCCGACGCGATCACATGACGCGCCAGCGCGTCGCCGGCATCTGGGGCATCGCCGTGCGCTTGTTTGCGACGCTTTTGAGCGGCCTTGCGAAGGTCGGATTTTTGCGTGTCGAGGTCAGTCACGTCCAGCAACAGGCCTTCATGGCATGAAAAAAATAAGCAGGCGGACCACCTGGACCGGTGACCGTGTGATCCTCCGTGGCCTGCTTCAGCAGGTGGGCGCCGTAGGTATCCGACCCAAGAGTCGGACAGTGACAGCTCCCTTACGGTGGATTTAAGGCCCCAGGGATACTTAGGTCTGTCGCGTCCCGTAGCCCGCCTGTTTGTAAACTAGGCGCCTTCGAGGCGCTCGGCAATGCTTTCGATGCGTGCCGAGATCCGCTCAAGGCTTTGACTTAGACGGTCATCGACGTCAGCCGCCGCAGCGGCGCCTTTACCGGATTTCAGCGTTTCGTTTTCGGCATACACGTCTGACAGCTCGTCGGCGACCAAAAGCGAGACCATCACCAAAAGCTTGGCATCGCCGATTTGCCCGACAGCGGCAACAAGCTCGGACACGCGGCGATCAATATAGCCGCCGAGCCGGGTCAGATGTGCTTCCTGACCATCGTCGCAGGCGACGGTGTATTTGCGGTCATTGATGCTGACGGTGACTTGTGCCATCGATTCAGCCCTTCACGTCAGCGGTGGTGAGGGATTCCAGTCGGGCAATCGCACCGGCCAGTCGGTCGGCGGCGGTACGGTTCAAATCACGAAGGCCTGAATTTTCCTGACGAAGTGCATCGAGCGCGGCTTTGTGTTCCGAATCGTCAGCGGCACATGCAGACGCGCCTGACACTCTGGACGCATTTGTCGTCAGCGCGAGGTCCAATCGGTCAACCGCCGCTTCAAGCCGTTCAACGGCACGATCAACCTTAGATGCCTTGGCGATTGTCGATGTCGACATCCCGATAATGGCCCCCTTTTCGTCGCCCGGGCGCCATCGCCCCACGACGCATCAAACCCGCGAATGTCCAGAGGTTAAGCCGGTTCCACAATTTTCGTCAAACGCAACCTGAGATATCGCCCGTAAAATTCTGAGACTCCGACGATTTTTCATATTTCGCTGCCTTTGGTAAAAATCTCGGACGCCATCGGGCAATCAAACGTTGACCTTTGGCAGGAAACCCGGTTTTTTGCGCGCACAGAAAAACAACGCCTTTTTCAAACGTCGCGCCGAATGCGGCAGCGACCAGCACAGGAGGACAACATGGCAACACGTGTCGCCATCAATGGTTTTGGACGTATCGGTCGATTGGTCTTACGCAGCATTGTCGAGAGCAAGCGCAACGATATCGAAGTCGTTGCCATCAACGATTTGGGCTCGGTCGAGATGAACGCGCACCTGTTCCGCTACGACTCCACGCACGGCCCGTTCCCGGGTGAGGTCAAAGTCGACGGCAACACCATCGACGTCGGCGCCGGCGTCATGAAAGTGACCGCCGAACGCGACCCGGCCGATCTGCCGTGGGGCGAATTGGGCGTCGACGTAGCGCTGGAATGCACCGGCCTGTTCGTCGACCGTGCCAGCGCCGGCAAACACATCGCAGCGGGCGCTAAGAAAGTGCTGATCTCGGCACCGGGCAAAGACGTCGACAAGACCATCGTCTACGGCGTCAACCACACCAGCCTGACCGCCGACGACACCATCGTGTCGAACGCGTCTTGCACCACCAACTGCTTGGCACCGGTCGCATACGTGCTGAACAACCTGGTCGGGATCGAGCGTGGCTACATGACGACGATCCACGCCTTCACCGGTGATCAGCGCACACTGGATACCCTGCATTCCGATCCGCGACGCGCACGTACAGCATCGACCTCGTTGATCCCGACCTCGACCGGGGCTGCGAAGGCCGTCGGTCTGGTGTTGCCGGAACTGGTCGGCAAGTTGGACGGTACCGCGATCCGCGTGCCGACGCAGAACGTCTCGTTGGTTGATCTGACGTTCGACGCCGGTCGGGCGACCACCGCAGAAGAAATCAACGAAGCCATGAAAGCCGCTGCTGAAGGTCCGCTAAAAGGCGTGCTCGGCTACAATGTTGAGCCGCTGGTCTCCATCGACTTCAACCACAACCCGCACAGCTCGACCTTTGATGCCACGCAGACCCAGGTTATCGACGGCACCTTCGTCCGCGTGCTGAGCTGGTATGACAACGAATGGGGCTTCTCCAACCGGATGCCGGATACGGCTGCGGTAATGGCGAGCCTGTAAGACGCCGGCCTTTAAAACGTCAGGCCCTGATATGCGCGGCGCCCGAGTTGTTGTCCATGACATCCACCACGCGCGCCGCGCTGTCAGCCGGGCACATGCCTTGGGCGTCGATCTGACCTTGGTCAGCGCCCCCGGCGCTGCCGCCACCCTCGGCCCGGCCGTATTTCGCGAGATGATCGCGACCGTGCGCGCTGAGCTGCCGGCGACAACAATCAGCATTGATGCGATCCTTGATTGCGGCGAAGATCCGGGTCCGGCGTTGCAGGCGCTGCGTTCTGGGTGCACATATATTTGCTCGACGGCACCGCAAGCGGTGTTTATCAAACTTTCGAATATTGCTGAACAATGCGGGGGCGCGGTCGTACATGGCCCGCTTAACGCCCTTGATCTTGGGGACGACGTCACCGACGACGCCCTGGACACATGGCTCAGAGACAACGCGGGAGACAACAGCGCATGAGCGAAGCCAAGACGCCGCCGTGTAAACTCTATTTGATCACGCCGCCGCAAATCGACCCGCACGCGTTTGCCGAAGACCTGAAGGCCGCGCTCGATGCCGCCCCCGGGGTCGTCGGTGCCGTGCAACTGCGCCTGAAAGACGTGCCGGACGAAGATATCATCACAGCTGCCAATGTGTTGCTGCCGATCTGTCACGCCGCCGACGTGCCGCTGATCATCAACGATCGCGCCGACATCGCGCAGGCGACCGGGGCCGACGGCGTGCATTTGGGTCAAGACGACACCAGCTTGGCTGACGCCCGCGCACTCTTAGGTGCAGACGCGGTCATCGGCGTCACCTGCCATGCCAGTCGCGATCTGGCGATTGAAGCCGGTGATCGCGGTGCGGACTACGTCGCCTTCGGAGCCTTTTTTCCGACCACGTCCAAAGATGCAAAACACCAGGCAGAGCCCGATATCGTTGAGTGGTGGTCGTCGATGACGATCTTGCCCTGCGTTGCCATCGGCGGCATCACGCACGAAAACTGCGGCCCTTTGGTTGAGGCCGGCGCCGATTATCTGGCGGTCATCAATGGCGTTTGGGGGCACCCGGGCGGGCCCGCCGAAGCGGTCCGCGCGTTCGCCCCCGTCATCAAGCGCTGAGCACGCACAAGCGCAAAGACCATATTTTCGGTGGCAGAGTGCGGGGCGACCTGATAGAACCCGCGCCAGCGACTCGAGAGTTACCGCAATCAATCTTTTACGACACAATAGTTTTCAGGACGATAGATCATGAAGATCGACGGCAACGCCATCCGTCCAGGGATGGTCATTGAGCACCAAAACCGGCTTTGGCGCGCAACGAAAATTCAGCACACGCAACCGGGCAAGGGCGGCGCGTACCTACAAGTTGAATTGAAAGACATTCGCGACGGCACCAAGCTGAACGAGCGTTTCCGTTCATCGGAAAAGGTCGAGCGCGCGCGCCTTGAGCAGACAGACTATCAATTCCTGTTCTCGGAAGGCGATATGCACACGTTTATGCATCCCGAATCTTACGAGCAGATCGCGCTTTCCAGCGAAGCGGTCGGCGTCGACTTGGTGCCGTTTCTGCAAGACGGCATGAATGTGAAGATCGAGAGCTTCGAGGATGAGCCGCTGGGCGTCGAATTGCCGCAGCACGTGACCTTGGAAATTGCCGAAGCCGATGCGGTCGTCAAAGGTCAGACCGCGTCGTCATCGTATAAACCGGCAGTTTTGGAAAATGGCGTTAAAGTCTTGGTACCGCCGCACATCGGTGCCGGCACCCGGATCGTTGTCGATACCCGCGATATCTCCTACGTCGAACGCGCCAAAGATTAAGCCCCATTAGTTTAGGACGGCAAAAACCACTTATGTCCCGCCTCACCCCCCTCCTCACCGTCATGGTCGAGGCCGCGCAAAAAGCCGGCCGGGCTTTACGTCGCGATTTCGGCGAAGTCGAACAATTGCAAGTCTCGCGCAAAGGACCTGCCGACTTCGTCACCAAAGCCGACACCAAGGCCGAAAGTATCTTGGTCACCGCCCTGCAAAAGGCGCGTCCGGCCTATGGATTTTTGAACGAAGAAGGCGGCGAGATCGAAGGCAGTGATATTTCCAACCGTTGGATTATCGATCCCCTCGACGGCACGACAAACTTTTTGCATGGTATTCCGCACTTTGCGGTTTCGGTCGCGCTTGAGCGTGACCGGCGCATCGAAGCGGGCGTGGTCTATAACCCGATCACCGACGATCTGTATTACGCCGAGCGCGGCAAGGGTGCATTTTTGCGAGATTCGCGGCTGCGTGTATCGGGTCGCCAGCATATCAACGAAGCACTTTTTGCGACGGGCATTCCATTCCTGGGGCGTCCCGATCATGATATCTTTATCAAAGAACTTGAAGCCGTAATGGCAGGATCGGTCGGCATTCGCCGCTTTGGGTCCGCAGCCCTCGACCTCGCGTTCGTGGCGGCCGGACGCTATGATGGCTATTGGGAGCGGAACCTGCAAAGCTGGGACATCGCTGCGGGGCTTTTGCTGGTTCGCGAAGCTGGCGGCATCGTCACCGACATCGACGGTAAAGATAAGATGTTAGAGAACGGCAGCATTATCGCCAGCAATGGCGATCTCGACCGCGATTTCATGAAACTCTTAAAGGCGGCACGCAAGAGCGTGTAAAGCTGTTGAGGGTTGACCAAGCCTTCATTATTTTCGAGGCTGCACATTACGAGTGCGATTTGCCGAAAGATTTTACGCGGAAACCCGCACCAAGCGATTGAGGGAGGCCCCATGGACCGCAAAAGCGACAAACGATTTTCGTATGCGCGATCTGCCCTGTTTTTGGGCGGCGCCGCTTTTGCGCTCGCCGTCAGCAATCACGCCGCATTGGCGCAAACCTCATCCTATCAATCTGCAACGGATAACGTTGTTATTAACTGGGGCGCGATTGACGGCCAAAGCGCGTCAGCGATGCCAAACGGATCTCCAATCGAACAAGGCATGGCGCCGATGTCACGAGACGGCCTGTTGATGCCGGGTGCCGCGATGCCACGCTCGCAGTTGTATGTGGACGTCCCTGGCAGCAACACGGGGCGCAGCGGGACCGTGAATCTTCGCAAGCCGGGCAGCGCCCCCGTAAAGCAAGCCGCAGCGCCAGCACCGGCCCCTATGCCGAAAGCCCCCGTTCAAAGCGCTGCTGCGCCGAGCGCGCCAAAACAGTTGAGCGAGGCCAAAGCGCCGCCCGCACCTGCAAAACCAGCCGCAGCCGTCGAAACGAAAACAGCTGCCGCGCCGCCACCAGCACCAGCGCCCGCACCTAAAACCGAAGTCGCTGAAGCACCGCCGCCGCCCAGCGCGCCCCCAGCGCCTGCGGCCCCCGCGGTAGCGCCGGCAGCACCAAGTGCGCCTGAAGCAGCATCGGCCACCACACCTGCACCCGCTGCGCCCGAGCAAGCATCACTGCCCGATGCGACCGGCGAAAAGCCTGCACAAGTTTTGTTTAACGGCGATGACACAAAACTTTCCGCCGACGGCCAAGGCGTCTTGGACGGCGTCTATGCCAAGCTTGAGGCATCGAACGAACTGCGCGTGCAGCTGATGGCCTATGCCGCAGGTCCGGATCTGACGTCGAGCAAAGCGCGACGGATTTCTCTGTCACGCGCCCTATCGGTGCGCTCATACCTAATCGAAAAAGGCCTGCGCTCGACACGAATTGACGTCCGTGCACTTGGCGACAAAGAACAAGGCGCGCCGGAGAACCGGGTCGACGTCAACATCGTCAAACGCTAGACGATCCTGATCGCACGGGATGTCGTTCGCACCCGGCGGCTTTTGCAAAAAACGCGACCTGCTGTCACAAGACGCTCACAAGACGCCCGCGAGACACTAAATCATAATAGGCCACAAGTATCATAGGATATCGTGATCTGATGACCCGCCCGACCGTTTTTCTATTCCGCATGATTATCTTTTTGGGGTGCGTCGGCGCGGCGAGCTTTTTTGTGTTTCAGCCGCTGCGAGACGCCTTTATGGCCAACGCTGCCCTGAACGGCCTGATCCTCGGTGTGCTGGTGTTAGGGCTACTGTATAATTTCCGCCAAGTGATGTTGCTGTACGCCGAAGTGTCTTGGCTGGACAGCTTTCGAGACCGCCTGGACGAAGCCGAAAACGGCCTGCACGTATCTATCCCGCAAAGTGGCGATCTGCCGAAGCTTTTGGGGCCGATGGCAACGATGCTGTCCGACCGCCAAGGCCGGTCTCGGTTCAGCCTATCCGCAATGTCGATGCGCTCGATCTTGGACGGCATTGCGGCTAGGCTGGATGAAAGCCGGGATCTATCACGCTACAATATCGGTTTGCTGATCTTCTTAGGCCTGCTCGGCACGTTCTGGGGGCTTTTAGAGACCGTTGGCTCCATCGGCACGGTGATTGAAGGTTTGAACGTCGGCGGTGACGATACGGCCGTCGTGTTCGAGCGCCTGAAGGCTGGCCTGCAAGCGCCCATCGACGGCATGGGTACGGCTTTCTCGTCATCTCTGTTCGGCTTGGCCGGCTCGTTGGTGTTGGGGTTTTTGGATCTGCAAGCGAGCCAATCGCAAAATCGTTTTTTCAACGAACTTGAAGAATGGCTGTCCAGTGTGACCCGGCTGTCGTCAGGCGCGCTCGGCGGTGACGGCGAAGGCGGCAACGTGCCTGCCTACGTGCAGGCCCTGCTGGAGCAGACGGCTGAGAGCTTGGAAAACCTGCAAGTGATCATGGCCCGCAGCGAAGAAGGCAAGAACAACGTCAACACGGGCCTAAGCTCGCTCACCAGCAAGATCGAAACCCTTACCGACCACATGCGTACCGAACAACAGGTGATGCGCCGCCTGGCCGAAACTCAGGTCGAGATGAAGCCGGTATTGGAAAAGCTTGCCACCGGCAGCAATGCATCGGGCGGCAATGACGAGGCGATCCGCGCACATCTGCGTTCCATCGACAATCATCTGCAACGCCTGATCGACGAGACGACGCAATCCCGCGACGAGATATCCGATGCGCTGCGCCGCGAAATTCGCCTTTTGGCGCGCACCATCGCCGCCACCGGCGAAGGATCCTAATCCCGCATGGCCGCGATCAGCCGCCGCGAACATCGATCAACCGTCATCTGGCCCGGCTTCGTCGATGCATTGGCGACGCTGCTGATGGTGATCATCTTTTTGTTGCTGATCTTCGTCATGGCGCAGTTTTTCCTGGGCCAAGCGTTGACCGGCAAAGACAAGGCGCTCCGGCAATTGGAGATCGACCTCAGCGAATTGTCGCAAGTGCTGGCGCTGACCAAATCTGAAAACCAGCAACTGCAATTCGGCATCGAAAGTCTGGAAAACCAATTATCTGCCTCGATTGATGCACGCCAGCAGTTGCAGGCGCAACTCGCGCAATTGCGCAGCGAATACGTCGATGCGCAGGCGCAGATTTCGACGCTCACCGCACGCTCGGCTGCTGACAAAGAAGCCTTAGATCGGCAACTGAGCGAGATCGCCGACCTCAGCGGGGATGTCGCAGCACTCCGTGCGCTTAAAGAAGAGCTCGAAAAAGAGGTCACGTCGCTGTCGATTGCGGCAAAGAATGTTGCAGCCGAACGGGACGCACTGGCGCAGTCCTTGGCAAGTGCCGAGGCTGACCGCAAAGACCTAAAAACCGGCCTCGCCGAGCAAAGCGAGATTGCCGAGAGCGCGCGGGCGCAATTGGCGCTGATGAATAAACAAATGGCCGCGCTCCGACAGCAATTAAACGCGTTGAACGCTGCACTTGAAGCATCCGAGACCGAGGCTGAGAAAAAAGACATCCAGATCGAGGCCTTGGGGCAACGCCTCAACGCAGCGCTTGCGGGTAAGGTGCAGGAACTCGCACGCTATCGCTCGGAATTCTTTGGCCGGCTCCGTGAAGTGATCGGCAACCGCGACGACGTGCGCATTGTCGGTGATCGATTTGTGCTGCAATCCGAACTGCTGTTTGCCAAAAGCAAGGCCGAGATCGGTGAGGCCGGCAAACGCGAGCTTGCCAAGCTCGCCACAACCTTGCTTGAGATCGCCATCAAAATGCCCGGCGACATCGACTGGATATTGCGGGTCGATGGGCACACCGACAGCGATCCGATTTCAACACCCCAGTTTCCGTCCAACTGGGAGTTATCCACGGCGCGGGCATTATCCGTGGTGCATGCGCTGGTCGATGCCGGGATCCCAGCGAAGCGCCTGGCGGCGACGGGCTTCGGCGAGCATTACCCGCTCACCAGCGGCACGACGGAAGCTGCGAAGGCAAAAAATCGCCGTATCGAATTCAAGTTTACACAGCGCTAACGTATGCCGGTTCTTTTTCTTATCGTCGTGGTCGACCTGATCGGTTTTGGCGTCGTAATCCCGCTGCTGCCGTTCTATGCCGAATACTATAACGCCTCGCCCGATCAGGTCGGGTTGTTAATGGCGATCTATTCGGCGGCGCAGTTTATCGCCGCCCCCTTCTGGGGACGGCTCAGTGACCGCGTCGGGCGTAAGCCGGTGTTGATGCTGTCCATGGCCGGCGCGGTCGGCGCCTACGTCTGGTTGGGCCTCGCAGAGAGCCTAGTGTCGTTGTTTTTAGCCCGCGCACTCAGCGGCTTCATGGCCGGCAACATCGCCACGGCTTTTGCCTACGTTGCCGACGTCACCACCAAAGAGGACCGCGCCAAGGGCATGGGCATGATGGGGGCGGCGTTTTCCATCGGCTTTATCATCGGGCCTGCCATCGGCGGGGTAATTGCGGGTGCGGACCCAAACAACGCAGATTTCCGAACGCCGTGTTTCGTGGCTGCCGGCCTGTCCGCTCTGGCCCTCGTAAGCGGCCTATTCATCCTAAAAGAAAGCTTATCGCCGGAGGCCCGTGCGCGGCTAAATGCACAAGGCCGGTCCGGGCGAATGAAAGCCCTGATGGAGGCGCTCAGTACGCCAGGTATTCGCGTGTTGATCATACTCTCATTCGCAGCGACCTTGGTGTTCTCCGCCCTTGAGGCGACGTTCGCCATGTGGTCATCCCGAGAATTCGGCTGGGGGCCGCTGCAGAACGGCTATCTGTTCGCGCTGATCGGCGTGCTCGCCGCCATCGTGCAGGGCGGCCTGCTCGGCAAGCTGGCAAAACGGTTTGGGGTTGAGCGGCTGATCGTGATCGGCGCAATTGCGCTCAGTGTCGGGCTCGCCGTGGTGCCGTTTGTAACCACGTCCACGCAGTTGGTGTTGGCAATGACCATCGCGGCGCTGGGCTTCGGCATCCTGTCACCATCGCTGAATACGGCAATTTCAGTGCGCGGTGACAACGATGTTCAGGGTGGCCTGATGGGCGTTACCCGTTCGGCAACGACCTTATCTCGGGTCGTCGGACCTGCCATGGGAGGCATGGTTTTTGCTGTTGTCGGTCGCCATGCGCCCTACTTCGCAGGCGCGCTGATCATGGCGATCGTCGCGATTGTCGCTCTGCTGGCGTTGTTCAATCGGCGTGCCCAGGCCAAGACTCAGACAAAAACCAAGTAAACCTCGCCACAACAGCCCTTGAAAGGCTTCTGGCAACTCTGTATAAGGCCCGCTCGAATGATGTGGAGACGCGCGCGATGAAAAAAGATATCCATCCGGAGTATCACGAGATCACGGTGCAGATGACCGATGGCTCGACGTTCACGACCCGCTCGACCTATGGCAACTCGGGCGACACGCTGAAATTGGATGTTGACCCGTCCTCGCACCCTGCGTGGACCGGTGTGCATCGTCTGCTCGACAGCGGCGGCCAGCTTGCCAAGTTCAACAAGCGTTTCGCGGGCATCGGCCTCAAGTCCGAATAAAACCGCTGAAATATTACGAATTTAAACGCCTCCCAAACAATTTGGGGGGCGTTTTTTATTTCGCCGGTTCATGTATGGTTAATATTGTGCTGCTAAATCAAATTGTTATTAGATTCTGAGTTTGTTATCCTATTCAGGTGAGAAGCTTCTTTGGCGAATCTGCCGAAGTTGTGTTTAGGGGTATATTTAGCGAGGCAGCCGTCAGCTTCGCTACGGGGGTTCCGCTTTGGCTGGCATCACACAGTTTGAAGTCCATGTACAGCAAGGTAAGCGTTGGAGCATCCACGCTCAATTCGGCTCGTTCCAAAAGGACAAAGCCATTAACGAAGCTAAAAGCATGGAAAGTTTGCGCGGCGTCAGCGCCGTCAAAGTGGTGCGTGAAGTCTACGATCCGGAAATGGGCTCATCCCAAGAGTTCGTTATTTATAAAAGCGCCGGCGTAACGTCCCTCGACAAGTTCGAACAAGATGCGACGACAATCGGTGGTAATGGCAGCGACAACGCATCGTCATCCCCCAGTTGGATGGATGACGATAGCGACGATGACGAAGACGGTGGCAAGGTCACTACGAGCGGCGGCAAAACCCGGAAACGCGCGAGTGCGCCGAAAAAGCAAAGTACCGTCACGCAAGTGATCGTGAAACTTTTGCTGGTCGCCCTGATCAGTCTGACCATCGGTGGCTTTTTCACCTTCATGACGTCGAGCTTAATCGGCGGCAAGACCCTGTTCGGCACAAAGATCGCCGGCAACACCGAAGCCAACCTATTGTTCGTCGTCTTTATCGGCACGTTCTTACTATCGGCGCTGATGATGGCAACCAGCCTTTTGAAAAAAGAGACTCTCGCCGACCGTCAACCTCGCTATCGCCCGCCCCCAAAAGCGGCAAAGCAGGTACGTAAAGTTAAAAAAATTAAAAAGAAGCGCAAGAAATACGCGAGCCCGGAAGACCGGCCCGACGAAAATGCGAAAAAGACGAAATCGGCGGACGCCGACGATGACGCCCTCAATGACCGGCTGAAGTCGGAAATGGGCGGCGGTGTCGGCGACGATGACGGCGGCGCCAAGCCGCCACCCGAAAGTGCTGCCGCCGGTGGAGGTCTGTCGCCGAAAGAAGAAAAGCAAAAAGCCTTTATGATGAAAGCGCTGGGCACGGCGCTTGAAGGCTCTAGCTTCAACAAGAAAAAACTCGATAACTTTAACAAGTTCGGCGTCAACCTATGGGTTGCCGGCGCGACCGAAGCCCTGATGCAGGGCCACGGCATCGACGCCAAAGCGGCCAGCAAAATCTTGTCCGACAGCGTTCAGGTGTTGGGGTACAAAAAATCTCATGCCGAGAATTTTGCCGGCAAATACGAAGAATACCTTCTACAAGACAGCCGCTATATGCAGATGTTCCAAGCCGGTCGCAACGCCATGAACACTTTCATGCAAGACGAAACCCATATTGCACGCCATCTGGACGGCTCGCTCGAAGAATGGAACAAGCCGAAGCTAAAAGAAGAGCAGCCCCGCGTCATCACAGTGCTGTTCACAGACATTGCCGGCTCAACAGCAATGACTCAGCAGCTCGGCGACGCCGGTGCCCAAGAGGTCGTGCGTGCTCACAACCGGGTCGTCCGTGAGGCCCTAACCCAGTTCCGAGGCCGCGAGGTGAAGCACACCGGCGACGGCATCATGGCCTCGTTCGAGCAGGCTTCAGACGGCGTTGAAGCCGCCATTGCCATGCAACGTGGCGCCAACAGCCACACCCAGGCCTATCCGAACCTGCCGCTGTATTTAAAGATCGGCATCAACTCGGGTGAGCCGATTCAAGAAGACAACGACCTGTTCGGTTCCACCGTGCAGATGTCGGCGCGCATCGTCGACAAGGCGCAGAAAAACGAAATTTTCGTCTCGGACGTCGTGAAAGGCATCTGCGCCGGCAAATCGTTCCAGTTCGTCAGTCGCGGCGGCTATGAAATGAAGGGCTTTGACGGCCCGGTCACGCTCTGGGAAGTCGACTGGAAGCGCGCGCAAGCCGCCGAATAACCGCGTTTCAACGCCCACATTTTTTCAAAAAAATTTTACCCGCCCCTTGCGAGCGCTCGCCAAGGGATTATTTCATGTGTGGTTAGGGCAGATGCCTATTTGGGTCTGCCATTGTAAACGGAGCCCGACTAGGGGCCGTAAATTTGGCCGCCGCGTGGGCTCATAGATCAGATCGCTCAAAGGAGGATTTGCTATGCGTACGATCGATTTTTCACCACTCTTCCGTCATTCCGTCGGCTTTGACCGCATGCAGCGGCTCATGGACTCGGCACTCCAGACCGAACAAAGCAACGCCTACCCGCCCTATAATATCGAGCAGGTCGGTGAGAACGGCTATAACGTGACATTGGCTGTCGCAGGCTTTGCGCCGGGCGACATCGACATCACGTTGACCGAGCGCACGTTGGTTGTGTCCGGCAAGATCACCGACAGCGAGGGCGAACGTGCCTTCCTGCATCGCGGCATTGCCGGGCGCGCATTCGAACGCCGCTTCGAGCTTGCCGACCATATCGAGGTCAAAGGTGCTGCGATTGAGAACGGACTCTTGCAGGTTGAGCTTGAGCGCGTTGTCCCTGAAGAGCAGAAGCCACGCAAGATCGAAATCAGCGCCACCCCCGGCGCCAAAGCGATCGAGCAAAAAGCTGCGTAACACGCACGCTTTAATTTGACGAAAGAAGGCGCGCTCTCCCCCCCTCGGGCGCGCCTTTTTTTCGCACTTTTTTTAGTTGCCGCAACCCTTCATGTCCCGGCCCCGGCGACGCTGATCCTGAATCAAGTTCAGGATGACGCGAGGCGGGGGTGAGGCGGTGATAACAGCTGCGGCGCAACCCTGTCCAAACAAGTGCCGCGCCGCCTCATCATGTTTTCGAGACCGCGCCTCGCCCGACAGCGTCATCCTGAACTCGATTCAGGATCAGACTTTGATCGCGTCCGCTTGAATGCGCGCGCGGATATCGTCTGGGATCGGCACCGACTTATGGCTGTCGCGGTCGATAAACACGTGGATAAAATGTCCGGTCGCGCCGGGAACTTCGCTCTCTTCGCCGAACAGGCCAATTTCATAAGTGACGCTTGAGCCGCCCAAACGACCAGCCCGCAAGCTCGCCGTAACGGTTTCCGGGAACGACAGAGGACGATGGAAGCGACACAGTGACTCCACCACCAGCGGATACGCCTGCGCGGTCTGCCAATCAATCGCCAACGGCCCCATGGTGAAACGTACCACCACGGTTTCGATCATGCGGTTGTACGCGACATTGTTCAGGTGGCCGAGCATATCGTTATCGCCCCACCGGGTCTCGATTCGGGTCTGGTAGGGAAAATCTTCGACGCGCCAATCCAGATAATCGCTCATGCCGGGGCGCTCCGTTGAATGGCTTCGAGGGCGTCGCGGATTGGGGCCGGGATCGGCACCGGCGTGTTGTCGGCACGGTTCACGAACACATGCACGAAATGACCGGCCGCCGACGCTTTGGCCTCGTCATTACGGAAGATACCGACCTCGTAGCGCACCGACGAGTTACCCAAGTGGCCGACCCTGAGCCCGCACGAGATCAGATCCGGGTACGCGACCGGACTGGTATAATTACAATGGCTTTCGATCACCACGCCGATCACAGGCGCGTCGTGAATATCCAACCGACCTTTTTCAATCAGGAAATAATTCACAACGGTGTCGAAGTACGAGTAATACGTCACGTTATTGACGTGGCCATACAGATCGTTGTCCATCCAGCGCGACTGCAGGTCTAAGAAATACCCATAATCGTCGCGGGTCTCGGCTTGGGGTTTGCTCATGATCAGGTGGTCCGTGTGTTTGTGCGGTGGGTCGTTATTGGCATCCAAAGCGGGGGCGGGTCGGACAAAAAAAGTCGGGGGCCACCGAACTCGGCAGCCCCCGCTTTATTTTTTTTGAAGCCTCAACCCTGTCAAACTCGCCATCTCGCTTCTTACGGAACAGATTAAAGCTGGGCTTTACCCCCACGTCAAGCAGGTCTTTTATTGACTAATACTCATACAAACACACAAAAAAGGCCGCCCCGATCTGGGGCGGCAAGTTTAACAGGGAGGTGTCAAATATGACTCCGGAGGACCAGAGCCATACCTGAATGATCGTGCATAGACCTTAATTTTGTTTTAATGGATTGCGGCTATGTGACGGGCGATTCTACCCTTAAACAAAGCCCAATTCGCAGACGGAGACGCACGTGGTACCGGTTTGGCTGGCTTGGACAATTTTGGTTTTCGGCTTTCTCGCCCCCATGGCGCATGTGGCGTTGAGCCCGTCTGCGGGGCCGTGGCGGATGCCGCCAGAAGCCCGTTGCCCATTCAGCCCACGTATCGGCTGGTTGGTGATCGTGTTGTTTTTAGGCCCAATCGGCTGGATCATGTTCATGACCCGCAAACGCCGCGCGTAAGGCTCAGCGCTTAAAGAATTGCTCGGCGCCGGCGCGCGCGGCTTCTTTGCCTTTGATGTCGGCCCGCACCCGGTCGATCTCGCGCTCTAACTCGATGATGTAGGCATGCAGCATATCAATCGACATATCTTCGAGGTTTTCCCAGGTGTTGGCCGGCTTTTTTATCGGCTCTAAATCATCGATACTCATGCTGACCTCCCCATTGTGCGATGGTGATGTTAAAAGAAACCACCCACTCTTAACAAGCGACGGAAATCTATGTCCCTTCCAGATACCATGACCTGCATTGAAATCACTGAACCCGGCGGCCCCGACATGTTGGCGGAGACCACCCGCCCGGTCCCGAACCTGACCCCTAGTGAAGTCCTGATCCGTATTCAAGCCGCCGGAGTCAACCGACCGGACTGTATCCAGCGGCTGGGTCATTATGCCCCCCCCGAGGGCATCACCGACATTCCGGGGCTTGAGGTTGCCGGCGAAATCGCCGCACTGGGTGCAGACGTGACAGGCCTTCACATCGGCGAGCGCGTATGTGCACTGGTCGCGGGTGGCGGTTATGCCGAATATGTCGCAGCCCCGGCAGTGCACGTGTTGCCGGTACCGGCGAACCTTTCGATCATCGAAGCCGCGGCCCTGCCGGAAACCTTTATGACGGTCTGGACCAACGTATTTGAGCGCGCCGCCTTGAGTGCCGGCGAGACATTTTTGGTGCACGGTGGGTCCAGTGGCATCGGCACCACGGCAATCCAGCTCGCCTCTACCCTGGGTGCCCGCGTTATGACGACGGCGGGCAGCGCGGAAAAATGCCAAGCGTGTCTTGATCTCGGCGCCGAACGTGCCGTGAATTATCGTGAAGAAGATTTTGTCGACGTCGCCAAAGAGTTCGGCAAAGGCGGCATCGATGTAATCTTGGACATGGTCGGCGGCGACTACATCCAGCGCAACATCAAGGCCGCAGCGCCAGACGGGCGGATCGTCAACATCGCATTCCTGCATGGCGCCAAGGTCGAGGTCAATTTCATGCCTTTGATGCTTAAGCGACTTACACTGACCGGCTCGACATTGCGTTCACAATCGATTGCACGTAAAGCCGATATCATGCGGCAGCTAAAAACCACAGTCTGGCCGTTGCTTGAAGCCGACCGTATCAAACCGGTGATTTTTGAGACATTGCCCCTACGCGAAGCCGCCGCCGCTCACACCTTGATGGAAAGCAGTCGCCATATCGGCAAGATAATGCTGAACGTGGATGCCGGTTAAACTTGAATATGGGGCTAAAAACACCGATATACCCGGTCTGGGGGCAAAAATTGCCTCGCCGGTAATGTAACATCATGTTTTGACCCCGCCCCACGTCTGACGCTATAAAGGCGCCGATGTTACGGGACTGCCATCCGGTCATCTCCACGATCATGAGAGGTAAGAATTATGGCGCATCCTTTGATGCCGAAGGCGACCGCCGTTTGGCTGGTCGATAATACGATGCTCACATTCAAGCAGATCGCTGAATTTGTCGGTCTGCACGAGCTTGAAGTTCAAGCCATCGCCGACGGCGATGTGGCTGTTGGTATGCAGGGCCTGAACCCGGTGAAAGCCGGCGCGATCAGCGCAGAGGAACTGCAGCGTTGCGAGGGCGATGAAAACGCCGTCCTGCAAATGTCCAAAGTCACCATCCCGCAGCCGAAGGCCCGCCAAAAAGGCGCACGCTATACGCCGGTCTCCAAGCGCGGTGACCGCCCGAACGCAATTGCCTGGTTGGTGAAGAATTATCCGGAACTGTCGGACGCACAGATTTCAAAGCTGATCGGTACCACCAAGCCGACGATCGCGTCAGTGCGTGACCGTTCGCACTGGAATTCGTCAAATATCAAAGGCGAAAATCCTGTGAGCTTAGGGCTATGCAACGCGACCGACCTGGAAAAGGTCGTCGCCCTTGCCCGCGCACGTTCAAAGACCGTGCATGCGCCCCGCACCGACGTGGAAGCCACACTGGCCGCCGTTGCACAAGACGCAGCGACTGAAGCGGCTGCAGAGCCTACTGAAGTTCCAGCAAGCAGCGACTCCGAAGACGCATAAACCGAACACACGCACAAAAAAAACGGCCGGCAATTTGCCGGCCGTTCTCGTATCTGATCGTTGGATCGCTTAATGTTCTTTCAGGTATTCGATCACCGCTTCGCGCTCTTCTTCGTCTTTCAACTTAAACGCCATCGACGAACGGGCGCCGTTTTTCGCTTTCGTAAACGCCGAAGGATCTTCGAGATAGCTCATCAGTGCCGCCTCGTCCCACGTCCAGTCCGCATCTTTCAGGCCCTTGTAGCGCTTATAGCCGTCAGCCGAACCTGCCTTGCGGCCAACCACACCAGCCAAAGACGGACCAACGCGATGCTGACCGGCCTTCACTGAATGGCAGGCCATGCATTTGCGGAACACTTTTTCGCCATCTTCGGACGCGCTCACAGTCGCAGGCGCTGAAACCGCAATAAATGCAGCGGCAGCGGCGACGGTAAGGCCAATTTTTGGGAATTTCATTGTCATCACCTTTTTTATCATTCGAAAAGGATTAACGCCCAGGCAATCTGTGGCGCCTGAACAAGCCATTATAACTTAGGAAACCTAAGCAGAGCATAAAAGGGCTGATGTGTAACGAGATGTATTAATATCCACACCGGCCCGATCAGCGTGCTAGCCTACACGCAATAGTTTCTCAGTGCACACCACCTCGATCACCGCCGTCAACACCTCCATCGCCGCGTTGATTTCATCGACACTCGGCAAGGTTGGCGCGATCCGGATGTTGCAGTCGCGCGGATCTTTGCCGTAGGGGAACGTCGCGCCTGCGGGCGTAATCTTCACCCCCGCATCGCCGCAGCGCTTGATGATCTCTTTGGCGCAGCCGTCCAGCACATCGAGGCTGACGAAGTAACCGCCTTTCGGCGTCGTCCACGTCGCAAGCCCCGTGCCGCCCAAATGCTTTTGCAAGGCATCTTCGACCGCTCGAAACTTCGGCCCGACGATCTCGGCATGCTTGTTCATATGCGCCAAGATGCCGGTCATATCCCCAAAAAATCTTACATGGCGCAGCTGATTGATCTTGTCCGGCCCGATACTGGCAAAAAATATCTTTTTCAGATGATCCTCGACGTTGGTCTTCGACGATGCCAACGCCCCGACGCCGGCCCCGGCATGTGTGATTTTCGAGGTCGAACCGAAAACAATCGCCCGATCCCCATTTCCTGCTGCGTCACAAGCAGCCAAAATATTCGCCAACGGCGCCGGCCCGTCGCCTAAATGGTGCACCGCATAGGCGTTGTCCCACATCAAGCGGAAGTCTGCCGCAGCGATCGGCATTTCCGCCAGGGCTTTGACCACATCGTTCGAATACACTTCGCCCGACGGGTTGGAATATTTCGGCACGCACCACATGCCTTTGACGCTGGGATCGACCACGGCCGCACGAACAGCCTCCAGATCGGGGCCATCGGCGGTCATCGGGATACTGATCATCTCAATACCCAACCGCTCGCAGATCGCAAAATGGCGATCATAGCCAGGCACCGGACACAAAAACTTCGGCGCCTGATCCCGCCACGGCCCGTCGCCGCCCGGCATGCCGAACATCATCGCATTGGCCAGCACCTCCCACATCATAGTCAGGCTGGAATTGCCGCCGACGATGACCTGCTCGGGCGTGGTTTCCAAAAGCGCGGCAAACAAGCGGCGCGCCTCGGAGATACCGGCAAGCCCGCCATAGTTTCGAAGATCGGTGCCGTCTTCACCCTCCGTGCTGCCGGGGCCGACCAGGGTCAGCATCTCGTCGGCTAGGCTCAGTTGCTCCGCCGACGGCTTGCCGCGCGTCATATCCAGGCTCAGGTTGCGTCCGCGCAGGCCTTCGAAACGGCTGGTCGCGGCGGCGTTGTGCGATTGCACAACGTCATGTTCAGCTTTGGTAAGATCCACGGGTCTGTTCCCTTGCTAGAATGTTAGTCGACGACCGGCACGGTGTAGTTCAGGGCCATGCGCCCACCGTCGGCGTTGATGGTTTCGCCGGTGATATAGCTGGCATCATCGCTGGCTAAGAATGACGCAATGGACGCAATTTCCGACGGCTGCCCGGCGCGCCCCATCGGCGTGCGGGACATGGCGGTGTGTCGAACCGCCGGGTCTTCGAGAATTTTTTCCGCCATCTCTGTCAAAATCGTACCCGGCCCGATGGCGTTGACGCGGATATTCTGCGTCGCCAATGCCAGCGCAGACGAGCGGGTCAATTGCTTCACAGCACCTTTGCACATGGCATAGACCAGCATGTTGGCGTTGGTGATCTCAGCCTGGATCGACGACATGTTGATGATCGCGCCGCCCTCGCCCTGTTTCACCATCTGTTTTGCGGCCGCCTGATTAGACAGGAAAAAGCCCTTCATGTTAATTTGCGTTACCTCGTCATAGGTCTTTTCGTCGACGCTCAGAATATCGCCCTGCTCAACAATCGCCGCATTCGCCAGCATCACATCGAGCCGCTGCCATTTATGGATGGTTGCGCCTATCAGGGCATCTACGCTAGATTTTAGACGAACATCGCATTCTATGAACGACGCCTCGCCTGGCCCACCCGTCAGGCTCGCCGCTGCGGCTTCACCCTTCTCAACCTGGATATCCGCCAGCATCACCTTTGCGCCGTCTTCATAGAAGCGCTTGGCACAGGCAAAACCGATGCCCTGGGCTGCACCGGTGACGATACAGACCTTGTCTTTCAGTCGCATACTCATCCTGACTGTTCCTTATTCTTTGCGCGCAGTACCGTAGCCGACGCCTTCCAGCGCCTCAGTGATTTCGTCCAAGATCGCCGGGTCGTCGATGGTCGCCGGCATCTTCCATTCTTTGTTGTCGGCAATCGCCTGCATGGTACCGCGCAGGATTTTACCGGATCGGGTCTTGGGCAAGCGTTGCACGACGGTTGCCTGCTTGAACGCCGCGACCGGCCCGATTTGCTGGCGCACCAGGGCGACCACATCGGCGACGATCTCGTCGGCTTCTTTGCTGACGCCGGATTTCAAAACCAAAAAGCCCAACGGCAACTGCCCCTTCATTTGATCTTCGACACCGATCACCGCACATTCGGCCACGTCCGGATGCGACGACAAGACTTCTTCCATGCCACCCGTCGACAGGCGGTGGCCGGCGACGTTAATGATATCGTCGGTCCGCGCCATGATCGAGATGTAGCCGTCTTCGTCGAACATCCCCGCATCGGCGGTTTTATAATAGCCCGGATATTCTTCGAGGTACGCATCGATATAGCGTTGATCGGCGTTCCACAGCGTCAACAGGCTGGACGGCGGCATCGGTAGCTTGACACAAATCGCCCCGATCTGGCCGGTCGGCACTTGTTCATGGGTTTCTTCGTGCAGTACCTGCACGTTCCAACCCGGCACCGGCTTGGTCGGCGAGCCCGGCTTCACCGGGTACACGTGTAAGCCCATGCAGTTGGACGCAATCGGCCAGCCGGTTTCGGTCTGCCACCAGTGATCCACCACCGGCACCTTGAGCATATCTTCCGCCCATTTGAGCGTATCGGGATCGGTCCGCTCGCCGGCCAAATACAGATATTTGAAGGTGCTGATATCGTAGTCTTTCAGCAGTTCTCCTTTGGGGTCTTCTTTTTTGATGGCGCGGAACGCGGTGGGCGCCGTGAATAGGGCCTTCACCTTGTGATCGGAAATCACCCGCCAGAACGCACCGGCGTCCGGCGTGCCCACGGGCTTGCCTTCATACAGCACCGTCGTCGCGCCTTGCATCAACGGCGCATAGACAATGTACGAATGACCCACCACCCAGCCGACATCGGACGCCGCCCAGAACACATCGCCCGGATCGATATCGTAGATATTCTTCATCGACCATTTCAGCGCCACCGCATGGCCGCCGTTATCGCGAACCACGCCCTTCGGCTGACCCGTGGTGCCGGAGGTATAGAGAATATACAACGGATGCGAGGCCTCGACCGGCACGCACGCGGCGGGCTCGGCCGCCGCACTGGCGCTCACCCAATCCACATGCTTCACGTTGGTGATGGTGCCTTCGCTTTCCGGGCGCGCCAAAATCATACAGGCGTCGGGCTTATGCTTGGCCAAAGCGATGGCTTTGTCCAGCAGCGGAATGTAGTCGAGCACGCGGTTGACCTCGATCCCACACGTCGCTGACATCACCAGCCTCGGTTTTGCATCATCAATCCGCACCGCCAATTCGTTCGACGCAAACCCGCCGAACACAACCGAGTGGATCGCGCCCAAGCGCGCGCATGCCAGCATCGCAATCGCGGCTTCGGGGACCATCGGCATGTAAATAACAACCCGATCGCCTTTTTCGACGCCTTCGGCTTTCAGCGCGCCGGCGACGCGGGCAACCTCGTCGGTGAGTTCAGCGTAGGTATAAGTTTTTTGCGTACCGCCGGTGACCGGGCTGTCATAGATCAGCGCCGCTTGATCGCCGCGCCCGGCTTCGACGTGACGGTCCAGGCAGTTGTAGCAAGTATTAAGCTCACCACCCGCAAACCATCGATAAAACGGGACGTTGCTGTCATCCAACACCTTGTCCCATTTTTTGCTCCAGGTGATGCCCTCGGCAGCTTCGGCCCAGAAACCTTCCGGATCATTAATGGAACGGGCATAGGCCTCTTCGAACGGATTGCTCATCGGCTTGTTCCTCCCTTTGATGACGGGACGATGAAAACGCCCTCTTTATCAAGTTGCTTGCTCAGGTCATTATGCAAAAAAGCACTGACAAACGCACGTTTCAAGCGCAGTGGTACAAAGATTTTACTGGGAGGCTCCAATATGGCTGAAGCGAACATTTATGATATCGATCTCGACCCCACGCCGGCCAACTATACGCCGCTGTCGCCGCTGACGTTTATCCGCCGCACGGCGGCGGTCTATCCGGACCTGACATCGATCATTCATGGCGCCCGGCGCTATACATGGTCCGAGACCTATGCCCGCTGTCGCCAGCTCGCGTCCGCATTGGCAAAGCATGGCGTCAAAAAAGGTGACACCGTGGCTGTGATGGCCTCCAACACGCCTGAAATGTACGAATGCGCGTTCGGGCCGGCGATGATTGGTGCCGTCGTCAATACGCTCAACGTGCGCTTGGATGCCGACATCATCGCGTTCTCGCTGAACCATGGCGAGGCCGACGTCCTGATCTGCGACACGGAATTTTCTGACACCATCAAAGGGGCGCTCGCCAAAGCGGGACGCGACGATCTTTTGGTGATCGATATCGACGACCCGGAATACGACGGCCCGGGGGAACGCCTCGGCAAGATGGACTACGAATCCTTCATCGCCACCGGGGACGCCGATTTCGCCTGGAATCTGCCCGACAACGAGTGGGAGGCGATCAGTCTCAACTACACGTCCGGCACCACGGGCGATCCTAAGGGCGTCGTCTATCATCACCGGGGTGCGTATCTGAATGCGGTCTGCAACGTGCTCGGCTGGAACATGACGCATCATCCGATTTATCTTTGGACGTTGCCGATGTTTCATTGCAACGGCTGGTGTTTCCCTTGGACCATCGCGGCGATGGCCGGCACCAACGTGTGCCTTCGGCGCGTCAGTGCCCAGACCATCTATGCCGCCATCGGTGATCACAAGGTGTCGCACTTCTGCGGTGCGCCGATCGTATTGAACTTCGTCGCCAACGCCACCGACGCCGAAAAGCGCCCCTTTGATCATCAGGTCAACATCATGACCGCCGCCGCCCCACCGCCGGCAACCACATTGGCAAAAATGCAGGAGCAGGGCTTCAATGTGACGCATGCTTATGGCCTCACCGAGACCTATGGCCCGGCCGTGATGTGCGCCTGGAAAGACGAATGGAGTGGCGAGCCGATTGAAAAGCAAGCGTATTTAAAAGCCCGCCAAGGCGTCAAATACCACATGCTCGAAGACCTCTGCATCATGGACCCGGAAACGATGACCCCCGTGCCCGCCGACGGCGAGACCATGGGTGAGGTGATGTTCAAGGGCAACATCGTTATGAAGGGGTATCTAAAAAACAAAAAGACCACGTCAGCATCACTCGCCGACGGTTGGTTCCATTCCGGCGATCTGGGGGTGTTGCAGCCGGACGGCTACATCCAGTTGAAAGATCGCTCCAAAGACATCATTATTTCGGGTGGTGAAAACATCTCGTCGATCGAGGTCGAGAGCACCTTATACAAACACCCCGACGTCATCGCCGCCGCCGTGGTCGCGAAGCCCGACGAAAAATGGGGCGAGACGCCGTGCGCATTCTTGGAAGTCAAAACCGGCAGCACGGCGAGCGCCGACGACTTCATTCAATTCTGCCGCGACAACCTTGCCAGCTTCAAGTGCCCGCGCACCGTCGTTTTCCAAGAACTCCCTAAGACATCGACCGGCAAAATCCAAAAATTTAAACTCCGCGACCAAGCCCGCGAGATGGACGGCTGATTTCAAAAATCCGCCTCACAAACAAACAAGGCCGCTTCCTTGGGAAGCGGCCCGTTGCTTAAGATGCTGTCGTATCCGGTCAGCCGTCAGTCGGCGCCCAAATGGATTAACTCATCCTTGATCCTAAGCTTTTGTTTTTTGAGTTCGTGGATGATGACGTCATCGGGATGCGGTTTTTTCTCTTCGTCCTCAATTTTGACTTCGAGATTTTGATGCTTGCCGCGCAAAGAAGTAATCCGCGCCGTTTGTCCCATAGTAGCGTCCTCCTTTTCAGGTCAGTGAGTGAACTCGCGTAAACTTTCCCCCAGAACGAATGTCATTGTACCGTAATTTGACGTCGAATTCCATAGGCTTCGAGTTGACCACTTTACCGATTCTTGCGCGGCGTCAGTCGCCGATGCAAATGCCCAGCCCACGCGCTGCGCGCATGCGAGAGCCCTGCAAATTAACCGGTTTTTCCTGCGCCACCACATCGGTCAAAGACACATCGCGGATTCGCCCATCCCACCAAGACACCATGCGTCCGCTGACCCCGTCTGCGAGCAAATCAACGGCCCGCACCCCAAATACAGATGCCAGCACCCGGTCAAAGCTCGATGGCGGCCCGCCGCGTTGCACGTGGCCCAACACCGTGACGCGCGTGTCGGCACCGGTCGCCAGCCCGATCTCGCGGCCTAACTGGTGGCCAATACCGCCGTAGACCATATCGCCGGCATAATCGATAAACGCCGCTTTACCGCCGACAGGATGCGCGGCTTCAGCGCAAACGATCAGCGCGTGGTTGCGCTTTTCTTCTTTACGTATGCCCTCAAGCTTTGAGGCGATAAAATCGATGTTGTAGGGCATTTCGGGCAGTAAAATCACATCGGCGCCACCGGCAATGCCCGCCGACAACGCAATGTGGCCGGCCTGACGACCCATGGTTTCCAAGATCATGACGCGTTGATGGCTCGCCGCGGTCGGCTGCAACCTATCCAATGCCTCGGTCGCGACGCCGACCGCGGTGTGAAAGCCGATGGCAAATTCGGTCAGCGGCACATCGTTGTCGATGGTTTTCGGGATACCGATAAACGGCAGCCCAGCCAGTTCCATCAAGCCGTGCAAAATCTTCATCGAGCCGTCACCGCCGATGCCGATCAAGCCGTCCAGGCCCAAACTGTGGATCGCCTTGACGATGGTTCCCGACCGATCCTGTACCGAGCCGTCAGGCATTGGATAGCGGAACGGGTGCCCTTTCGTGACCGTCCCCAACATCGTGCCGCCGCTGCGCAACACTTGACCCGAAAAAACGTCGAGGGTCAGCGGCATCGTCCGTGGCGGCTCGGCCAGCAATCCTTCAGTGCTGTCCAGAATACCGACGACCTCGGCACCAAAGCCGTGCACGGCCCGTTTGACCACGGCGCGGATCGCGGCGTTCAAGCCGGAACAATCGCCACCACTGGTTAAAACACCGATTCTTTTCATTTTATGTTCGCTCAACCGAAGCTCCTGTTGCAGGGTTCGTCATTTTGTTATCCTGTATATAGGCAATCACATCTGTCGGGCACCATGGAAGACGAAGAAACATTTAAAAAACAGCTCGAGAATCTTCAGCTGGAACACCGTGATTTGGACGACGTGATCGATCACTTGATCGAAACACGCCCGTTTGACCAATTACAAATCCAACGCCTGAAGAAGCGCAAGCTGTCACTGAAAGACCAGATTATCCGCCTGGAAAGCCGGATTTTGCCCGATATCATCGCTTAGATCGATTCCCGCCTTCGCGGGAATGACGACGTAAAAACTTCCGTCACCCCCGCGAAGGCGGGGGTCCACAGTGCCCACAATCAAGATGGATTCCCGCCTACGCGGGAATGACAAGAGTGGCGTTAGGCGATAAAATCTCGGTCCGCTGCGCGAATCGCGGCATCCGCAGACGCACCCCGCGCGATTTCAGCGACCCCAAAACGGGCGTCTATAGGCATGGATGTGCCGGCCCCGGTAAACGGCGTCATTTTTAATTTGGTGACGATCCCCTGCATCCGCGTGCGCGCAGTTGCCACATCGGCCCCCAACAAAATGATCGCAAAGTCGTTGCCGCCCAGATTGCCCAGCACATCGGTCGGCAACAATGCGGCTGAGACCGTGTCGGCGACATGGACCAAAGTGCGGTCGAGCGAATCACGTCCGTGATCACGGCGCAGCGCATCGGCGTTGTCGACGTGCAGCAAGGCGATGCTCGGCAAAATCGTCAGGTCTTTGAGGTGATTTAGGACGTGATTGAGTTCACGCAGAAACTCTCGTCGGCCCGGCACCGGCAGGAATGGATGATGCGCAAGCTCGTCGCGCAGCTGTCGTTCCCGGTCCTCGGTCAGCGCCAAGCGGGCACGGAGCGGTTCGATCTCGGCCGACAGCGCATCCAACGCGGCTTGCACGCGGGGCGTAATTTCGGCAGCCAAACCTTTGATCTCAACGGCGGCGCCATTGTCGACGTCGTCGTCCGGCGCGTGATCGCCCGGTTTTTGATGATGCGGCGTGTCGCGGCCCCCGCTGCCGCTTTTATTATTCATCGCCGGGGCAACGCCTTCAGTACGGGTAACATCCATGTTCGGTGTCCACTCGTTTGGCTTCCAGAGTATAGCACGAATGGTTAACAAGCGGTTCATGAATTGTTCATGCCAACGTCGAGCATAAAGCCGGTCATAAAACGGATTGCACACATCACTTGCGTGTCGGCCCGGCAAACCTATAATGCCGCGCTTTCCAGCGTTTTGCGGATCGGAGAGCATCATGGGCGAACATTCAATGCCACAGGTCGGTGTCATCATGGGCAGTCAGTCTGACTGGTCGACCATGAAGAATGCCGCCGACACGTTAGACGCCCTCGGCATCCGCTTTGAAACCAAGATCGTGTCCGCACACCGCACCCCAAAGCGCCTGTATGCGTATGCCGAAAACGCCAAGGCGCGCGGCCTGCAGGTGATCATCGCCGGTGCCGGCGGGGCGGCGCATTTGCCCGGCATGGCAGCCGCCATGACGACACTGCCGGTGTTCGGCGTACCGATTGAAAGCAAGGCGCTGAGCGGTATGGACAGCTTGCTGTCGATTGCACAAATGCCGGGTGGCGTGCCGGTCGGCACGCTGGCCATCGGCAAGGCCGGCGCCATCAACGCCGCGTTGTTGGCGGCGTCCGTGTTGGCACTTCACGATACGGATGTGGATACCGCGCTCAGCGCGTGGCGGGCCAAACAGACCGACGCGGTCGCCGACGCCCCGAGCGACGACGTCTGAGCCGACCATGGCACCGATGAACAAAACCCATCCGCTCCCGCCTGGCAGCACCATCGGCATCATGGGCGGTGGCCAGTTGGGCCGCATGACCGCCTTGGCCGCCGGTAAGCTGGGCTACAGATGCCATATCTATTGCCCGGATGCGGATAGCCCTGCCGCCGAAGTTTCCGCCGCTGTCACCGTCGCGCCCTATGCCGATATGGCCGCTTTGAAGACCTTCGGTGAAGCCGTCGACGTGGTAACGTTCGAATTTGAAAACATCCCCCACGAAAGCGTGCAGTTGTTGACCGAGCATGCCGTGGTGCGACCGGGCTGGCGTAGCCTGGCGGTGGCGCAAGACCGCTTGGTGGAAAAAGATTTCATCAACGACATCGCGCCGACAACGCCGTATCGCCGTGTCGAAAGTGTCGCCGAGCTTGAGGCGGCGGCAACCGAAATCGGCAAGCCCGCCGTACTGAAGACGGCGCGTATGGGCTATGACGGCAAAGGCCAAGTGTTGATTGCGCCCGATTGCGACTACGCAGCCGCTTGGGCTGAAATGGGCGCTAAGGTCGGTATCTTGGAAGCGTTCGTGAAATTGGAGCGCGAGATTTCGGTGATCGTCGCGCGCTCACCGGGCGGCGGCTGGGCAACTTATCCGCCGGTCGAAAACCGCCACGTGAACCACATCCTCGACACCACGATCGCGCCCGCCGTGTTATCGGCCGAGATGGCCGCCGACGCGGTCCGCATCGCCCATGAAATTGCCGATGGCCTAGATTTGGTCGGGCTGTTGGCGGTCGAGATGTTCGTGACCCGCGACGGCGAACTCTTGGTCAACGAAATCGCGCCGCGCCCGCACAATTCCGGCCACTGGACCATGGATGCCTGCCCGACCTCGCAGTTCGAGCAATTTGTCCGCGCCGTCTGCGGCCTGCCTTTGGGCGACGTCACCCCGCATCACGACGCAGAAATGAAAAACCTGATCGGCTCTGCCGTAAACGGCTGGGCTGATCTTATGTCCGACGCCGGCGCGCACCTGCATCTGTATGGCAAACGCGAAGTCCGCGACGGCCGCAAAATGGGCCACGTCAATCGGCTATATCCGCGTGGGCATTGGAAGTAAGTAACGTTTTTAAACATCGTGTCATTCCCGCGCAGGCGGAAACCCATGGCCACGGTGGATCCCCGCCTTCGCGGGGATGACGAGATGAAAAAGCCCCCTAAATCAATCGCTGACTAAGCCCGGCTTCGATGTCGTGCATGCTGAGGCGGTTGCGCTTGAAGGTCTCAAGAAGTTCGATCTCGACCACGACGGTGGGCTCGAGCTCGGCCATGACGAGGCCGCGGGTGAAACTGATCAACTCGTGGGCTTGGCCGGGATAGATAAACAGGTTGGTCAATAACTCGCGCCGGATCATCGGTGGAAATTCGATCATCTCGACCGCCAGCAGCTTTTTCACCTTCATCGGAACGCGCGGGTTGCCGAAGATGCGGTCCAGGCAAAAGCTATAGATGCCGAAATCTAGCTTGCCGGCCACAGCGCGGGTGAACTCGCGGAATTCTTCTAAGAACAACGCGGGTGAAACTTTGTTTTCCAAAATCTGACGGACTACGCCGAGGAACGCCCGATATCGTAGGCGTGCGGGACTCAGCTTGTCGCCGAGATCGGCCTCGATCGCCATGATCTCGCTTTCGCGAAAATCACTTTTAAGGATGTGATCGGCGGCCTTGACCGTCGTCGGGTCAAGGGCTTGGCTTTCGATCAATTCGAACAAACGTTCGTATTGGCGGCGGGTGTTCCCCGCCATGCCCCCGGCACGCCCCAACGGCAGCAATGCCGCTTGCGCAACCAAGGGGTCACGAGAATAGATCGAGGCCATAGCGACCGCTGCCGCATTGCCCATATCGTGTTCTCGGAAATCGTCGGTGATCACGAAGCGCGTGCCGTCATGGACGGTCAAATAGCGCCCGAGCTTGGCACAACCGAGAAAATGATCGGCCAAGTCGCCCGCTTGGGCCGCACCTGATTGCGCTTGAGGTTGCAACATTCATGACTCCGATTCGCTATGAAATGATAGCGGACGGCAGTTTTGAATGCGAGTCAAGACGTAGCCGGTCTTGTGCCAATCCGAGCTTCACGTCCCTCCGGCAACTTAAGCCGGACGCTTAAGTATCCGAAACGGATTCGGCAGATTTCCCAGCGCTTTCATCGCCCGGGCCTGGTAGCCCGGGATCTTCATCACATCGGAAATGCGCCGATCCAGATAGCCCCAGGTGTCTTCGTTGTCCGCCGATTCGTCGCCCAACCAATACAGCGACGTGGTCGTGTAGACCGGAAACAGCAGACCGCGTTTGGTGTAATAATTGAAGTCCGTGGCATTGTCGCCTGCGGCGTACCAAATGCGGTTACATGTGGCCCACGCCAGACGCGCGGCCAGCGGCTTTTTGCCCGGCAGCGCCAAATACCCCAGCAAGCGACGCACAGCTTCTTTGTGGGGCTGGCAGACCTCGATACGGGCACGCACCCCTGCGATGACCCGCTCACGCACCTTCATGGATGCCAAATCTTGGTCGTCCAACAACGCCAACATCTTGCGATCCAGATAGTCCGACGCATGCGTCGCCATATCAGCAAGCCCGCCTGGGAACGCCCGATACCCTGCCCCTTCGCCAAAGATGTCCATCACCGAGTTTTCTGCCGCCACCAGCGCCTTCGGCGTCCAACCGTCGAACGGCGCGTGCATGAAGACAGCCTCAATCATCGCATCGCGAAGCGCCAAGGTGTCGTCGCGGGCTTGCGCGTGGACGCTTTTATTTTTGACTGCGGTCATCGGGTCCTCCTGTGCGAGCAGTGTAGCCTGGTCAATCCGGCTCGTCATTTTTTGCCGTCATTTCTTTTACGTAGCCGAAGCTGGATAGATCGCTCATGCGCATCGGATAAAGTATGCCGTCCAAGTGATCGCATTCGTGCTGGATAACGCGGGCGTGGAAGTCCTCGGCTTCATAATCCAAAGCCGTCCCATCCAGCGCTTGCGCACGCACACGGATGCGCTTCGGTCGATTGACCCGCCCACCCATGCCCGGCAACGACAGACAGCCTTCGAAACCCTCCTCCAGCGTATCGTCGAGCACCGTGATCACCGGATTGATCAACACCGTCAGTGGCTGTTCTTCGCCCGTATCGTCGCGGCCTTCGGGGACGCTGTAAATCACCAACCGTTTGCCCACGCCCACCTGCGGTGCGGCCAGGCCGATTCCCGGCGCATCGTGCATGGTTTCGAGCATATCGTCGACCAGCGCCGCGATTTCCGGCGCCGTCGGCTCATCAATCGGCTCAGCCACGGCCATCAAAACCGGGTGCCCCATGCGTAAAATCGGTAAAATCGCCAAATTTCAACCCTTTATGCTATATACAGATGATCAGAGGCAGATGTCGAAAAAGCAAAAAATAACGCAATTCGCCCTTCACATGCCCCCATCGCTTTGCTATAAGGCCCGTCACGTGCGGGGTTCTACCCCGCTTATTATTTTTACGACCCTTTTTCAGATAGTGGAAAGAGAAGGCCGACCGTGCAAGTCACCGTTCGTGATAACAATGTAGATCAAGCCCTTAAGGCGCTGAAAAAGAAAATGCAGCGCGAAGGGATTTTCCGTGAGATGAAACTCCGCCGTTCGTACGAAAAGCCGTCCGAGCGCCGTGCCCGCGAGAAGGCTGAGGCCATTCGCCGGGGACGCAAGCTGGAGCGTAAGCGCATCGAGCGCGAGGGCTTCTAAGCACCTCTCCGGCTGATCGCGCACCCACGGGTGCGATCTCAAACGACGAACCGCCCGACAGACGTCTGGGCGGTTTTTGTCGTATTTGAACGGGTGTGTGGGACGGGAAGGTCCCGGATACCGCTGCCGCACAATCTCGCCCTAAGATCCCGGACATGGCCTACGGCCATTCCGGGAAGTCGCCGGGTTGAGGTGTAGCACGATAGGGTCAGGGGGATGGCAGATGATGCCAAATAGAAAACACCGCCTCTCTCCCCCGCGAGGGAAAAAGGCGGCGTAAATCGCTTACTCGAGACCGCTGACGATTTTTTCGGTCATTTCCTTAGCATCGCCAAACAGCATGATGGTGTTATCGGCGTAGAACAGCGGGTTGTCGACGCCGGCATAGCCGGGGCTGAGCGACCGCTTCACGAACAACACCGTGCCCGCTTTCTCGACATCGAGAATCGGCATACCGGCAATCGGTGACGTCGGGTCGGTCTTGGCGACCGGGTTGGTGACGTCGTTGGCGCCGATCACAAAGGCCACGTCCGCGGTCGAGAACTCGTGGTTGATCTCTTCGAGTTCGAACACCTCGTCATAGGGAACGTTGGCTTCAGCCAACAGCACGTTCATGTGACCCGGCATACGTCCGGCGACGGGATGGATGGCGTATTTGACCTCAATCCCCTGCGCCTTCAGCTTGTCGGCCATTTCACGCACCGCATGCTGCGCCTGGGCGACCGCCATGCCGTAACCCGGCACGATGATGACCTTAGACGCATTGCCCATGATGAACGCCGCGTCAGGCGCGGCACCGGCCTTGGCTTGGCGATCCGGATCGCTGGACTGAGCGGCACCGCCGCCACTGTCGCCGCCGAAGCCACCCAACAGCACGTTGATGATCGAGCGGTTCATGCCTTTACACATGATGTAACTCAGGATCGCACCACTGGAACCGACTAGGGCACCGGTGATGATCAGCGCCGAGTTGCCCAGCGTGAAGCCGATGCCCGCTGCCGCCCAACCCGAGTACGAGTTCAGCATCGAGACGACGACCGGCATATCCGCGCCGCCGATCGGCACAATCAGCAGGAAGCCGATGGCGAACGCCAAGATCAACAGCAGCCAGAACGCGCCATAGCTCTCGGTCGCGGCAAAGTAGATCAGCAACGTCAGCATGGTCAGACCGATCACTAGGTTCAGCAGGTGCTGACCCGGGAACGTGATCGGATTGCCCGACATGATACCGCGCAATTTTGCGAACGCGATCACAGAGCCTGAGAACGTGACCGCACCGATGGCCATGCCTAAGCCCATTTCGATCAGGCTACCGGCGGGCAATGATCCGGCAGAGCCGATTTCATAAGCTTCCGGGTGATACAAAGCCGCCAATGCCACGAATACAGCCGCCAAGCCCACCAACGAGTGGAAGGCCGCAACCAATTCCGGCAATGCCGTCATTTCGATTTTCTTGGCGACCACGGTACCGATACCGCCACCGATCAAGATCGCAATTGCGATCCAGCCATACGATTCGACGTCGGGGTGCGCAATCGTGGTCACGATGGCGATCACCATACCGATGATGCCCATCATGTTGCCGCGACGTGCGGTTTCTGGGTTCGACAGGCCCTTCAAAGCGAGGATGAAGAGAACCGCCGAGATGAGATAGAAATAACCTACGAGTGACCCACTCATGATCCGGCTCCTTTATCTTTGCTTCTTTTTGAACATGGCGAGCATGCGTTGGGTAACGATGAAACCGCCGAAGATGTTCACCGAGGCCAGCAGCACAGCGAAAAAGCCCATCACTTTCGAGAAATCGAACAGCTCAGGGCCCACAGCCAGCAGGCCACCGACGATGATCACCGACGAAATCGCGTTGGTAACACCCATCAACGGCGAGTGCAGGGCCGGGGTCACGTTCCAAACCACGTGATAGCCGACAAAGCACGCCATCACGAAAATCGTGAACATCGACAAGAAGTCGGGACCACTTGCGGCCTGGGTCGCGACGTCGCCCCCCTGACTTACGACAACCTGAGTCGCTTGATGCGCCAACTCGCCGGCCTGCTTGGCCAGATTTTCAAGGCCGGTCGCAATTTCGGCCGCCTTATCTGCGAAGGTCGACTGTTCCATGATCAGGCCCCTTTCCCGTCTTCTTTGGTATCGTTGCTTTTGGGTTCAGCTTTCTTGGCTGCCGGCTTTTTCGCCGCTGCCTTTTTGCCGCCACCGGCATTGGCCAGGGCTTCGCTGACGCGTTCGCTCACCACTTTACCGTCTTTGCAGACCAGCGTGCCTTCGACGGTAGCGTCGTCGTCTTTGAAGACGAACGCGCCCTTATCTTTATCGAAGTGCGGCGATACGAAGTTGAACACGTTTTTGGCAAACAGTGCCGACGCGGTTTCGGCCAACATACTGGGCAGGTTCAGGCGACCGTCGATGATCACACCGTTTTTGGTGGTCGTGACTTCGCCCGGCTTGGTCAGCTCGCAGTTACCGCCGGCTTCAGCAGCCATATCGACGATCACCGCGCCGTTCTTCATGCTTTCCACCATGTCTTTGGTGATCAGCTTTGGCGCGGGACGGCCCGGGATTAGCGCCGTGGTGACGACGATATCCTGCTTCGGCAGATGCTCACGCACTTTTTGCTTTTGCTTTTCGAAGTATTCCGGCGGCATTTCCTTGGCGTAACCGCCTTCGGTCTCTGCCTCTTTTTCCATTTCCGGATCGACTTCCAAGAATTTACCGCCCAAAGAGGCGACTTGTTCTTTCGTCGCTGGACGCACGTCGGTTGCGCTGACCGCAGCACCGAGGCGCTTGGCGGTGGCGATCGCCTGTAGACCGGCAACACCGACACCCATAATAAAGGCGCGGGCCGGCGGCACGGTGCCGGCGGCGGTCATCATCATCGGCATCGCACGACCGTATAGCTCGGCTGCGTTCAGCACGGCTTTGTAGCCGGCAAGGTTGGCCTGAGATGATAAGATATCCATCGACTGCGCGCGCGAGATACGCGGCATCAATTCCATGGCAAAGGCGGTCACACCGGACTTCGAGAGCTCTTCAACCCCTTTGGGATCGGTAAGCGCGCCGAGCGATGCGCACACCGTCTGGCCTTTCGAAAGCTTGCCGATCTCGGTCTTGTTCGGGGCGGTAATTTTCCAGACCATGTCCGCACCCTTTACGGTCGCGGCGAAATCCTTGGCAATACTGGCACCAGCGGCCTTGAATGCGTCATCACTGATCGACGCACCATCGCCGGCGCCCGATTCTACGACGACATCACAGCCTAAATTGATCAACTTTCCGATAACCTCGATGGAGGCCGCGACCCGGTTTTCTCCGGGTGAACGCTCCTTCGGCATCGCAATTTTCATGACACTCTCTCCAGCCCAATCGAATTGATTCGCTTTATTAGCCCAAAGCACGCAAAAACGCACCGGGATAGGCATTTATGCCTTCCCGGTGAGGATTTCGCAAATGGTCCTCATCGGTTAGCTTTTCAAGACAAAAACACGATGACGGGAGCATACCATGGACGCGTTGAAAAATATCATCGAAATCCACAACGGCGACGCCGCGCCGTCGACCTTCCCTGCCGCCGAATACGCACGCAGATTAACCGATCTGCGGGCTTTTATGGCGGCTGATGGTATCAGCCATGCGCTGTTCAGCTCGTATCACAACATTAATTACTATGGCGACTTCTTGTTTTGCCATTTCGGACGATTTTACGGGCTTGTCGTCGATGATCAGACGCAGACCTCAATCAGCGCCAATATCGACGGCGGTCAGCCGGCTCGGCGCACCATCGGCAACAACATCGTCTATACCGATTGGGCGCGGGACAATTATTTCAAAGCGATTGCGCAATTGATCCCCGCCGGCGCCAAAGTCGGCATCGAATTCGATAATATGACGCTGCAAAATATGGAAAAGCTGAAGGCCGCGCTGCCCGGCGCCGCGTTTGTCGACATCGCGCCCGCATGCATGCGCATGCGCATGGTCAAATCAGCTGCCGAGATCACGCTGATCAAACATGGCGCCGCCGTCGCCGACATCGGCGGCGCTGCCTGCGTCGCAGCGATCCAGCCCGGTGTGCCCGAGCATGAAGTTGCGATCCATAGCACTGACGCCATGATCCGCGAGATCGCCAAACGCTTCCCGGACAGCGAACTTCGGGACACCTGGACTTGGTTTCAAAGCGGCCTGAACACCGACGGTGCCCATAACCCGGTCACCACCCGCAAGGTGCAGTCCGGTGACATTTTGTCGCTCAATTGCTTTCCGATGATCGCGGGCTACTACACAGCGCTTGAGCGCACCTTGTTCTGTGAAAGCGTGTCCGACGCACATCTTAAAATCTGGGAGGTCAACGTCGCCGTGCATGAACGCGGCCTAGCGTTGATCCGTCCGGGCGTGCGCTGCTGCGATATCGCTCTTGAGCTCAACGAGATTTACCGCGAACACGACCTGCTGCAGTACCGCACATTCGGCTACGGTCACTCGTTCGGCGTGCTATCGCATTATTACGGGCGTGAAGCCGGCCTTGAGCTCCGCGAGGATATCGAAACCGTGCTGGAGCCCAACATGGTGATTTCCATGGAGCCGATGCTGATGCTCCCCGAGGGCCAACCCGGCGCCGGCGGCTACCGCGAACACGATATCCTAGTGGTCACAGACAACGGCGCTGAAAATATCACCAAGTTCCCATTCGGCCCCGAGCACAATGTGATCGGGGCGTAGGGGCCCGGCCCCCCCACTCTCCGCGTCATCCTGAACTTGATTCAGGATGACGCGGAAGTCGAAGTAGGAGTAGGGACGGGGCTAAACTGACGTCAGCGCTTGGCGACCAAGTCAATTTCGACGAGGGCCTTTTTCGCCAACCCTGTGACGCCGACGCAGGTGCGGGCCGGCAGGCGGTCGGCTGGGAAGTAGCTGCGATAGGCATTGTTCATGGCGTCGTAATCGCGCTCGAAATCGGTGATGAACACGCGCACCGACAATACGTGCTCGAGCCCCAAGCCCAATTCACCGAGTACGATGATCAGATTGTCCATGACGCGGCGCGTCTGCGCTTCGATGCCGTCCGGCAAGGGCGCAGAGTCGTCGTTCGGGTCGGTCGGCATTTGTCCGGTGAGTTGAATCCAGCCGTCCGCCTCGACCGCGTGGGAAAACGGAGCGACGTGCGTGGGTGCGGCGTCGAAGTTGTGAAAGATCGGTCCGGACATGAATAATTACTCCTTAGATTTACGGCGTGTGAGGTCGGGCTCGCCCAGGGCACTACCGCGCGGATCGGGATGACCTTTGAACGACGCACGAAGTTCAACCAGCAGCGCGTCGATTTGATCAAGCTTATCGAGTCCGTCTGCAGACAGCGGGCTGTCCTTGCTCCGCGTCAGATACATCCGAAATCCCTGGCTGTGAAACTGAATTGCGTTCATGTAGTCGTTCACCGAACGTGCACGCTTCATATAGGCTTGGTGCACGCTGCGTAGATTGTTGACGAGTATCTTCATCAACGCGCGCAAAAACGGATCGACTTTGGCGAGGCGATTTTCAACGGTGGTCGCCGGAATAACGATAACCACGCTTTCTTCCTTAGCCACCGCATAGGCCATGCGCTTGGAGCCGTCGACGATGGCCATCTCGCCGAACAGCTCACCGGCCTTCAGCGTGCCGAGTTCGATTTCCTCGCCCTCGACGACCTTGTAAATGCCGATCAGACCGCTATCGACGATAAACGCAGCGTCACCAGGGTCGCCTTCGCGAAACAGCACATCGCCTTCTTGCAAGAATTTTTTCTTTGCCCCGCCACCTTCTACAAACATCCGATACCTCAGAGACTATCCTGTTCGATAGAGCTTATTCAGCGCCGAGCGTTGTAACAAGCGGTGTTGGCGTGCCTGCCGCCATCTCAAGGCGTCATCCTGAACTTGATTCAGGATGACGCTGGGGGTATTGGCCGGGGCGCGCATGACCGCAGGCCATCGCAAAAGCGCGGCGCACGCACGCCCTATGTGATCCAGCGATCCAAACCAGCTTCTTTGAGCGCTTTTGCCTGGCGTTTTTCGACGCTTTCAACGGAAAAATCTTCGATCAACTCATGGAATAAACGGTGCCAGTTGATCTCGGCAGATAAGTGCGTAAACACGCTGCCGAGCCCGATGGCGGCGCGGTCCATCAACACGAACTCGCGCGGCACCTGCACGCCGGAGGTCTGCTTTAAGTCTTTGTGCACCTTCGCCGCAACGCCGGCGCCATATTGAATATTGTTGGTTTTTTGAATCGACTGCACTTTGTCTTCGAGCAACGGCGCGTACAAAAACTCGGCCCATTGATTGAGGATCACAATCATCTCCTTGGACAGGCCCTTGAAGCCCCAGGTCTCGTATGACTGCACGGCCAAGTCTTCGTCGCCGTCACGAAGCGCGCGATACAAATCGATCACCGCCCCCACGAACGACGGTGGAAACACCCGGATGCAGCCATAGTCCAGCAGATTGATAGCGCCATCGGGCCGTGCGCTGTAGTTGCCCAAGTGCGGATCGCCGTGGATCACGCCGTACTTGTAAAACGGCACGTACCACGCCCGGAACATGCTGAGCGCCAAGCGGTTGCGGAATGCCTGATCGGCGTCGCGACTATCCAACAGCGAGGTGCCTTCCAACCACGTCATCGACAACAAGCGTTTGGTGCTGATGTCGGGTAGGGTGTCGGGCACGTGAACGAATTCCTCGTCCTTCAGCATGTTGCGATACAGCGCCATGTTGCAGGCTTCACGTTCGTAATCGAGCTCTTCGCGGAGTCGTTCCGCCAATTCCAAATGGATTTGGCTGGGATCGATGGATTTGTCGTAGCGGCGATAGATCGAAAAAATCAGCTTCAACTGATTAAGGTCGGCTTCAATCGCAGACGACATGTTGGGGTATTGAATTTTGCACGCGAGGTCGCGGCCATCTAATGACGTGGCGCGGTGCACTTGGCCCAAAGATGCGGCTTTGCAGGCGTCACGCTCAAAATTTTCGAAGCGATCCATCCAACCGGGGCCGAGTTCAGACGTCATACGACGTTTTACGAACGCCCAGCCCATGGGTGGTGCGTTGGTCTGTAGTTTGATCAGCTCAGCGGTGTATTCTTCGGGCAGCACGTCTGGAATAGTCGACAGAATCTGCGCCACCTTCATCAGCGGCCCCTTAAGGCCACCCAGCGCGATTTGCAGATCACGCGCCTGCTTGGCGTTGTCCATTTGGATGCCGAACACCCGGCCACCGACAGTCTTGGCGGCGATACCGCCGACGGCACTGCTGACACGCGCATAGCGCTTTACGCGCCCTGAAAAACTGTTGTCTTCGCTCATTGGGCCCGGGGCCTCCGTTCGCCGTTCAACCGTTCCCCGCAAGGTCTTGCTCGACGAGCCACTCGGCGATGTCTTCTGCGACCCGCTCCCAGCCTACGTCCAGCATCATGCCGTGCCCCATCCCTTGATAGATATGGGCACTGCGGCCGCAAAGTGAAGCCGTCCAATGCACATGCGCCGGCGGAATAAGCGGATCAAGCCCCGCCCCCATCACCCGTACCGGCGTACCCCAAAAGGCCAAGGCATTCGGAAACCCCGTTGTATACAGCCCGGCCATGGCCAATCGGCTCTCATTTTGAAAACGATTTAAATGGCACATGACGGTTTCTTGCGGCAAAGCATTGGAAAACAATGTCGCGAAAAGAGTTTCGACACTGGCAGCGCCGCCCGAGTTGATCTCATTCATATCCATGAAAAGTTCGGGGTTTGAGCCCATCAACTGCATCGCCGGCGCGGCCATGCCGGTCGGCGGCACAGGCGCCATCAGCACCAAGCCCGCGAGTGTGCCGACTTCAGCCGCCCGCCACCCCAAATAACCGCCCATCGAATGGCCGATCAGCACTGGTGGTGTGTCGAACTGTTTGACCGCGTCCAACACCGCATCCAGATAGTCGGTGACGGTAAAGTTCTGCAAATCATCATAATCAGGGCGCCCGATACGGCCCGGCAGATCGAGGGCATAGGCATCAAAACCGGTTTTCGCAAACCACGGCAAAAAATGCTCTTCCCAGCACCATGCAGCGGAAAATGCGCCGTGCACGAATAAAAGTGGCGGCCCATCATTGGATTTTTTTGGTGCGCTGTGCACCAGATGTGCGCTCATTTGCCGGCGTCCGCCTCAAGCTCATCAATGAATCCGGAAATCACGTCGAGCCCACGGGTCCAAAACGCCGGGTCCGCGGCGTCCAATCCAAACGGCGCCAGCAGTTCGCGATGACGAAGCGTGCCGCCCGCCGACAGCATCTCAAGATACTTTTCTTGAAACCGCGGATGACCGTCTTGGTAAAGCCCATACAACGCGTTGACCAAGCAATCGCCGAACGCATAGGCATATACATAGAACGGCGTGTGCACGAAATGCGGAATGTAGGACCACAGCGCACGATAACTCTCATCCAATTGAATGTGCGGCCCCAAGCTCTCGGATTGGGTTGCCATCCAGATGTCGCTGATCGCTTCAGACGTTAGCTCACCGTTGCGCCGGGCGTCATGCAGCCGGGTTTCGAACGTATGGAACGCGATCTGACGGACCACGGTGTTGAGCATATCTTCGACTTTACCGGCCAAAAGCACACGGCGCTTAGCGGCATCGGGCTCACCATCAAGGATGGCGCGGAACGTCAGCATTTCGCCGAACACCGACGCAGTCTCGGCCAGCGTCAACGGCGTGTCCGAAAGCAAAGGCCCCTGCCCTGCCGCCAATACCTGATGCACGCCGTGGCCGAGTTCGTGTGCCAGCGTCATCACATCACGAGGTTTGCCATAAAAGTTCATCAACACATAAGGGTGCGCCGACGGTACGACCGGATGCGCAAAGGCGCCCGAATTCTTGCCGGGGCGTGCTTCGGCATCAATCCATGATCCGTCAAAAAACCGCTTTGCCGTTGCCGCCATGTCAGGGGTGAAGCCGGCATAGGCCTTGAGCACCGTTTCGCGCGCTTCATCCCAACTAAACCGACGCTCTTCGGTGGTCGGCATCGGCGCGTTACGATCCCACCAATTCAGCTTTTCGACCCCGAACCAATTCGCCTTGAAGGCGTAATAGCGATGCGCCAAGCGCGCATAGTTACCGGTGACCGCGCCGGCCAGCGCATCGACGACGTCATCTTCGACGCGGTTGGCGATGTTGCGGCTGCTCATCGGCCGTGCGAAGCCGCGTTTTTTGTCTTCAATCTCTTTATCTTTGGCGATGGTGTTGAGCACCAAGGCAAACACCCGCATCCGCGATTTCAAACCGTCGGACAGTGCGACCCCTGCCGCCTGGCGGACGTCCGGCTTGCTGTCTGTCATGCGGTTCAGCACATCGGCAACGGTGACCTCGGCCCCTTGGAACGAAAAGCGCAGATCGGTCATAGTCTCATCAAACAAGCGTGCCCAAGCGGGACGGCCAGTGACGGATTTATCGTGCAACAATTGCTCAAGCTCGTCGGCGAGCATATGCGGCCGCATCAGACGTTCACCTTCAATCCAAGGCCGGTAGCGCTCCAGCGCATCCGATGCCTTGAACTTCGCCGCCAACGCCGCGTCTTCGATTCGGTTCAATTCCAACGTAAAGAACAGCATCACACCGGTAATGTCGTTCACCCGCTCCGACGTCATTTGATGAAACTGAGCGACCTCGGCGTTGTCCGAGCGTGCCGCGTGCAGCAGTTGTGCGTAGCTTGCGACCTTGAATGCGCCTTCGAGGATTTCCTCGTACGCCGCAATGGCTTCGGCCAAACCCGCGCCGTCAAGATCCGTAATACGCCCCAAATACGCGCCTTTCAGCGCGTCGGCCTGCGATTGCGCACGGCTGAGGTCAGCTTCGAGTGCCGGGTCCTTCGGGCCTGTGTACAGATCGCTGAGGTCCCAAGTTGGGCTTTCGGGTGGGGTCTGGGTACTCGTCTGGGCGTTGGCTTGATCATTCATGTCTTTAGATTTTCCATCCAGGTAACATATAACTGGGAGGTAAGGGGGCTGGGCCGCATTTACGAGGGCTTACAGAACAAACACCGCCGACGCGAAGTCCGCAAGGGAGTTAGAACCTATTATGAGCATGCCGACGTGGCCGAATCTGGTCACCATGTTTTTTGAGCAAAGCGAACGGCACGGCGCGCAGCCATTTTTGTGGCAAAAGCGCGACGGCATCTATAAGCCGTGGAGCTGGGACAAAGTCGAAGCGCAGGTCACATCGCTTGCCAAGGGACTGTTGGCACTGGGGCTGAACAATGGCGACCGGGTGATTTTGGTTGGCGAAAACCGACCCGAATGGATGATCGCCGATCTTGCGATCATGGCTGCAGGCGGTATCACCACACCAGCGTACACCACGAACACCGCCAATGACCATCAGCATATCCTGCAAGACAGCGGTGCCAAAGGCGCCATTGTATCGACGGCGCGTCTGGCGGAACGGGTCATCAAAGCCGCGAAAGGGTTGGACAGCTTCGAATTCGTGATCGTCATGGACGACGCATCGGCGCTCAAAGCCAGTTCCCTCAAAACGATGTCGATGAAGCAAGCGATGGCAGAGGGCAAAAGCCGGGACGACGACATCAAAGCCCGCGCCGCCGAACTCAACCGGTCCGATACCGCGTGCATTATCTATACATCGGGTACGGGCGGCACGCCCAAGGGGGTGATGCTGCATCACGGCGCGATCTTGCATAACTGCGAAGGCGCGCTGGATGCCCTCGTCGAGCTCGGCATCGACCGCGAGGTGTTTTTGTCATTCCTGCCGTTATCGCACGCCTATGAGCACACGGCCGGGCAATTCTTTCCCATCGCCATCGGCGCCGAGGTGTATTACGCCGAAGGGGTGGAAACGCTTTCCGCCAACATGCTAGAAGCACACCCGACGATCATGACCGCCGTGCCGCGCCTATACGAAGTGCTGCATCAACGCATCACCGCGGGCGTCACCAAGGCAGGCGGGCTGAAACAAAAGATGTTCATGCGCACCATGGAACTGGGCCGAAAGCGTTATGACGGCAACAAGCTCAGCCTGTTCGAAAGGCTGCAAGATTTCATCCTCGACAAGCTGGTACGCGACAAAGTCCGCGCACGCTTCGGCGGCGCGTTGAAAGCGCTGGTATCAGGTGGCGCACCACTGAATCCTGAAATCGGCATGTTCTTCACATCGCTGGGGCTCTGTATCTTGCAGGGCTATGGACAAACGGAATCCGCACCGCTGATTTCCGTGAACCGCCCAAGTTGGCCGCGTCTGCATTCGGTCGGCCCCCCGGTCATTAATACCACGGTCAAGTTTGCCGAAGACGGCGAGATATTGGTACAGGGCGAGCTCGTCATGCAGGGCTATTGGAACAACGACGAAGCGACACGGGCAACAATTAAGGATGGTTGGCTGCACACCGGCGACATCGGTCAATTGGATGAAAACGGACATCTTGTGATTACCGATCGCAAGAAAGACATCATCATCAATTCCGGCGGCGATAACGTGGCACCGCAACGGGTCGAAGGCGTGATCGTCGCCGAACCGGAACTGAGCCAAGCCATGGTCTATGGCGACAAGCGCCCGCATCTCGTCGCCGTCGTGGTGCCTGATGACGGCTGGCTCACCGACTGGAAGCGCGCCAACGGCAAACAAGGCGACCTCGCCGCCTTGGCCGCCGACAAAGACTTGCACACCGCCCTCGCACCGGCGCTGGGGCGGATTAACAAAAAGCTCAACAACATCGAAAAGGTGCGCCGCTTTGTGGTCGCAGACGATGCGTTCACCATCGAAAACGAACAGATGACGCCGACCATGAAAGTGCGCCGCCACGTGGTGCGTGCGATCTATGGCGAACGCTTGGAAGCGCTCTACAAGTGACGGAGTCGGTTATTTGGATGGGCTTCGTGGGCAGCCTGCTTGCGGGGCTCGGGACCTCGCTCGGCGCGCTGCCGGCCTTGGTCTTCGGGCGGCCCGGCGAGCGTGTGGAAACCATCATGCTGGGCTTCGCGGCCGGCGTGATGCTGGCGGCCAGCATTTTCTCGCTGATCATTCCTGGTTTGGATGCAGCAGCCGTCATTAGCGACAACGAAAACATCCGCGCCTTGATTGTCGTGTGCGGCATTCTGACCGGTGGCGCGGCGATCTGGCTCATTCACCAACTGGCACCGCACGAACACTTTATTACCGGGCCCGAAGGCGCCGAGCGGCGCAACATATCGCGCATCTGGTTGTTCATCATCGCCATCACGTTGCACAATTTTCCGGAAGGCATGGCCGTCGGGGTCGGCTTCGGCGGTGGTGATATCGACAACGGACGCGCGCTGGCGCTCGGCATCGGCATCCAAAACATCCCCGAAGGACTGGCCGTGGCCGCGGCCATGCTGTCACTCGGCTATTCCCGCATTCGCGCCTTCAGCGTTGCCTCGCTGACCGGCCTGGTTGAGCCGGTCGGCGGTGTGCTGGGTGCCGGTATCGTCAGCATATCCGAGATACTTTTACCGTTGGGCCTGACCTTTGCGGCAGGCGCCATGCTGTGGGTTATTTCCGACGAGATTATTCCGGAAACCCACCGCAAGGGCGTGGCCAAGTTCGGCACGGTCGGTATCATGCTGGGCTTCGTTGCGATGATGTACTTGGACGTGACCTTAGGCTAATCATTATACCGTGCTTTTGCCCGCACTTGGCGGCAGCTTGCGTTTACGCTCACGGATCCAGATGTAAATGCCGCTGCCAACGATCACCGCGATGCCGGCCCACGTGAAGCGATCCGGAAAATCACCGAACCAGACGTAGCCGACGCAAACCGCCGCGATCATCTCAAAATAGCCGAACGGCGCCAGCAGCGATGCCGGTGCCTGCGCATAGGCTTTGACCAGCAGCCAATGCCCAACGACCGCGGCAAAGATCATCAGTCCCATCAACTGCAGGGCGTACAGGTCCGGCATCTGCCAAGTGGCCGGCACAAAAACCGCCAAAACCAACGCACCGACGATAGACTGATAAAACACCGTCATCCACGGATCGCCAAAGCCTGAAAGCTTGCGCGTCAACACGTTGAAGCCGGCAAAGCAGACGCTGGCGGCGAGCACGTAGTAAACGCCTTCGGGCACAACCTCGAACCCTGGGCGCACGATCAGGAGCGAGCCGCAAAAGCCAACCAGCACCGCGCTGATCCGCCGGATGCCGACCCGCTCGCCTAAAAACAGCGCCGCCATAATGGTGATGAGGAACGGATAGATAAAATACACGGCCAGCGCATCGGCCATCGGCATCGTCTTTAACGCCGAGAAAAACAGCACCGTGGCGATTGCCAGCAACACGGCACGTAACACCTGCCACCAGGCCCCGGGCCCGAACATGCCGCGCACATTGCCGCGCTTCAGCAAGATCGGACTCATCACCGCAGCCGACAATGCGAACCGACCCCAGGCAATGAACACCGGCGCATAGCCCAGCGCCGCCAGTTCCTTGGCCGCACCGTCCATCAACGGGATCACCGTAAAGCCGGCAATCAAAAGCGCAGCACCCCGCAGCAGGTCAGCCTCGGTATGTGGGCTGGCGTTGGTCATGAATTAAAGATCAGCGGCGAGGAACGGCACGGCCCATTCGAGCACAGTCTCCGGCGCTTCTTCGGCCAGGAAATGACCGCTTTCCGGCACCGCTGCACCGGTCACTTCGGCACTGCACCAATTCCGCCAGGTATCCAAAGGACTGCTGGTTTTCGGGCCACCTAAAGAACGTGCACCACCCCACAAACACAACACCGGACAGCTGAGCTTATTGCCCGCGTCCGCATCCGCCTTGTCGTCTTCAAAGTCGCAGCTGGCCCCGGCGCGGTAATCTTCGCAGGTGCCTCGGATGACATCAGGCTTTTGATAGCAGCGCTTATATTCCGCCATCAGCGCATCGTCGAAATTAAAGCCGGGCGCCGCCCAGGATTTCATCAGCCATTCCAGCCACATGTCCGAATCTTGGCCGATCATGGTTTCCGGCTTCGGCGCCGGCTGTGCCAAAAACATCCAATGGAAGCCGCCAAGGGCGCTATTCATGGTGATGTTTTCCCACATATTATACGTCGGCACCACGTCCAGCGACATGTAGCGCGTCACTCGGTCGGCGTGATCAAGTGCAAGGCGGAAGCCAACGCGCGCGCCGCGATCGTGGCTGACCACGGCAAACTTTTCATGGCCGAGTGCGGTCATCAACGCCGCCGCATCCGCCGCCATGGTGCGCTTTGAAAACGCGCGGTGATCCGCGTCTGACGGCGGACACTCACTGTCGCCATAGCCCCGCGTATCGAACACGACAACGCTGTGGGTCTCCGCCAACTTCGGTGCGATGGCGGACCACATCACATGGGTTTGCGGATAGCCGTGCAGCAGCACCACGGCAGGTCCACTGCCCTTGGTACGTACATTCAACGTCACGCCGTTGGCTTGGATTTTTTGCTGTGTGAAGCCTTCAAACATTTTGATCTCCCATTCAGACGTCCTTCATAGACGACCCTGCGAAGTCCGTTAAGGGCCATTTCAGGGTTTGTCTCATTAAACGGCTCTTCGTCGGTTTGCGATGAAGATACCGCATAAAATAAGCCCAAGCGCGATGAACGCTTTGAGACTCAGCACCTCGTCCAACAACATCACCCCCCAAGCGACGCCGAACACCGGCACCAGATAATTTTGGAATGCGATGAATGATGGTTCGCGCTCGGATGCCAGTTTGAACAACACCAAGGTCGCCAGCGCGGTCGGAAAAACCCCGAGGTAGATCGCGGGCCAAAGGGCTTCGAAGCTGAGCGGTGGCATCTCGCCCCCGGCCAGATAAAGCGCCGGCGGCGCGGTCTGCAGAACCGAGAAGATGAGCACCAATGTCGCCCGCCCGACCATCGGCGTCGGCGGCATACGCGTGAGGATGATTACCGAAATCGCATAGCAGATCGCGCCGCCCGCGACCGCGATCTGATGCAACAACGCGCCGCCCAAGCCTTCAAGCGCCGCCGGCCCGACGAGGACCACAACCCCACCGAATCCGAGCGCCACACCGATAAGCTTTTGCGGCTTCAAGCGATCCCCATGGGTCAGAAAGTGCGCCAGCACCAGCGTCGTCAACGGCATCACCGCCATCAAGATCGCGGCCAAGCCGCTTTCAATACCCTCTTCGCCCCAACTGATCAGAAAGAACGGCAGGCTGTTGCCGAAAAATGCCAACGCAAAACAAAACGCCCACGCCCGCACACCCTTTGGCAGCGGCGTCCTGACGGCCAAGGCCAAAACGATCATCACCGCTGCCGCCGTTGCCAGGCGCAACGCCGTCAACGTCAGTGCCGGCATATGGCCAACGCCGATTTTGATCACCAGAAAAGAGGTGCCCCACAGCATCGCCAAAGTAAAAAGCAGCGCCACATGCCGCGGCAAGACCGGGCCGTAACCGCCCGGCGTCGGCTCAGAGGTCATTAAGGTTGCCGTGATAGCGCCGATACCACTCGATAAACTTCGGGATACCTTCAGCAATCTTGGTCTTCGGCTCAAAGCCGAAATCACGCCGGCTGGCCGAGATATCGGCGTAGGTGTCGGCAACATCGCCCATCTGCATCGGCAGCAGATTTACCTGGGCCTTTTTGCCGAGCGCATCTTCCAACAGCGCAATGAAATCGGTGAGCTTTTCGGAGCGGTGATTGCCGAGATTATAGATTTGCGCCGGTAAATCCCCCGATGGCACATGGTCAAGCGCGCCTAAGACGCCAGCGACGATATCGTCGATGTAGGTAAAATCGCGATGCATATTGCCTTCGTTGAACACATCAATCGGCTCGCCTGCCAAAATCTTGCGGGCAAATATCCACGCCGCCATGTCGGGCCGCCCCCAGGGGCCATAAACCGTAAAAAAGCGCAGCCCGGTTGTCGGAATTTTATACAAGTGCGCATAACAGTGCGCCATCAACTCACCTGCACGTTTGGTTGCCGCGTACAGTGACACCGGACTATCGACACGTTCCTCGACGGTGAACGGCAGTTCTTTGTTGGCGCCGTAGACCGATGACGACGACGCAAACACCATGTGTTTGAGGTCTTTCAGCGAGCGTGCGAATTCCAGCATCACCAACTGTCCTTCGACGTTGGCGCGGGTATAGGCATACGGATTGGTCAGCGAGTGGCGGACGCCGGCTTGCGCCGCCAAATGGATGATACGGTCGATATCGGGGTGGGCTGCGCTGACGGTCGCAATCGTTTCGCGCTCGGCAATGTCGGCGGCGATGTGTGTGAACGCAGGACCTTCAAGCTCGGCAAGGCGCGCCCGCTTAAGTTTCGGGTCATAATAATCGTTAACGATATCGACGCCGATCACCCGCTCGCCCCGCGCCAAAAGCGCTTTGCTGGTGTGATAGCCGATAAACCCGGCAGCGCCTGTCACAAGCACACTCATAAAACCGATCCGTTTCCCTCAATCGCACGAAGACGCAGTGCGCACGGTATAGACCGGACAGCCGATGAAATCACCCCGGAAAAGCAATCTTGCGCACGCAAAAACATTTTTCGCACCGCAATCCCAATGAAACAATCGGGCTTAAAAGGTTGTGCTTTCGATGCGAAATTTCGTTCTTTAGGTCAGCATCAATGACCTATTGTCCCTAAGCCCAAGGCAGACTACCTTCTTACAAAAGGGAGGCAGGTTGCGATGAGCCTTATTCGCGCGACACTCGAAGACAAATACAAACTCGATCAGGGCCGCGTTTACATGACCGGTACCCAGGCGCTGGTGCGGCTGACCTTGATGCAAAAGGCCAGAGACGCGCAGCATGGGTTGAATACGGCCGGTTACGTCACCGGCTACCGAGGCTCGCCACTCGGCGCACTGGACCAGGAATTCGGTCGCGCGCACAAACTGCTGACAGAGAGCGACATCAAGTTCCAACCCGCCGTCAACGAAGACCTCGCCGCCACAGCACTTTGGGGCACGCAGCAGGTCAACATGTTCGAAGGCGCCAAGTTCGACGGTGTGTTCGGTATTTGGTACGGCAAGGGTCCGGGCGTCGACCGCACCGGCGACGTGTTCCGCCACGCCAATATGGCCGGCACCGCGCCCAAGGGCGGCGTGCTGGCACTCGCCGGTGACGACCCAGCATGTAAATCCTCGACCGTGCCGAGCCAAAGCGAATACGCGTTCATGGACGTGATGATCCCGTTCCTGCACCCGGCCAATGTCGAAGAAATCCTCCGTCTCGGCCTGCTCGGCATCGAAATGTCGCGCTACGCCGGGCTCTGGGTCGGCATGAAGTGCATCACCGACAACATCGACACATCGGCGTCCGTCGACATCACGCCGGACATGATGGACTTCAAACTGCCCACCGATTTCGAGATGCCCGACGGCGGTCTGCACATTCGCTGGCCTGACGCGCCACTGGATCAGGAAAAACGCCTGCATCGTCACAAGATTTATGCAGCACTGGCGTTTGCACGCGCCAACAACTTGAACCACATCACCCTGGACAGCCCAAAACCAAGACTTGGCATCTGCGCCACCGGTAAATCCTACATGGACGTTTTGCAGGCGTTGGATGACCTCGGCATCGATGAAGAACACGCCGCCGAAATCGGCATCCGCTTATTCAAAGTGACGATGCCTTGGCCGTTGGAACGTGAAAGTGCGCGCCACTTCGCCGAAGGCCTGGAAGAAATTCTGGTCGTCGAAGAAAAGCGCGGCGTGATCGAAAATCAGCTCAAAGAGCAACTTTATAACTGGCGCGAAGATGTGCGCCCCCGCGTCGTCGGCAAGTTCGACGAACAAGGCAATTGGGTGTTGCCGTCGGCGGGCGAGTTGACGCCGGCGGTGATCGCGCGCGCCATCGCCAAGCGGATTGAAAAATTTCATACGTCAGATCGGATCAAAGACCGGCTCGCGTTCTTGGACCGCAAGGAACTTGCGCTGTCACAAGATCGCCCGGACATGAAGCGCATTCCGTATTTCTGCGCCGGTTGCCCACATTCAACCTCAACCAAAGTGCCCGAAGGCTCACGTGCCGCGGCGGGCATCGGCTGCCACTACATGGCGATCTGGATGGACCGCGAGACCGAAACGTTTACTCACATGGGCGGCGAAGGGGTGAACTGGGTCGGCCAGGCGCCGTTTACCGACACCCAGCATATTTTTGCCAACATCGGCGACGGCACGTATTTCCATTCCGGCCTATTGGCGATCCGCGCTGCCGTGTCGTCGGGCGTCACCATGACCTATAAAATTCTCTATAACGATGCGGTCGCGATGACCGGCGGGCAGCGCCATGACGGCCCCTTAAACCCGGCCATTATCGCGCAACAGATCCGCGCCGAAGGTGTGCAGCGGATCGTCGTCGTCACCGACGAGCCGGATAAATATCCGCTCAACTTCGGCTTCCCGCCCGGCGTCGACATTCACCATCGCGAAGACCTGGACCAAGTGCAGCGCGATCTGCGCACCGTCAAAGGCGTGTCGGCGATGATCTATGACCAGACGTGTGCCGCCGAAAAACGCCGCCGCCGCAAGCGCGGCACGTTCCCCGATCCGCAAAAGCGCGTGTTCATCAACGAAGCCGTCTGCGAAGGTTGCGGCGATTGCGGCATCGCGTCGAACTGCGTCGCCGTGACGCCGAAAGAAACCGAGCTTGGCCGCAAGCGGCAGATCGATCAGTCGGCGTGCAACAAAGACTTTTCCTGCCTAAACGGCTTTTGCCCGAGCTTCGTCACCGTCGAGGGTGCCGGCCCGCGCAAGCCGAAAGCGGTCGGCGATGTGCCATTCCCGTCCCTGCCGGACCCCGGCACGGTCGATCTTTCCGATCCGTACAACGTCGTCATCACCGGCATCGGCGGCACCGGCGTCGTCACCATCGGCGCGATCTTAGGGATGGCGGCGCACCTCGAAGGCAAAGGCATTTCCGTGCTCGACGTCGCCGGCTTGGCACAGAAAAACGGTATGGTGTATTCGCATCTCCGCTTTGCCGACACGCCCCATGCTATTCACGCTGTACGCATTTCGGCCGGCGGCGCGGACTTGCTGCTGGGCTGCGATTTGGTGTCGGCAGGCGATCCGGAAACACTGGCAAAACTGCGCGCCGGTAATTCGCGGGCCATCGTCAACGATCACAAGACCATGACCGCCGACTTCACCCGGGCACCCGACATGGCGTTCCCCGAAGACGGCTTTAAACAAACACTCCGTGACGAGACCGGCGCCGAAGATGTGCGGTTTATCGAAGCGACCGAGCTTGCACGCCGCCTGTTGGGCGACACCATCGCCGCGAACATGATGCTGGTCGGCTTCGCCTATCAGAACGGCCTGCTGCCGGTCTCAGAAGAAGCGATCCACCGCGCGATTGAACTGAACGGCGTCGCCGCCGATTTCAACAAGTCGGCGTTCATGTGGGGCCGTCGTGCCGCGTTTGATTTGCCTGCCGTGGAGAAAATTCTGGGCCGCGCCCTTGATGAGTCGAAACCGTTTGAACTCGACGGCTTTATCCAGCGTCGCGTCGACGATCTGACCGCGTATCAAAACGCTGCCTATGCCCAGCGTTACACCGCATGGATCGAAAAAGTCCGCGCTGCCGAGCAACGCGCCAAAGCCGGCAAAACGCAACTGACCGAAGCGGTCGCACGCGGGCTGTTCAAATTGATGGCCTACAAAGACGAATATGAAGTCGCCCGTTTGTATACCGACGGACGCTTCGCCCAAGCCATCAATGACGCGTTCGCAGACGGCGGCAAGATCAAGTTTCACCTGGCCCCGCCGCTGCTCGCCGAACGCGATCCGACCAGCGGACACTTGAAGAAAAAAGAATATGGCCCTTGGATGCTCAGCGCCTTCAACGTGCTGGCAAAATTCAAGGGGCTCCGTGGCACCGCCCTCGACCCATTCGGCTATTCGGCGGAACGCAAGTTAGAGCGTCAGTTGATCACCGACTATGAAGCCCACCTTGCCGAGCTCACCGACATGCTCAGCGCCGAAAATCATACGGCGGCGTGCGCACTGGCCGCATTGCCGATGAAAATGCGCGGCTTTGGCCACGTCAAAGAAGCCAACATCGCAAAAGCGAAAGCCGACGAACCGACCCTGGTCGCCGCCTTCCGCGACCCGGCACGGGCGCCGCAAGCGGCGGAGTGATTTTGGTTAGGCTCCTGTGGGTTTTTTGTGCAGGTGACGTCCGCTCACCTTATGGAACCAGACGTTGATTTGGGCATGCGATAGCGCCCGCTCATGACCCGAAGCGGAAGTTCTACTCGTTTGGTGTCGCGTAGTTCTTCACCTGCCCAATTGGCAAAGTAAAATGAAACTGGGCCCCTTCGCCAGGAACGCTGTCTACCCAAATTTTTCCGCCACACTTCTCGATCATTTCCTTGCAGAGCGGCAGCCCCAATCCTGTCCCTCGTTCACCAGCTGTACCGATGGTTGAGGCCTTTTGGTCTAAGGCAAAAATCTTGTCCACTTGATCTTTTGAAATACCAACACCTGTGTCGCTTACCGTCACCTGAACCAAACCGTCTTTCTGGTTAGACCGAATTTCAATTTTGCCATCCGTTTGTGTAAATTTTATGGCGTTGGAAATGAGATTTCGAATTACCGTTCGCGCTAAATCCGGATCAACGAAGGCGGTGTCGTTCTTGATTGCATTAGTGAGCGTAATATCCTTTTCCATCGCCATATGCGCAAGAATATCGATATTCTCCTGGGTTAAGTCACGCAATGAGACTGTCCGAGACTCAAATTCAGTCCCCTCCATTTGCAAGCGAGACCACTCGAGGAGGTTTTGCAACAGTTCAAAGACCCTGCCGCCTGCTTCGTTCACAGCATTCGCATATTCGACAAGTTTGTCTTTGCTTAAACTGTCCGCCATTTGGGACATCAGCTGGGTCATCCCCAGCAGCGAGTTAAATGGACTTTTCAGGTCATGGGCGATGATAGAAAAGAATCTATTTTTGACGTCGACTTCGTACTGAAGCTGGCTTTTCTGAATCAATAACTCTTCGGTGCGCTTTTTGACGGCATCCTCCAACCAAGCTCGCTTGGCTTTTTCGTCTTCCAATAAGAGCTCTCGGTCCCTCTCCATCGCAGAGAGCATCTCGTTCATACGCTCTTGAAGTTGGCTAATCTCATTGTTTTCAAAGATCGAGAGGTTGATCCGCTTACTTATATTTGGGTCCAGATGAACTTCATCCACCTGCGACATCAAATTCTGTAAAGGGACGGCTAAATAGCGATCAAAGGCCCAAATAAATAAACAAAACAAGATTGATAATTTTATAAATGCCGTAATTGCAATCAATGCAAAACCGAACAAAACGCGATCCAACACGACTTCTGACGACGAATAAAGGGTCAGCGACCCAAGAGGTATTTCTTTGTCATTTAGCACCCAGTTCAAGTCTGATCTCGTGTTGAAAATTGACAAGGGGGCTAAGTCTGAAGTGTAGGTTCGTTTAGAAATTAGCGTTTTGGCATTCGCATCGAAAACATCGACACCTTCGATCATTGGCATTTCGACCAGTCCAGTAGTGAGTGCTTCAAGCTGTTTCTGGTTGTATTGCCACACACTCGTGGAAATAGGGACGTGGATCGTTTGTTCTAGCTGTTTCAACTCACTTAAAATTGAATCCTGCGTTTTCAAATATTCGGTCACGAATTGGACGCTCGTGACAAGGAGAGTCACACCTAAATAGATGGAAAAAACAACACGCAGCAGCTTTTTCGAAAGATTAGTTGAATGAATAAATCGACTAAACATCTAGATACAAACAGCCAAAAAGAGAATTTAAAATTTTTACGAGCACCCCGTCTCTAAACGGAATAGCGGGCACTACTCCTCAAATATTACGCCGTACTTTTTTAAGAGACCTGTTTCCTTTTCCCTCGTCATCAACATACGCCCTTGATCCCAAGTTCTTATCAGCTTCTGTCTTTTTTTAGGGGGGATTTTTGTTGAGAAGATCGGTTTCTCGACCAATTTCTTTTCTAAGCCCGGGCGTATGATCTGAAGGGTATCATTCATGGCTAGCCGTTTCATAACAAATTGAAGGACGAGATCATTGTCCGCGTATATGTCGACCCTGTTTTCCTTAATCATGTTGAAGATTCGATCAACCACATCATCGTAACCCGCAACCACTTCTACGAATTCAGCGTTTTTTGGGTTATCAAGATAATTTTGATAGCCAACACTGATTGAACTGTAATCCCAACCAGGGCCGGTTGCGACACGTTTGCCTTTCATGGATTCGATACCGTTATAGCGCCACGGATCCCCTCGTCTGACAACAAAGGCTGTTGTGTATGCAAATGTTTCCTCGCTTGCGTAAACGAAGCCTTCTCTTGGCGTCTCTGAAGCTGGGAATTCCGGCAACATGTCGCAAAGGCCATTCGCCACCATCTTAAGTCCTCTTGCCAAAGGAACTTCGAAATATTCCAGATCATATCCTTTTGATGAGTATATTTCGTCCAGCATATCGATGATAACGCCACGCGCTGGCGCCTCTTCGGATGGAAACATTGTCATCGGCGGCCATTGGTCGTAGCAAACTTTCAATGTTTCAGCATGGCTCATCCGGGGCAGGCAGACTGCGACCAAAAAGGCTATAATGGGTATGAGGCGGTACATTTTTGACCTTTCGATGCGGTCGTTACATTTTTCGACCCGATAAAATTTCAAATCTGCATATTATAAAGATCGCGGACTATATATTTTTGACACTGACGATACCACGCCGGTCTCTCCCACGAATGTAAAACGTCCCAAAGGTCATCTGCACGGCCAAAATGACCGCAATTAGTTAAAAGTGTCTGTTTTTACACCCCATCAATTTTAGCCTGATTTTGCTCTTAAAGCGGACTCTGTCCCAGATAATGCGCGAACTTTAAAAAAGCCAAACGGTCGCCGTGCCGGTGCTAACATCGCGACGCAAACAGCACCCCGCAAGCGGCTGAATAACTGAAATTTAGTTAATCAACACCCACAACAGCGGCGGCAGCATCACGAACGAAGCCAGCGTCGACACGATCACAGCGCCCGCCACGTGACGTCCGTCGCCGGCGTGGGTTTCCGCCATCAAGTACGTGATCACCGCGACCGGCATCGCGCACATCAGCACCAACACGCCGCGCGGCGCCCCGGTCATCCCGAACGCGGCGGCCAAGCCGAACCCGACCGCAACACCAAGGCCCAGCCGAAGCACGGCGATCAAAATACTGCGGGGCAGGCTGACCAGCTTCAATTCAGCAAGCGATACGCCCAGCGTGATCAGCATCAACGGGATGGTAAAGTTGCCCAACATTTTGGTGGTCTCGCGCAGCACATCGGGCACATCATAGCCGCTCAACATAAAAAACAGCGCGGCGGCGACGGTATAGATAAACGGCTGGCGCAGCACTTCACGGGGGTTGTAGCGATTCGACGCAACGGCGATGCCGATGGTCACCAGCAAGATCACGTTGACGACGAAATATGCGACGCCCAACGCCAACCCGTGATCACCGAACGCCAAGAACGCCAGCGGCAACCCCATATTGCCGGTGTTGCCGAACGCAATCGGGTTTAAATACGTGCGGACAGACAAGCCCAAAAGCTTGAGCACGCCCCATCCGGCGCCCAGAAAGATAACGCTCGACGCCAGGGATGCGGCGGCCATCTGGCCGAATTCCTGCGGCGCAAACTCGACACTGATCAGCGCATAAAACACCAAGCATGGCACACCGATGAACATCACCAGCTTGCCGACCATGGCTTTGTCGAACGGCTGGCCCGCGCGCGACCAGCCATACCCGATGGCCGCGCACGCCAACACAGGCGTGACGATATTAAACAGGATCGTGATCAGATCGGTGATCAAGAAGCTTTTCCGCGCCGATGCCAACTGTCCGCAGAATACACCGCGAGCGCCATCCAGATCAGCCCAAACGTGATCTTGTGGGAATCCGTGAACACTTCGTCATAGACGAACACCGCCAGCAAAAACTGCATCGTCGGCGTTAAGAACTGAAAAAACCCGAGCGTCGCCAGCTTCAACCTGCGGGCAGCCGCGGCAAAAAAGATCAGCGGTACCGCCGTCAACACACCGGCCAACATCAGCAAAGCATCGAAGCCGAGTGAGTACGTGCCCAACGCCCCTTCCCCGGTCCACGCAAGATAGGTCAGATACCCAACCGCCGGGATCAACAGCACGATGGTCTCGATAAACAGACCCGGCTGCGCGGCAATCACCGTGGTTTTGCGTATAAATCCGTACAAGCCGAACAGCATCGCCAGCGTCAATGCAATCCAGGGCGCTTCGCCGACACCCAGCGTCAGGTTAAGCACACCCAGCGTGGTCAGTGCGACCGCGATCCATTTCGCCTTACTCAGCCGCTCGCCGAGCAAAACCACGCCCATCACCACGTTGATCAACGGGTTGATGTAATAGCCCAAGCTGCCTTGCAGCATGTGTTCGTGGGTCACCGCCCAAATGAACAACAACCAATTGCCGGAAATCAGCAGCGCGGTAAGAACCAGCTTTGCCACCAACTTGCGATCACTCAGCGCAGCGCGGATCTCGCCCCAGCGTCCGGCTGCGAGCAGCAACAGGCCCACGAAGATCACCGACCAGACGATCCGGTGTGCCAGAATTTCCAGCGCCGGCACGTCGGCCATGTATTTAAAATAGACCGGCAGAAAGCCCCAAAGGCCGAACGCGCCCAACGCAAACATGCCACCGGCAAACGCGTCTTTGTCGGGCAACCTGGGGGTGGCTGCACCGTTGCTGTCAGTAGGTTCGGACAACGCCTGGGCCTACTCGACCCAAGCGATACGCAAAATATTAGTGGCACCCGGGGTGCCGAACGGCACGCCGGCGGTGATCACGATGGCATCACCGGGTTCGGCATAGCCTTCGGTCTTCGCCGCATGGAGCGCTTTCGACACCATCTCGCCAAACGTATGGCAGTCTTCGGTCAGCACCGAGTGCACGCCCCAAATTAGGGCTTGTCGGCGCGCCGTATCGAGCCTGGGCGTAAGCCCCAAGATCGGCACCTTCGGGCGTTCACGCGCAGCCCGCAATGTCGTAGAGCCGGTCGACGAAAACGTGACGACAGCCGCCGCCGAAATCGTGTCGGCGACTTGCCGGGCCGCTGCGGTGATTGCATCGGCTGCGGTTTTTTCGGGCGCGCGACGTTCAAGTTCGCGCATTTCCCGGTAAACCTCATCCCGCTCAACACGGCGGATGATGCGCTCCATCATCGACACACTTTCGATTGAATATTCGCCGACCGCGGTTTCCGCCGACAACATCACCGCGTCGGCACCGTCATAAATTGCAGTCGCCACGTCGGAAGCTTCAGCGCGGGTCGGCGTTGGTGCATGGATCATACTATCTAACATCTGCGTCGCCACGATCACCGGCTTACCGGCATCGCGGCACTTGCGGATGATCCGCTTTTGAATGCCTGGGACGTCTTCGGGTGGCACTTCGACACCAAGGTCACCGCGCGCCACCATGATGCCGTCGGAAAGTTCGATGATTTCATCCAGCCGGGTCAGCGCCTGCGGCTTCTCCAATTTTGAAATAACCTGCGCGCGCCCGGCGATCAGCTTTTTCGCCTCGGCAACGTCTTCGGGGCGCTGCACAAAGCTGAGCGCAACGAAGTCGACCCCAAGATCAAGACCGAACTGCATGTCGCGCATGTCTTTTTTCGTCAGTGGTGAGACATCCAGAATAACCCCCGGAACATTCAAGCCTTTGTGATCCGATAACACTCCACCGGTCACAACTTTCGTTTCAGCCCAGTCGTGCCCGTGCGAAAGCACCTTCAGGCGCAGCCGCCCATCGTCCAACAAAAGGTCGGTCTCGGGCTCTAGCGCATCGAAGACTTCCGGATGCGGCAGACTGGCTTTTTCAGACGTGCCTAAGCACTCGGCAGCTTCCAGCCGGAAGGTCTGGCCGGTGTGCAACTCGACCTCGCCATTCTCAAACTTTCCGACGCGCAGTTTTGGCCCTTGCAGGTCCATCAGCACCGCTGCGCCGTGACCGTGATCGCGCTCTAGATTTCGCACCGCCTGAAGCCGCTCGCGGTGGCCTTCGTGGGCACCATGAGAGAAATTCATGCGGAACACATCGACCCCAGCCTCGAACAACGCGGCAATCTGCTCGGGCGTGCTGCTCGCAGGCCCGAGCGTGGCGACAATTTTTGCGTCTCTGATACGTTTCATAAGGTGATATTAGGGGCCGGATGGTCGCCTTGGCCAGCGCGAAAATGGCTTTGCGCGCCGCGAGATCGCCGTTTACAACAAAAATGCATCCGCCTACCGTAGGTCAGTGGATTCGCCCCTACAGGGTCATTAAAGTGGAGCATCGAGCGTAAATGGCCGGTAACTTTATCTCCCGCGCCGTGCTTTCCATTTTTATGGATAAGGCTGCACGCGAAAAGTACACGGCGATCCAAGATGCCAAGCGCGATGTGCGTGCCGGTAAAAAGCCAAAGTCGGCACCAAAATCAGCACCTGAAGCCGACGACGACAATGACCTTGATGTGTTGCCGGAAACCCTGATCCAACAAGCCATCGATGCCGCTTCCGAAGAGTTGGAGCGCAAGAAAAACATTCCGCCCGGTCGCCAAGCGTTGATCGAACAAGCACTTACGATCCAAGACCAGCAGCGCAAGGTGTTCGACGACCTGCCGAAAGAGCAGCGTGAAAAACTCCAGGTCATGGCGATGCACGCATTCGGCGGCGAAATGGGCGCAAAACAGACCGGCAAAAAGAAAAAAGCCCGGAAAAAATCGTGAGCCATCCTGACGACATCGTGTCCGCCGTGAAAAGCGGCCAACGCCGCGCATTGGCAAAATTGATCACACGCATCGAATCGACCCGAGCCAACGACCGCGCCTTGGCCGAGCAAGCGATAGCGAGCCTACTCGGCGATTCTGGAAACGCGATTCGCATTGGGATTTCGGGCGTGCCCGGAGTCGGCAAGTCATCGTTCATCGAAACCTTCGGGCTGCACGTCATTGAACAAGGCCACCGCGTCGCCGTACTGGCCGTCGACCCGTCGAGCCCCAAGACTGGCGGCTCGATCTTAGGCGATAAGACGCGGATGGAGAAACTCGCCCGCCACCCAAATGCCTTCATCCGCCCGTCCCCATCCGGGCGCTCCATAGGCGGCGTCGCCCGACGCACCCGCGAGACCATCATCGCCGTCGAGGCCGCCGGCTTCGACGTGGTGTTGGTGGAAACCGTCGGCGTCGGACAGTCTGAGTACGCGGTGGCCGACCTGGTCGATATGTTTACGCTGCTGGTCGCACCCGGCGGCGGCGACGATCTGCAAGGTATCAAAAAAGGCATCGTCGAGATGGCGGATCTGCTGGTCGTTACCAAGGCGGACGGTGACTTGTCGGCAGCCGCCAATCGTGCCTTCCATGACTATTGCTCGGCGTTGCAAATGCTACGCCCGGAAAGCGACATCTGGCGGGCAAAAGTCATGAAATGTTCGGCCCACACCGGCGATGGCATCGGCGCAGTTTGGGACGCGATGACCGAATTCAGGCAGATCATGACCGACAGCGGCCAACTTGCCGCAAAACGCGCCGACCAAGCGGCAAGCTGGATGTGGGATGAAGTCACCGCAAGCTTGCTGGAAAAGGTCCGCGCCCCGGACGGTCCAGCAGCAAAACTGGAAACCGAAGTCCGAAACGGTACCCGCATACCGAGCGACGCAGCAAGGTTGATCCTAAATCGGTTCAAGGCCTGACCCGACTTTTTCCAGAACGGGTTTCGCACGGGCATAAATCCCGATATGGTCTACCTCAACAGCGGCTTGAACCCCCACGGGTTGTCCAGAGGAATGAATCAATGTCCAATCAAAACGACCCGGCCCAACTGAAAAGCGAATTGGTTGGATTGTTCCAATACATCCAGCGCGTCAAAGAAGAAATTGCCGCGATCAACCGCCCGGCCGATTCCGAGCATCAGTTCGAGAGCATGTCGGAGCAATTGTCCGCCATCGTCAAGGCGACCGAGCATGCGACCAATACGATCATGGAAGCGGTCGAAGGCAGTGACGTCGCCGTGACTGAATTACGCGCGGAAATAAAAGGCAATGCGAAGGCTGAAGCCTTACTTGATCGCATCGGCCAGTCCAGCGCGACGATCTTTGAGGCGTGCTCATTCCAAGACATCACCGGCCAGCGCGTCAACAAGATCACCAAGTCCTTAGGCTACGTCGAAGAGCGCGTCAGTTCCATCGTCGCAATCTGGGGCGAGGACGCTATGGACAGCGTCGACGTCAAAGGCGACAACAAATCCGAAGACGAGAAGCTCTTGAACGGTCCTCAGCTAGAGGGTAAGGGTCTCAGTCAGGCGGATATCGACTCGCTGTTTGACTGAATAGTCAAAGGCGCGTCCCGCCGTAAGATTTCTTTTCAGACCCCTGTTCTTTTGGGAGCTTTTTTCTATGAGATGCCTCTCTGTACGTTTATTCGCCGCCCTAATCCTTACCCTTAGCCTGAGTATTGCCATGACCGATGACAGCAAGGCCGCTGACCCCGAAAACACGTTGTATCTTGATCTTAAAGACGGTCGCGTTGTCATCGAAATGCGCCCGGACCTTGCGCCGACGCACGTTGCGCGCATCAGAGAACTGGTCCGCGAAGGCTTTTACGACGGCATCGTTTTTCATCGTGTCATCGACAATTTCATGGCCCAGACCGGCGATCCGACCGGCACCGGAACCGGTGGGTCGGGTAAGAATCTTGCCGCCGAATTTTCCGACTTCGAAAAGTTTTATCGTGGCACCCTCGGCATGGCGCGCTCGCAAAACCCGAACAGCGCCGACAGCCAGTTCTTTATCGTCCTTGAGCGCGCTGAATGGCTCGACCGCCAATACACGATCTGGGGCGAAGTCACCGAAGGCATGGAATTCGTCGACATGATCAAAAAAGGCGAAGGCCAAAGCGGCTTGGTTCAAGACCCCGATAAAATCGTCAAGATGCAGGTCGCCGCCGACGCCAAAGAGTAAGTCAGCGCGTCAGCTCGCGCATGGCATCTTCGAGGCCGCTGAGGGTCAGCGGGAACATGCGGTCTTCCATCAATTCCCGGATCATCGACACCGACTGCGTGTGGTCCCACCAGTCGCGTTTGATCGGGTTGATCCAGACGGTCTTCGGATATACCTGCAATAGTCGCTGCAGCCACACGCCGCCGGCCTCTTCGTTCCAATGCTCGACGCTGCCGCCGGGCATGGCGATTTCATAAGGACTCATCGACGCATCACCGATGATGATGACTTTGTAGTCATGCGGATAGGTGTGCAGCACATCCCACGTCGGCATCGCGTTGACGTGGCGGCGGCGGTTGTCGCGCCAAACGTGCTCGTACAGGCAGTTGTGGAAATAGAAATATTCCATGTGCTTGAACTCGGCGCGGGCTGCCGAAAACAATTCTTCCATGGTGCGTACGTGCGGATTCATGGAACCGCCGATATCGAAAAACAGCAGCACCTTGACCGCATTGTGCCGCTCGGGCCGCATCTGCAAATCCAAAAACCCTTTGCGCGCCGTGCCGCGAATGGTGCCGTCCAAGTCCAGCTCAGTCGGCGCGCCTTCGCGGGCAAAACGGCGCAGGCGTCGCAGCGCTACTTTGATGTTGCGCGTCCCAAGCTCCAACGTGTCGTCTAGGTTTTTAAACTCGCGCTTATCCCAAACTTTGACGGCAGAAAAGTTACGGTTTTCGTCTTGGCCGATGCGCACGCCTTCGGGGTTATAGCCATACGCGCCAAACGGTGAGGTCCCCGCGGTGCCGATCCACTTGGATCCGCCCTGATGGCGTTTTTTTTGCTCTTCTAGGCGTTTTTTCAATGTTTCCATCAGCTTATCAAAGCCGCCCATGGCCTCGATCTGCTTTTTCTCTTCCTCACTTAGTAGCTTTTCGGCGAGTTTCCGCAGCCATTCTTCGGGGATGTCATGCCCGGGGTCGCCCTCGCCTTCGGGGACCTCGAGCCCCTTAAAGACCTGGCCGAATACGCGGTCGAATTTGTCTAGGTTCCGCTCGTCTTTGACCAAGGCGGAGCGACTTAAATAATAGAAACCCTCAATATCAAATTCCGCATAGCCGCCGTCGACGGCTTCGACCAAGGTCAGGTATTCCCGCAGCGAACACGGCACCTGGGCATCGCGGAGCTTCAGGAAGAAATCGATAAACATCAGGTTTCGCCAGGGTCTTTAGCCGGGGCTTTAGCCGGGTCTTTAGCCGGGTCCTTATCAATGTCCTTGGTTAGATGCACATCCAGCGGCACCGACGAGCGAATGTGCAGATCACGCTGCGAGAACGGGAATTCAATCCCTTGCTCGTGATAGATGTTCCAAATGTTCAGCAGCACTTCGGAACGCACGTTGACGACGCCCTTTTGCGGATCTTCGATCCAGACGCGCAACTCAAGCTCCACCGAATCGTCGCCGAAATTCATCAATCGACACACCGGCTGCGGTTTATCGAGCACGCGGGGCACGGTTTCCGCGGCTTCGACGGCGAGCTTCATCGCCAACGGCACATCGGACTCATAAGATATCCCGATCGGCATCTTTAAGCGGATCAGGCTGTCCGAATACGACCAGTTTTCGACGCGTTGGCTAATCAGATCCTCGTTCGGGATCAAATGTTCGATACCGTCCCGCGTAATCACCGACACGTAGCGTGCGCTGAGCCGGTTGATCCAGCCGAACGTATTGTCGATGGCGATCACGTCGCCCGGCTTCACAGACTTGTCCATCAACAAAATAATGCCACTCATCAGATTTGAGATCACTTTTTGCAGGCCAAACCCGATCCCAAGACCGATGGCGCCGCCGAGGACGGCAAGTGCCGTCAGGTCAATGCCGATGCTTTCCAACGCCGCGATGATCGCAACCACGATCAGCAGCACACGCACCAACTTGCCGATCAGCACCCTTGCAGACGGCGACAGCGCATGCGCCACATCAAGGCGATATTCAATCAGCCTGGAAACAACACCGGCCAACCACAGCATGATCAACAGCACCAAGCCGGATTTCAGCACGCCCAGCACGGACAACCGGATCGAGCCCATGGAAAACGCCATGCTGTCGAGCGTGGCAATCGTCGGGTCCAGCAGACCCACCAAATTCAATGCGGCAACGGACCACGCGGCAACCGCCAACAATTTGGCAAAGCCCTTATCGCGGACAAAGCCCGATGCGTAGCGGATCACCACCCACGCCGTCAGCAACGACACCACGCTTTCGATCAGCCGGTTTGGATACTCCGCACCAGCTGCCGCAAACACCGTGAACCATTGCAATGCCAGCCATAGCACCGGCAGACTGAGCGACCCAAAGGCGCGCATCGGCGGTGCCAGAAAATTCGGAAACCGACGATGTGCAATCGTCTTCTGTACAAGTTTTTCTAAGTGCGGCGACAATAAGCGCGCGACCAGAAACGCGGCGATGATCAAGATCGCCTGCACAGCCGCTTCCCACGTCAACACATGCGCCAACGTCCACGCCCACGCATCAAGCGCCAAGCGTTCCCACAAAGCCGAATCTAAATACTTTTCCATACGCCTATGAAATCATGAATGTAGGCATCCGTCACGACCGACAATCTCACCCCCAACTCCCCAGGAGAGGGAATATCAGCTGTTACGGCGATTAAGAAACGCCAAGCGCTCCAGCATGTGGACGTCTTGCTCGTTTTTCAACAAAGCGCCATAGAGCGGCGGGATCAGGTCTTTTTGATCGCCGGATCGTAAGGCTTCGGCGGGGATTTCTTCGATCATCAACAGCTTGATCCAGTCCAAAAGCTCGGACGTGGACGGGCGTTTTTTCAGGCCCGCAACATCGCGGAGTTCATAAAAGACTTCCATCGCTTCTTTGACCAAGCGCTTTTGCACATCCGGAAAATGCACGTCGATGATGGCGCGCATGGTATCGGGGTCCGGGAACTTGATGTAGTGGAAAAAGCAGCGGCGCAGGAACGCATCCGGCAGTTCTTTTTCGTTGTTGGACGTGATGATCACCACCGGACGATGTTCGGCGCGCACGGTTTCTTGGGTTTCATAGACAAAGAATTCCATGCGGTCGAGTTCCAGCAACAGATCGTTCGGAAACTCGATGTCGGCTTTATCAATTTCGTCGATCAGCAGCACCGGGCGCACCGGGTGCGTGAACGCGTCCCACAGCTTGCCTTTGACGATGTAGTTGCTGATGTCGTGCACCTTGGCATCGCCCAACTGGCTATCGCGAAGACGCGCCACGGCATCGTACTCGTAAAGTCCCTGCTGCGCTTTGGTGGTCGACTTGATGTGCCACGTCAGCAACGGGGCATCCAAGGCTTTCGCAATTTCCTCGGCCAGGACGGTCTTGCCGGTGCCGGGCTCGCCTTTGACCAACAATGGCCGCTCAAGGCCGACCGCCGCATTGACGGCGATCTTCAGGTCATCGGTGGCGACGTAGTCTTTGGTGCCTTCGAAACGTTTTTTCATATCAAGCCGTTATTCCGCAGGTTGCGTGCCCGGTTTAGAAATCGGCGGCACATCAGGTTTCAAAATCGGCAGCACGCGGAAAATCAAGGACTCGTTGCCGGGTTCCGGGTCACGAGGGACCATCAGGGCCAACACGAGCGAAATCACCGCCATCGCCGATCCGGCAAGAAAAACATATGACGGCTGGGTTAGCCAGAGGAACCCGAAGGCGGCTGGAATAACAATTGCGACGATATGCGAGATCGTAAAGCTGACCCCCGACGACGACGCGATGTCGGCAGGGTCTGCGATCTTTTGGAAGTACGTCTTGATTGCAATCGCCATGGCAAAGAACACGTGATCGACGATGTACAGCAGCACGCCGACCCAGGCTTCGGACGCGAACGCATAGCCCGCAAACACGGCAACCAGGCCGGTGTATTCAATGATCAAAATCCGCCGTTCGCCAACACGGCTGATCAAGCGACCGATTTTCGGTGCCAAGTATATCGTCAACGCCATGTTAGCCAGGAACATCAGGCTCATCTGCCCGGCCGTAAAGCCGAACTTCTGCACCATCAAAAAGCCTGCGAACACGACAAAGATTTGCCGCCGCGCGCCCGACATGAACACCAGCGCGTACCAAAGCCAGTAGCGTTTGCGCAGCACAATCTTTTTCGATTGTTCAACCTTCGCTTCGAACTGCGGAAACGCGAACCAGCAATACAGCCCGATCACCACCGTGACGCCGCCACCCAACACATAGATCCAAGTCAGGTCCACCTCGCCGACATCCAGCATCACATAGATCAGGCTGAACGAAATCAGCGCCGCGACGGAGCGCGCGCTGACGATCTTGCCCATCACTTCGGGCGCGGATTTTTTATCGGTCCATTGCAACGCCAACGATTGATGCAGACTTTCGAAGTAGTGAAAACCGATGGACATCACAAACGTGGTCAGCATCAGTCCCCAGAACGACGGGTAAAACCCGGTGATCATAGTGCCGAAGCCGAGCAACACCAGCGACACCAATGTAAAGCGCTGCTCGCGGAACCAGAGTAATAGGAAAATGACCGTGAAACTGAGAAACCCCGGCACTTCACGGAACGACTGCACCCAGCCGACCCCGTCGCCGCCCAGCGCCGCTTGATCGTGCGCAAAGTTATTGAACAGCGCCTGCCAGGTAGAGAACGAAATCGGCATGGCAATAGCGGTCAGCACCAAGAAAACCTCTCGGCTGCGCCATCCGTTCCGCAAAAACCCACCCTCGCTCATCGCGCCACCTCCACCGTCAATCCACATTATTCTAAATCATCATGGACTTTACCAGCGCCCCAATACGTCTACTATCCGTTAGTATGACAAAGAATGCTGCGAAACGGTCAAAATTGAATGTCCTGGCGCCGATTGCCGACATCGATGAAGGCCCGGGCCTCGTCGTTGCCAGGGCACGGGAATGTCCTGCGGATCATGTCATTGATTGGCATACTCACCGTCGCGCGCAACTTTTATATGCGGCCGAAGGCGTGATGCGAGTCACGTCCGCGTCCGGTGTATGGGTGGTGCCGCCGCAGCGCGCCGTATGGATTCCGCCCGGCATCAAGCATCATGTTCGTGCGCAGGGTACGCCATTGTCACTGCGATCGCTCTATATTCGCCCGGACGCCCTGGACCGATTACCGTCCGTCTGCTGCGTCGTCACCGTCTCGCGGTTGCTGCGTGAATTGATCCTTGAAGCCATCCAGCTCCCCGACGATCCACCGCCGAACAGTGCAGCGGCGCGTTTGGTGCAGGTTTTGCTCGATCGGATCGAAGGGCTGCCGGTCGCCCCGTTGCATTTACCCAACCCGGAAGATGCCAGACTGCGCCGCATTGCCGATGCCTTGCTTGACGACCCGGCGGATGCGCGCACGTTAAAAGAATGGGCCCATGAATTAGCCGCAAGCGAACGCACACTCGCGCGAAGGTTTCAGCGCGAAACCGGTATGACGTTCGGGCATTGGCGCCAACAGGTACGCCTTCTCGCCGCACTCGGGCGTTTGGCTGCGGGCGATAGCGTGACTACCGTCGCGATGGACCTTGGCTATGCCTCGCAAAGTGCGTTCATTGCGATGTTTCGCCGTGCACTCGGCAAAACGCCGGCACGGTATTTTACCGGTTAAGCGGCAGCGATTGATGCTGCGATGGCGTCCAACGCGGCTTGACCCGCTGCACCGTCGGGGCCGCCGGCCTGGGCCATGTCGGGACGTCCGCCGCCACCTTTACCGCCCACCGCCTCGGAACCTGCACGCACAAGATCGACGGCGCTCAGCTTACCGGTGAGGTCTTCGGTGACGCCGACCACCAGTGAGGCTTTACCGTCGGTGTTCGACACCACGGCGACGACGCCGGACTTGATCTGCTTTTTGATGTCGTCGACCACCGCCTTCAATTCTTTGGCCGGCACGTCATCCAACAGGCGGGCCGCGAAGGCGATGCCGCCGATATCTTTAGGCGTCATATCACTGCCGCCGGTCGATCCACCGCCGCCCATGGCGAGCTTTTTGCGGGCATCGGCCAACTCGCGCTCAAGCTTACGGCGATCTTCGATCAGCGCCTTGATCCGCGCCGGCACGTCGGCGGGCTGCGCGCGCAGCTCCGTCGCGGCTTCGTTCAAGGTTTTCTCGGTCTGCGCAAAGTACGCGCGGGCCCCTGCCCCTGTCACCGCCTCAATCCGCCGCACGCCGGAGCCGACCGCGGATTCCGACAGAATTTTAAACACACCTATATCGCCGGTGCGCTTGACGTGCGTGCCACCGCAAAGCTCGGTCGAGAAAAAGCTCTCGTCATCGTTAGCACCCATGGAAACGACGCGGACCTCGTCGCCGTACTTTTCACCGAACAGCGCCATGGCACCGGCTTCGACGGCAGTTTCCGGATCCATCAAACGTGTCGTGACCGGCGCGTTGACGGCAATCTGGCCGTTCACATCGGCTTCGACCAGCGACAACTCAGCCGGGTCGACGCCTTTGGGGTGGGCGATATCGAAACGCAAACGATCCGGCGCCACCAGCGAGCCTTTTTGCGTCACGTGATCGCCCAGGTGGCGACGCAGCGCTTCGTGCAACAAATGCGTCGCGGAATGGTTGGCACGGAGCCTAGAGCGGCGATCATGATCGACCTCAAGCCGCGCTTCATCGCCGACGGCGACCTTGCCTTTGCTTACCTTACCGATGTGCACGACCACATCGTCGACGCGTTTTTGCGTATCGATGATGGTAATTTCAGCGGTCTCGGTCGAGATGCACCCGACGTCGCCCATCTGGCCGCCGCTTTCGCCATAGAACGGGGTTTGATTCAACACCACGGCAACGTCCGCCCCCGCGCCCGCCGATGCGGTTGGTTTGCCATCGACGACCAGAGCCGTGATGCGGCCTTCGGCGCTTTCGGTGTCGTAGCCCAAGAATTCACTGGCACCCACATCGTCACGGACTTCGAACCAGACCGCATCCGTCGCCGCGTCACCCGAACCGGCCCAAGCTTTGCGCGCTTCAGCCTTTTGGCGGTCCATGGCGGCTTTGAAACCGGACTCATCAACGGCGATATCGCGCGCCTTTAAGGCATCCTGGGTCAAGTCGAGTGGAAAGCCAAAGGTGTCATAGAGTTTGAACGCGGTCTCGCCATCCAAAGTGGCACCGGAGTCCATGTCGCCGGTGGCGTCGTCCAACAGCTTCAGCCCACGCTCCAACAACTGCTTAAAGCGGGTTTCTTCGAGCTTCAGGGTTTCGGTAACAAGCGGTTCGGACCGCACCAAGTCCGGGAACGCTTCGCCCATCTCGCGGACCAAGGTCGGCACGAGTCGGTACATGATCGGGTCTTTAGCGCCGAGCATGTGGGCATGTCGCATGGCGCGACGCATGATCCGGCGCAGCACGTAGCCGCGCCCTTCGTTGGACGGCAGCACACCATCGGTGATCAAGAACGTGCTGGCGCGCAGGTGATCGGCAATCACCCGGTGCGAGACACTTGACCTGTCTGTACCCGCCGCCGCCGCAGACGCCGCAATCAGCGTTTTAAACAGATCGGTTTCGTAGTTGTCGTGGGTGCCCTGCATCAGTGCCGAAATACGCTCAAGCCCCATGCCGGTGTCGATAGAAGGCTTCGGCAGGTCGACACGTTCGTCCGCGCTCAGCTGCTCGAACTGCATGAACACTAAGTTCCAGATTTCGATGAACCGATCGCCGTCTTCGTCAGGCGAGCCTGGCGGGCCACCTGGAATGTGATCGCCGTGGTCATAAAAGATTTCCGAGCAGGGGCCGCAGGGGCCGGTATCCCCCATCGCCCAAAAGTTATCGGATGTGGGGATACGAATGATCTTGTCGTCGCTAAGCCCGGCGATTTTCTTCCACAGCACGGCGGCATCTTCGTCGGACGTATGAACGGTGACCAAAAGCTTTTCTTTCGGCAGGCCGAATTCCTTGGTCACCAAATTCCACGCCAGCTCAATGGCGCGCTCTTTGAAGTAGTCGCCGAACGAAAAGTTGCCAAGCATCTCAAAAAATGTGTGGTGGCGCGCGGTATGACCGACATTTTCAAGGTCGTTATGCTTACCGCCGGCGCGCACGCATTTTTGCGACGTTACGGCGCGGTCATAGGGCCGGGTTTCGTTGCCGGTGAACACGTTCTTGAATTGCACCATGCCGGCGTTGGTAAACATCAAGGTTGGATCGTTCCTGGGTACAAGCGGCGACGACGCCACGATCTCGTGATCGTTGGCGGCGAAATAATCCAAAAATGCGCGGCGGATATCGTTGACGGTCTGCATGGTGTCTGGTTACCGGCTAAAATTGCGTGGGTCTCGGCCTAGGAAATGGTGATTTTCCCGGTGAGCGCAAGGTTTTAGCGGGTCGAACCGGGCGTGTCGAGAGCATGGGGGAAATCATGGAGTCTCGACTGCGCGGGAATGGCAAGCTTGGGCTCATTATGTGAGTGGAGACCAGGCACCAACACACATACCAAACCATCCTCCTCCCAAACCGTCACCCCCGCGAAAGCGGGGGTCCATGGACACAATGGATTCCCGCCTGCGCGGGAATGACGTTGAAGGGGAATAGCCGACACCCCCGACGGGGCGGGGGTGTCAGGTACCGTATTAATCGAGGGCTGCTTCTTCGCCACCTTCGTCAGCTTCGACGGCTTCTTCAGACGTCGCGGGGCCGGTCATCATTTCTTCGGCGATGAGGCCCGCATTTTGACGGATCAGCTTTTCAATCTTTTCGGCGAGCGCTGGGTTTTCACGCAGATACGTTTTCGAGTTTTCCCGACCTTGACCAAGACGTTCACTTTCAAACGAGAACCAAGCGCCGGATTTTTCGACGATTCCGGCGGTGACGCCGAGGTCGAGGAGTTCGCCCATCTTGGACACGCCTTCGCCATACATGATGTCGAATTCGACCTGCTTGAACGGCGGGGCCACTTTGTTTTTGACGACTTTGACGCGGGTCTGGTTGCCGACCACTTCGTCTTTGTCCTTGATCGCACCGATGCGACGGATGTCGAGGCGCACCGAAGCGTAGAACTTGAGCGCGTTACCCCCCGATGTGGTTTCCGGGCTGCCGAACATGACACCGATCTTCATACGGATCTGGTTGATGAAGATGATCAACGTGTTGGAGCGCGCCACCGACGACGTCAGCTTGCGCAGCGCTTGGCTCATCAAGCGGGCCTGAAGGCCGACGTGGGTGTCACCCATTTCGCCTTCGAGTTCAGCGCGCGGCACCAAGGCGGCAACACTGTCGACCACCAACACATCCACCGCACCGGAACGCACCAGAGTATCGGCGATTTCCAAAGCTTGTTCGCCGGCGTCGGGCTGTGAAATCAGCAGTTCGTCCACTTGGACGCCGAGTTTGCGCGCATACATCGGGTCAAGGGCGTGTTCTGCATCAACAAACGCGCAGGTGCCGCCGAGCTTTTGCGCTTCGGCGATCACGTGCAATGCCAACGTCGTCTTACCCGAGCTTTCCGGGCCATAAATTTCGACGATACGACCGCGTGGCATGCCGCCGATACCGAGTGCAATGTCGAGTCCGAGCGAGCCGGTTGAGATACTTTCGATGTTGATCACATCGTCTTGGCCGAGACGCATGATCGACCCCTTGCCGAAGGCCCGTTCGATCTGACTAACGGCGGCTTCGAGCGCCTTGTTCTTATCCACGTCGGTTTCCTTTTCGACGACACGTAAAGCGGGGCTGGTCATAATTGCGTCTCCGTTCATTACATACACGGTTGGGTGTTTCAATGCTCCCGTTTGTACAGCATTTGTTCTTTTTGTCCAGTAAATTTTTAACACCCTATAAATAAACGATTTTCTACGATATGTTCGGAGAACGTTCTGGTATTTTTGTGTAAATTCATAACGGTTTCGTATTGAGTTTGAGGCCCGATTCGCGGTCTAACTTTCGAGCACGTCCTTGACCTTGGCGGCCAGGCCCTTGAGGGTAAACGGTTTTCCGAGAAACGCGATTCCCGGGTCCATATCCGGCCCGTTGCGGAACACATCTTCAGAATACCCGGACATCAAAATGGTCTTCACGCCCGGTATTTCCTGGCGTGCCAGATTAACCAACGTGTGTCCGTCCATGCCCGGCATCACCACGTCCGAGATGATCAGATCAATCGGCGTTGCGGATTTCGCGATCACTTCCAGTGCAATTTCGCCGTCGGTGGCTTCGAGCACGTGATAGCCCTTGTTGCGGAGCGCGCGTGAGCCGAACAGCCGCACGGCGTCTTCGTCTTCAACCAGCAAGATCGTCCCTTGCCCGGTCAGATCGCCTTCTTCGTCGAGCGCCGGTGCCACGTCGCGGACGACCATCTTGCCGTCACCATGCACCGGCAGATAGATGGTAAACGTGGTGCCTTGGCCGGCTGCGCTGTCGACAAAGATAAACCCTTCAGCTTGGTGGACGATGCCGTACACCGTCGACAACCCGAGCCCGGTGCCGGCGCCGACTTCTTTGGTCGAAAAGAACGGCTCAAAAATACGCTCCAGATTTTCCCGCGGAATCCCGGTGCCGGTGTCGGCGATCGAAATCGTCACGTAATCGCCTTTAGGCAGGATTTCATGCCCCTTCGGCGTCGGCTTATCGAGGCTGACGGCCTTGGTGGTGATCGAAATTGTGCCGCCACCCGGCATGGCATCGCGCGCATTCACGCTCAGATTGATGACCACTTGGTCGAACTGGCCCTTATCGAACAGCACAGCCCCCAGGTTGCGCCCGTGATCCATCTTCAGCGTCACGGTCTCGCCGATCAACCGTCCCAACAAGTTCGAGAGATCGCTCAGCTGACCGGTGACGTCCATCACCTCAGGCTCCAGCTTTTGTTTGCGCGAAAACGCCAACAGTTGGCGCACCAGGTTGGTGGCCCGGTTGGCGTTTTGTTTAATCTGCATGATGTCGGCAAAGTCCGGATCGTCCGGCCCGTGCCGCGTCAACAATAGGTCCGAGAATCCGATCATCGCCGTCAACAAGTTGTTGAAGTCGTGCGCGACCCCGCCCGCAAGCTGACCGACGGCCTGCATTTTCTGCGACTGAGTGAACTGCACCTCAAGATTGCGATGCTCAGTCGTATCGACAAAGTGCAAGATCAGCCCGACCGTGTCACCCGTGGCATCGGTGACTTGCGCGGCGGTCATGTTGACCGACATTTCGCGGCCATCGGCGCGGGCCAAGCGGGCTTCCAACTGCGCACCCTGTCCGATGCCCATCACCGCTTTGGACAATGCACCCTGCACCTCGTCCCGATCTTCACGGGCGACATAATCGGCAAACGGCGTGCCCACCGGGTCCGCGTCTCTATCGCCGAGCAACCGGTTGAACGCGACGTTGGCCCCGCTGATGGCGCCGTCCATATCCAAAAACGCGATACCGATAGGCGCTTCATGATACAGCCATCGCAACCGTTCACTGAGCATAGCGCTATCGAAGTTGAGGCTGCCGGCACGCGGCGCACCAGCCTTGCCCAAGTCATCAGCGTCGACACCGCTTTGCGACCCCAGCATGGCATCACGGATGATCATCGAGCGGGTATAGACCGGATTGCCGAGCGCATCGGTCTTTGCGGTCTGCATCAATGTCGCCACAAACGCATCACCGTCTTTCGGCTGCAGCGTTAGCTCGCCCACGCTGACACCGTCGAACTCACCGGCCTCATGCCCCGCGGTTACAAATTCGCCGAGTGAGCGGCCGAGCATAGTTTCAGGGGTTTCCCCCAGCCACTGAGCCAAAGTTACGTTGCAGCGGTCGATCAGCCCGTCGCTGCCCGCCGACAAAAAGCCCAACGGCATCAAATCAAAAATATCCTGCAACGTCGTCAGGTCGCGCTGCAGTTCCGCATGCCCTTTGACGATGTCTGTGACATCGTCCAATTGCCAGACCCGGCCCTGCATGCGCAAGCGCCGAGCGCGCCACCGCACGACACGCCCTGAAAGCCTTAAAAAACCGGCGTCCTCGTCAGGATTCGCAGCAAGGCCCAAGGCATCAAGCGCACGACCCTTGGTGCGGTCGATCTTGAGTTCGGTCAGCAACGCTTCGGCGGCGGCGTTTAAATGCACGATGCGTCCGTCCGCATCGGTGATCAGTGCGGCGGCGGATAACTGCTGGAAGCCATCGGTGCGCAGGTCGACGGCTAGACGGGAAACGCTTTGCTTGCCGAACAGCCACGCTGCGCCCAAGCCAAATACGCCTGCAGCCAAAGCCAATAAGATCACCGCCTGATCGGCAGGCAGCGGCAAATTCGGCGGCAGATCGACACCGCGCGCCACGTACACAGCCCCCGCCGCACACGCACCTGCCAGCAGCGCCGACAAGATCGCAGGCATCAGCGACGGCGACCCAGCCGAGATGCCGGACGCCGTTTCGCTTTTTAATGCGTGATTGGTATGAACCCCGGCCAGCGTCGTCCCCCCGTCAAGCGTGCTTAGTGCACGGTTTTGCCCTTCATCCTCATAACGTAGCCGATAACTTCGGCAACGGCGATAAAGTGTTCAGGGGGAATTTCTTCCTCAAGTTCGACGGACGCATGCAGAGCGCGCGCCAAAGGCGCGTTTTCGATGATCGGAATGTCATGCTCCTCGGCGACTTCACGAATCCGGAGCGCCAGACTATCCATCCCTTTGGCGACCAATCGCGGTGCGGTCATTTCTTCCATCTTGTATTCCAACGCAACGGCGTAGTGCGTCGGGTTGGTAACCACGACGTCGGCATTCGGCACGCTGGCCATCATCCGTTCCTGGGCGCGCTGTTGGCGCAGCGCACGGATTTTCGCTTTGACCTGCGGATCACCTTCGGCCTGCTTGTGTTCGTCTTTAATTTCTTGCTTCGACATCATCATCTTTTTGTTGAATTGGTGCTTCTGATAAACGAAGTCGAGCGTCGCGATCACCGTCATCACCAAGATACCGGCCAACGCGATGATGATGATGACATCCTGAACACGATCCATAATCGCCCCGAGTGAGGCACCCGGCAGCAGTTCTATATCGCCCAAGAACGGAATCGTCATCGCAACCGCGAGGCTGCCGACCAGCAGCAGCTTCAAGATGCCCTTGATGAATTCCATGACAGAGCGGCTTGAAAACATCCGCTTGATGCCAGCCAGCGGCGAAATCTTTTTCGGGTCCGGCTTGATCTTCTCCGGCGCAAAAATCAGACCCGACTGCATCACCGTCGATGCCAACGCAAAAATCACCACCAGAATCAAGAACGGTGAGAGCGCGATTCCTGTATCAATGATGGTCTGCGTCAGATTGGATGAAAGCCCTTCAAAATCCGTCGGCAGCATAAAGGATTTTTCGACATATGTGCGGCCGATGTTCATGACTTGAGTGGCGATGAACGGAGACATAAAGACCAACGCTGCGGTGCCGGCCATCAACACGCCCCAACTCTTGACCTCCTGAGAAGACGCGATTTCACCTTTTTGACGGGCGCGAGAGAGTTTTTTCTCTGTCGGGTCTTCTGTCTTTTGTGAGTCATCTTCGTCGGCCATTGATTACTCCATGCGCCTTGCTCAGGCGCCTAGAAATGACGCGTAGGAATCTCGGAACATTTCCAAGAATACCAACATCATGCCGGATAGTGCGACCATAAACACCCAAATCTGCAACATGATCTGCACCGGCAGGCCGAAAAAGAACACCTGCAGTTGCGGCATGAGACGGCCCAACACACCGATCGTCACATAATAGGCCAACGCCACGATCAACAGCGGCGACGCCATTTTCAAGCCGAGCGCGAACGCATCGGCGACACGCCGGGCCACGGTCTCGCTCATATCACCGAACATCAGCGGTTGGCCCGGGCGGAACAGGTCGAAACTCTCGACCAAGGCACGCAGTATCAGATGATGTAGGTCGGTGACGAAAATCAGCAAGATGCCCATGATACTGAGAAAGCCGGCCGCAACCGAGCTTTGCTGCTGCGATACCGTGTCCTGCACCAACGCATTTGCCATCGACGAAAACAACGCAATCAGCGTGCCTGCTGTCTGTAGCGCCGAGACAACGACAATTGCAATCGAGGCCATGAAGGCGCCAACCACAACCTCGCCCGCAAGTATCAGTATCAGAAGCGGTACGGCATCGGGCATCGGCGGTATATATTTGCTGACCACCGGCAGCAGCATAAAACTCATCACCAACGCAAGGCTCAGACGATAGCGCGGCAACACATATGACGCACCGAAGCCCGGCACCAGCGACAGCATGGTGCCGAGCCGGGTCATGACCAAAGTCAGCATCCAAATATTGACGGAGGCGAATTGTTCGAGCATGGCGTCGGCCTAGCCGCCGGAACCAAGTGCGACAATGCGATCAAAAAGGACCTGAGAGAACTCAACGACCTCAGTCATCATGAACGGCAGGAAGAAGATCAGCGCAAAAAAAATGACGATGATCTTCGGCACGAAGGTCAACGTTATTTCCTGAATCGTCGTCAACGCCTGGAATAATGCAATCATAAGACCGATCAACAAGCCAGACATCATAATCGGCCCGGCGGTGAGCAGAATCACCCACAAGGCTTCCCGGCCGATTTCAATGACTGCAGTTTCGTTCATCAGCGATCTCCATCGCGCGCGGCCAAGCGGCCCCGCATGGCGATCAATCCTGGTGATCGACCCTGCGCGCCGTCAGATCGGCATACGCAGGATTTGCTTATACGACTCCAGAACCTTGTCGCGTACCGAAACCACAGTCTGCAATGCCACTTCGGCCTCCGCAACCGCCGTTACGACTTGGTTCAGATCAGCGCGGTCATTGACGCCCTGAATGGACAATTGCTCGCTTTTTTCACCGATTTTGATCGCTTCATCGATGGCGCCGCGCACCAACGAAGCGAAGTTATCGCCGGAGTCGTTGGTGACGTTGGTTGATTTTTGACCGCCGAAGGCCTGTCCGTCGGCGACGTTGGCATATGCCTTTGCGGCATTCGCGAAACCCATGGCTACATTCGACATGAGAGGGATTCCCCTATTTTTATTCCCGTTCCAGGTCCATCCGGCAACTTCTCGGCCGGTGCCCCAAGGTGGCGCACATTCTTGCGCGCCGCTTTATCGTGTTATCTGAGCACGTCAATGGTGCTCATCAGCATCGAACGCGATGATTTAATGATGCTGAGGTTGGCTTCGTACGAACGCTGCGCTTCGCGCATGTCCGTCATTTCGGTCAGTGTGTTGACGTTCGGCGTCAGCACGTAGCCGTCCGCATCCGCTGCGGGGTGATTGGGCTGAAAGCGCTTACCGAAATCGGACATATCGGGCTTTACGTCGCGCACACGCACCGTATCCAAGCCGACCGCGCGATCCAGTTCATTTTTGAACGTGATAATTTTGCGGCGATACGGCTTGCCGTTTGCGTCTTGCGCCAGTGACTCCGCATTGGCGATGTTTTGCGAGATCACCTTCAGGCGCGCGCCCTGCACACGCATGCCCGCACTGGAAATTTGAAAGGTCTTTAGAAGGTCGTCCATATCGCGTCCCTTTTATCGAAAATTAACGCGGCCCGCGCACAGCCATGCCGATCATGCTGAGATGCTTTTTATAAAGTTGTGTCGCCAGTTTGTGCTTGGTTTGAGTCTCGTTGACCTTAGCCATTTGCTCTTCAAGGATGACGGCGTTGCCGTTAGGCGAGGTCTCGAACGGATTGCGCTCGATCTCGCTCGAAAAATCACGGATCCGCTTGCGCCGGCCCAGTTCATGAGACGCGTTGGTCACGCTCATGTTAATCTGAACTTTTTCCTGACGCAGGATATCGCGGAAGTTAAAAGGCTTAAGGTCGCTGGCCCGATAGCGCGGCGTGTCGGCGTTGGCGATGTTCTGTGCCAGCACTTCTTGGCGCTGGGTCAACCACTTGAGGCGCGTCTTCACGGCCGAAAACAGCGATAGTTTATCCAGTTCCATGACGAAACGCCTTTCTTTCCCGGCCGGCGCCCAACAAAGACGATTTCCCGGCGATTTCCTGATGGGCATTATCTGCCGGGTTCGTTAACAAGTAGTGAATCTTTATTAACGATGTTCTTTCATCCTTCGAGACAGGCCTGACGGCCTTCCTCAGGATGAGGATGCATAGAAATGCCTTCATCCTGAGGAGCGGCGTAGCCGCGTCTCGAAGGATAAATACGACCTCTATTTAGCGTTTGTTAAACCAGATGTCCGAGAGTTAGCCTCAAAATCAATGTATGCAGCACGTCTGACGGAAGGCGGCCTTGAGCCGAACCTGAATGAGTGACGATCCGACGCCCCCCAACATGAAGCCGCCGACGCCTCGGTCCGAGGCGGTGTCGGTTGCACTCAAAAATGCAGACCCGAACCGCGCGCCCAAGGTGATCGCTGCCGGGCGAGGGTCTGTCGCCGAGCAAATTCTGGCGCTGGCCTTCGCAAACGGCATTAAAGTGCGCGAGGACGCCGACCTCGCCGAGTTGCTTTCAGCGGTCGACATCGACAGTGAAATCCCGCTCGAAGCGTTTACGGCGGTTGCTGAAATTCTCAGTTACGTGTATCGCGCTAACGGCGGCGATGTGCATGTCGACGCGGCACGCTGGCATCGCCACGCAACTGATGCGAAGATGGACGTTAACGAGACCAAGGCCGATGAGGCCAATCAGGGCATCAAAAAGGAGAGCCGACATGAGCGATGACATCCAGGGCCCGTTAACGGACGAATACCTGGGCGAGATCGATGCCCTCACCAATTTGGTGGAAAGTGGCCACCGCATGGTCGACGAAGGCTCGAGCATCGATCTCAGCAACTTAGAATCCGCGGTCGGCGAATTGTGTAAACGCATGGCCCAGACGCCGCCGGAAAACCCCAACGCCGTGATGTCGGCCATCGAAGCGTTGGTCGCACGATTGGGGTCTCTCGGCAAAGCCCTTGAAGCACAATCACTGAAGCACTAGACGCACACGCGCACACGCTCGCAATCCGACACAGTCCCCCCAACAACCCGGCAGACCGCGAATGGAAAACGAAAACTACCTCCGCTTCATTCTCGCCTTGGTCTTCGTGATCGGCCTGATCGGCGTGCTCGCATACACGGCGCGGCGGCTGGGGTTTGGATTTCCGGCGCAATCGATCAAAGGCCGCAACGACCGCCGCATCGGCGTTGTCGAGGTGGCCCCCTTGGACGCGCGCCGCCGGTTAATTTTGGTGCGCCGGGACGACGTCGAGCATTTGTTGGTGGTCAGTCCGACCAGCGAAACCGTGATTGAGCGCGGCATCCGCGACGGCGGTTCGTTTGCCGAAGCGTTGGCCGATGCCACCGCCACCACAGATAAAAACACTGATACACCCACCCGCCCGATACCGGAGAAGCCGTCATGACACGCCGTAAGATCACGGTGTGGTCGCTGGGCCTCGGCGGCTTGGGTGCAATTTTGCTGGCCGTCCTCACGCTGAACGGCGCCGAAGCGCAGACCTTCAGCCTGGACCTCGGCGAAGGTGGCGGCGGGGCGACGGCGCGCCTCGTACAATTGGTGACGTTGATCACGGTGCTGTCGATCGCACCCTCGATTTTGATCATGCTGACGTCGTTTGTGCGGATCATCGTGGTGCTGTCGTTCCTGCGCACGGCTATGGGCACGCAGCAGACCCCGCCGAACCAGGTGCTGGTCAGTCTCGCGTTGTTCATGACGTTCTTCATTATGATGCCGACGTTCGAGCGCGCTTACGACGCCGGGATCGAGCCGTTGATCAACGGCCAGATCGACGAGTTTGAAGCCTTTGACCGATCCATCGGCCCGTTCCGCGATTTCATGATGCGCTTTGTGCGCGAGCAAGACTTAGAGCTGTTCATCGATATCGCCGACATTGACCCCGAAGTGGCCCGTGAGGAAATGCCGATGCGCGCCCTGATCCCGGCCTACATGATTTCAGAACTGCGTCGCGCGTTTGAAATCGGCTTTTTGGTGTTCGTGCCGTTCTTGATCATCGACATGGTGGTCGCGTCGGTGTTGATGTCGATGGGCATGATGATGCTGCCGCCGATTATCATCGCACTGCCGTTTAAGATCATCTTCTTCGTGCTGGTCGACGGCTGGTTTATGATCGTCGGCTCGCTGGTGCAAAGTTTCGGCCCCTGAACGCGGCTTGCGCGGGAAGACAAAGTATAAACTCTGCTGAAACCTTTATATCGGCTGAGCTTGCATTCGAATCTCAGACAATGCTGCCGATCTATATGTCTCTGACCACTCGTCGTTTCGATTTGAGGCCGAGTGTAAGGCATTGATTGCGAACCGCCTGACCCTGACGCCCAGCATCGAATTTAATCTGCCGTTTAACGATGATCGGGAGGTCGGTTGGCGCGTGGGGCCCGAAAGCGGAAGTCGGCACACCTCTGAGTTATGACGTGATCGACCGGTCCGTAGCGCCTTATATCGGCGTGCATTATGAGCGATACTTTGGTGAAACCAAGGGTATAAAAGTTGCCAAAGGCAAAGAGGGCGACTCTGTGTGGCTCATAACCGGACTAAGATTGATATTCTAGTATTGATTTCTTGGGCGCAATTTAAGTGCCCAAGAAACTTTACCGATGCTCAGTTCAGCGACGACAGTGGAATCCCGTCTTTAAGTTTATCGCGATACGCGGTGAGGAACGTCTCCGCTTCTGCGACCTTAGCTGAGACAGTGGCTGGGTCCAGCACGCCGACGGTCGATGGTGCGGTCACCAATTGAAACGCCTCGCCATATGTCGATTCGCGCATCGCCGGTGCGAAGTCTCGGACCAACTGCGCAATCGCTCGCTCGCCGCCGGAATTCGTCAATGCGACAGCATAGCTGAGTATCCGTGCCGCCTGCACCTGATTTACCGGCGCGCCGTCTTCAGCACCTGACAATTTCACCAACAGCCGGAGCGAGCGAGACGCCTCAAGCCACTTGCCGGAATCCCAATATATTTCAGTCCGAAGCAGCTCTGCGGGCTCACTCGCATCGTCGGCCAAAAGCGTCAACGCATCGTTCTGCCGGTTCAAGCCCATCAGGACACGGGCCTGCAAATGGCGGCGTTGCTGGACGAGTTCCGGCGTTAGGTTGGGCTCGTTGGTGCCACCCAACACATCGAGCGCTTTTTCAAACTCCTGCGCGAGCGTATAGATCAATGCAAGCCTTGCGCCGACCCGCGCTTTTTCTTCACCGACCAAGCGGAATTGCACTTGCGCCTTTAACAGATCCGCGGCGCGGTCCAGCAGATCGACCTCGACCAGCTTGTCGGCAAGGTTACGGATCATCTGATCGCCCCGCGCACCGGCCGGCGTCAGTTCCTTAAATTCGTTGTAGATCGCAATCGCTTTGACAGGATCAATCTGATCGGCCTCTTTCTCCAGGAACAACGCATTAAAGGTATCGCTCATCAGTTTGGTGATTTCCGGTGCTTCGGGTAGCTCGCGAAAATTCGTTGCTGCGGCTTTGAGGGTCTCAAGGCCTTTACGGTAATACCCTTCGTCCAAATACATTCCGCCCAGACGTCGGAGGTTGTCGAATTCCATTTTATCACCACGCCATGCGAACCGGAGTTTCTCATACTCACTAATCGCTTCGCGGTAATCGATGCGACGTAGTTTTAAAAGCGTCTCGGTCCTGGCCACACGCGCCCGTGCGCGCGCCGGACGGTTTTCGCTTTCCAAAACATCTTCCCAAAGCGAGATCGCTGTCTCGAAGTCACCATCCAACTGCATCAATAGCCCCTCGGCATACTTCAGCATCGCGCGTTCCGACGGTGTCGGTTTTTCAAGGTTGAGCGCATCCAAGAATAGTTTCGCACCCTGCCCGTCGCCAGTCTCGGCGGCCACTTCGGCGATCAAAATACCGAGCGGCATTTTCAGCGCGCGCGGATAATCGCGGGCAATCGAGCCGGTAAACCGAAGATCACGTGCGGCCCCGACACGGTCGCCCAACATTGCCCGGCTCGCTGCCGCCCAAAGCCGCGCCTCGTCATTACCGGCGACACTCTCGTGGGTCAAATCAACGAGCGCCTCTTGATAGCGGCCGAGCAAAAAGCTTGATGCACCGCGAAGCACCCGCACAACGGGATCATTTTCGAGCAAGGGAATTTCACTGATTGCCACTTGAACCACGCCCAACGTTTCGGGTGCGTACGCATTCGCTAGGAAAAATTTTGCAAGCTCTAGCCGTGGGGCAGTTTTGCGCTTTTCGGGCGCGCTTGAGACAGCGCTTTCCATCTCCCGACGTACCACGCGAATTTGGTTGGTCGGCGCGTAATATCGGGAAAGCTCTTGAAGCGCAACCACCATTGGGCGCGACGCCGCCAGCTGCGCATGTGCCGCCGCATCATCCGAGACATTCGAGATCGCCAATTGCACACCGCTCGCGCTGATTTCAATCCCTTGGCGCAATGAACGCACGCGCAGATCGTCGATGACGGGATTGATGATCACACCTTGCGCGGCGAGTTGTATCTTGAACTGTGGGAATTGGTGATCAAGCCCGACTCCTTGGCCGAGCGGGATCACCGGCACGACGACAAAGTTATCGCCGACATTGATATCCGTGACCGGAATCGGTCGTCCGGGTTCGGGCACCGGAATAAACACACGTGCGCCAACGGGTGACTCCGGCTGTGCGTTGACCGGCAGGGGAGTCTGCGCCTGCAACGGCTGATCTTTTAAATCGATGATCCACGCCAAACCGTCGCGACTGACCGATGGATTATAGCGTTGCGACGTGCGAATACGCAGCACGGTTGCCGCA
>TARA_R110002095_G_scaffold65235_2_pt1 | contig 100046 bp, 87 predicted proteins | sample TARA_R110002095 | Tara Oceans TARA_R110002095 (sample SAMEA4397255) | marine metagenome | biome: Polar Biome; feature: [SRF] surface water layer (ENVO:00010504); material: water (ENVO:00002006), including particulate matter (ENVO:01000060) such as... | depth 5 m | reverse complement strand
ACCTCCCGGCTGACAAAATGCCGAGCTGTGGCCGCGCCACGGCTGAAACCGAAAACGTCAAGAATCATTTCGTCGATTGATTCTTCAACAAAGTCTCGAATTTCAAGTGCGAGATTACCGCTGCCGTGGTCAATTTTCTTGAGTATGCCTTGCTCGCCCAAACCAAGGCCCATACTGGGACCGTCGTCCGGCTCCCCGGACTTGGTCCCAACTCCCGACACATAGGTTGATAGCCGGTAGACCCTTTCACCGGTCTCGCTCAGGCCTCCTTCACGCTGGTAAAGGTTTTCCAGTTTGGAAACATTCGTTTCGGCATTCAGATAACTGCCTTCCATGATCTGCGACAGTTCACTGCTGCACTCGTCCTCGGAGATGGCTCCGGTCGCATTGGCCGTCAGGCATTCGTCCATTTGTCGCTGATAGGCTTGGATCAGAACGGCATTTCAGTCTATTGGGGGGGTGTGAAACCTGCGTAGCTGCGTAAATGTAGATACAGATGTTGACACCTAAAGCCAGCCCAGTTAGTGTAGCTACAACCATCGGCGCGAGGTTGCCATGCAAAGCGAAATTAAACGCTGGGGAAATAGCGCTGCCGTGCGGCTTTCCAGCAAGATCCTGGCGCAAGCCAAACTGGATGTATCCAGCCCAATCAGCATTGATGTTAAGGCCGGAAAGATCGTGATTGAAGCCGCCCAGAAGGCCCCGCGTAAGGTAAACCTTCCCTTCTCGGAAGCCGACTTGCTGAAAGGGCTTGATGCCCACGGCGCTCACGCGGACGAGCTTGCTCAACCCTCTGCCTCTGAAATGGGGATTTGATGGCACACTACGTTCCTGATCGCAACGACATTATCTGGCTGGATTTCGATCCAACCAACGGTAAAGAGATCGGCAAATACCGGCCAGCGCTTGCGCTGTCCTCCAAGCAGTACAACAAGCAGACGGGGCTCCTGATTTGCTGCCCTATCAGTACACGCATTCGCGGTACTGCCACCGAGGTGCCCGTGGACAATCTGGACAAGCCATCTGTCGTGGCTTCGAATCTGATTCAAACGCTTTGCTGGAAAGACCGTAAGGCCGATTTCATCACCAAGGCCGAAAACGGTGTGATGGATCAGGTGCTGGTCCGCATTATCCCCCTGATCGGGGCGGATAGTGTGATCGAGAAGTTCATTGAGTAATACATGGACCGGCGGATGTCTGAGGGCAGGGTAAGCAAGCTACAGGGCGTGAGCCGGCTTTCATGTCGGCACCGGAAGGGGGTTAACAGGACTTTTTACGGGGAGGCAGCTGAATAGTTACCATTTTTTTGCAAAGCGACCGCATGGCGCCGGGAATCAGTTAAAATGCGGTCGCTCTTGTTGCTTGATTTAAGTAATATTACGTAAAAATTACGTTGTGGTTAGATCTGCCTCGCCTTTTTATTGTTATTAAGACCAAATACGGTCAAACAATGTACCTTCGGACCATACCCCGGTACATAAATATCAAGGAAGATGACGGTGCTCTGCCACACAATCCCAACAGCCCATTTTCTCAGAAGATTTCCGCAATGCCTACGACTGTTATCTCCGGCTTTACCCACAACTTCCTTGGCAAGGCACCTGTCTGGTACAAGCAGGTGATCCTGCTGTTTCTGATTGCCAACCCGATCATGATGTATGTCCTCGGGCCCGGAGTGGCCGGCTGGCTTCTGATTGCCGAGTTTATCTTCACCCTGGCCATGGCCCTGAAGTGCTACCCGCTTCTGCCCGGCGGACTGCTGGCTGTGGAGGCCCTGCTGATCGGGCTGACTACCCCGGATGCAGTGTATCTGGAGGTGCTCACCAATTTCCCGGTGATCCTGTTGCTGATGTTCATGGTGGCGGGGATCTATTTCATGAAGGAGCTGTTGCTGGTCACCTTCACCCAGATCCTGGTGGGTGTGCGGTCCAAGTCGGCGCTGTCGATGCTGTTTTGCGGTTCGGCCGCGTTGTTGTCGGCTTTTCTGGATGCCTTGACGGTAACGGCCGTTATTATCTCGGTTGCCGTGGGTTTCTATGCTGTTTATCACAGGGTGGCTTCCGGCAAGGGCTATCAACACGCCGACCACAATGCCAACAGCGACGAAGAAGTGATCGAACTGCACCGGGAAGACCTGGAAAATTTCCGGGCGTTCCTGCGTAGCCTGCTGATGCATGGTGCCATCGGTACTGCCTTGGGTGGCGTGGCGACCATGGTGGGCGAGCCCCAGAACCTGCTGATCGCGAAAGTGGTGGGCTGGGACTTTGCGACCTTCTTCCTGCGCATGGCGCCGGTCAGTTTGCCGGTACTGGCGGCGGGCCTGTTCACCTGCTGGGCCCTGGAGAAGCTGCGCTGGTTTGGTTACGGCGGGCGGCTGCCAAAACCCGTTCGCCGGGTGCTGGAGGAGTTTGCCGATAACGAGCGCGCCAAACGCACCAAGGCCGATCAGGCCGCTCTGTGGGTTCAGGCCGCAGCCGCGCTGATCCTGGTGGTGGGGCTGGCGTTTCATCTGGCCGAGGTGGGCCTGATCGGCTTGCTGGTGATCATCCTGATTACCTCGTTTACCGGCATTACCGATGAGCACCAGATCGGCAAGGCGTTCCAGGAATCGCTGCCTTTCACCTCACTGCTGGTGGTTTTCTTCGCCGTAGTGGCTGTGATTCACGAACAGCACCTGTTCAAGCCGATCATTGATTACGTGCTCGCGTTGCCGGCCAGCCAGCAGCCTGGCATGTTCTTCCTCGCCAACGGCGTACTCTCGATGATCAGCGATAACGTGTTTGTTGCGACGGTTTACATCAGTGAGGTCAAGCAGGCCCTGGATGCCGGCAGCATTAGTTATGAGCACTTCCAGGATCTGGCGGTGGCCATCAATACCGGCACCAACCTGCCCAGCGTGGCGACGCCGAATGGCCAGGCCGCGTTCCTGTTTCTTCTGACCTCCGCCATTGCTCCGCTGGTGCGTTTATCCTATGGCAGGATGGTCATCATGGCATTTCCCTACACGTTGGTGATGGGCGGAGTTGGCCTGTACATGGTAATTAACTATATTTGACAACCCGTCCGTTTTTTGCGGGCTGTGTCAGTACAGATTTGGTCGGGTCTGCTAACCTTTGCTTAAACAGACCCAACCTATCCGGATTCCATGCGCAGCAGCTTTCCATCCAACGTGTTTGTCTTCCTGACGCCCGGGCTCTTTCCTGACGCCCGGGCACTTATCCTGTTGATAGCCGCCCTGTTATCATCAAACACCGTCGCCCAGTATGACCCGGGCGCAAAAACCCTTCGTGTGGCTTATGTCGAGTTTCCGCCTATTACCTATCAAACCGACGACGGCGCCCCGGCAGGCAGCTTCATCGAACTTACCCGCAAAGTCGCTGCTGAGGCGGGCTACGAACCGGACTTTGTCTACTTGCCGCTGAGTCGTGCGTATCTTTACCTGAGCACCGGCAGGATCGATGTCTGGCTCGGTGTGACCGGGGTTCCAAGCCTTGTGGACGATGTCCTGGAGAGCTGGGTCAGCCCGTTGGCTGTGCAGCTGAGTGCCTGGTACCTTGAAGGCACCCCGGCCCTTGACCATTTCGATCTGCTTCGAGGCAAACGGGTGATCGTGATTGGCGGTTACACCTACGGTGGTCTCTTGGCCTGGCTGGAACAGAATGGTGGCATACGGGTAACCGAGGCGCCGAACCACCGCGCGGCCATTGAAATGCTGAAGCGCAAGCGGGGCGACTATCTCCTGGATTACCGCCAGCCGGTTCAGGAAGTCCTGACAGAGCCCTCCGACAGCGTTATCCGGGAATCGGAAGTGCGCACCCGCAATGCCGCGTGGGTTTTCTCGCTTGCACATCCCGATGCAGCGTTGCTGCGGGACGACTTTGATGATGCCTACCTGAGACTGGTGGAGAAAGGCATAGTGCCTCCGGTGCGTGATATTACTGAAGGTTACACGATACCAGGGTTCCCCTGGGTACTTTGGTAAACGGCCCTTTTCACAGGGAGATATCAGGGATTAAGCACGATATCACCATACCATGCGGTTGCGGCTTCGTTGGTGTTGTCTGAGTCCGACATGATCGCAATACCCACCAGCGGCGGCGGTGCTTCGCCAAAGGCCTTTCGATAATCGGCCACAATATCCCGCTTGATCGTGACCCATTCACCGATCTGCTCCGAACCAGAATTGACAGCGACCATCACGGTCTTTTCCGTGTAGGGGTTAGGCACAAACTCACCTTCCGGCAAGGTGTTGGCCCAGATGTAGTTCAGGGCATTGCCCGGCAGGGTTTCGCCGAAAAGCAGCTCCACGGCCTTGCGTTTTGCACGTTCGAAAAAGCCGGCTTTCTCAGGCTGAAATTCAAAGGCGACATAGATTCTGGCAGGGTAGTCATCCCCCGACTTTTCCCGGGCATCACCCTGGTCAAAAACGTTTGAGACTTTCCAGCGCCATTGCAGAACCAGCGAGTCGGACGGTTGCAGATTCACCCGGGCAATCAGGCCGGAAGCTCCGCCCCTGGTGGTGGCCTTCACCACCTGTTTTCCATCCTCCGCGACCAACTCATAGCGGGTGAGCTGGTCGATTTTGGGGAACTCCAAAGGCTCCCAGCCGTCGCCCAATGACTGCATTTCGGAAAACGGTGTCAGCGCCGGTTCTTGTTCAGACAACAGGAACCCCGAGAGGCTGAACAATGCCAGCAGTGCCAGAAATCTTGTAGTCATTCTCATTGTGTTTCTTTGTTTCGGGAAAAAGCTGTTCCATTGGACCGGCGTGCGGCTCAAAAGTGCCCGGGGACCATTACTGGATGGCCAGCAGTCGAATCGCACTCGCGGCGGCAGCGGTGCGGTTCTCCACACCCAGCTTTCGAAATACCTGCTCGAGATGTTTGTTAACCGTCCGCGGGCTCATGTCCAGAATCTGGCCAATTTCCCGGTTGGTTTTGCCATTGGCGATCCACAATAACACGTCGGATTCTCGCAGGGTCAGTTCGAACCGTTGTCGCAGGGCGGCCGTTGAGCTGTTCTGACTCCTGGGCGTTTTCAGCCGAAGTAGGTATTCGCGGTTATCCACAAGTGCCAGGAATTCGACAGATCGTGCCGTGCCCATAATTTCCACTGGCATACTGTGCCCCGGATCAGGGTTGTGTCCCAGCCATTCCCCCAGTCGGGTGCGGACATCGGAAAACTCGGGGTGTCCGGTGTCTGGCAGACATTGGCATACCTGGGGGGTGCACCACAGCAGATTGCCCTCACGGTCTAAGGCAAACAGGTTCTGGCCTGCGGTGTCCAGGGCACAACGGGCACTCCTGGTCATCCGGGCATTGGTCAGGTGCACCTCCATGCGTGCGAGCAACTCCGTGGTGTTGATGGGTTTGTTCACATAATCCACACCGCCGGCACTCAGCCCCATGACCACATGCTCGGTGTCGCTCAGGCCGGTCATGAAAATAATGGGAATGTCGGCAAATGCCGCATTTTCCTTGAGTCGGCGGCAGGTCTCGAAGCCGTCCATGTGAGGCATGAGGGCGTCCATCAGCACTAAGTCGGGGGTAATGTTGCGGCTGATGGTCAGTGCCTGGTTGCCTTCAAGCGCTACCAATACCATCATGCCAGCCTCTTCCAGGGCATCGTTAATCATTCGAATGGAGTCGACTGCATCATCCACGACCATCACAACGGTTTTCTGGTCATCATGAAGCTTCATGTTCAGCTACCTCGAGTAACTCAAGAATTTTTTCAAACTGGAAATCTTTGGTGAGCTGGGTAAGTTCGTCGGTAAAACGCTCAACCGCCTCACCCCGGTGTTTCAGGTCGTGCAGGGCTTCCAGCAATCCCTTGCGGTAACCGATGCGGGCGAGATCCGCCAGCGCCTGACGATGCGCCAGCATCGGTAGAGGCAGGTCGCCGGTATCCGATACCGGAATGGCCGCCAGCGGCTCGGCACTTTTACCGAACCGCCACTCCAGCCCGAGCACCCGGGCGATGGTGTCCAGCAGCAGGTTGAGCCGCACCGGTTTGATAATGTAGCCATCGTGCAGCCGGGGCGAGTCCACCGAGTGGTGGCCTTCATTGGCATCGGCGGACACCATCACCACCGGCATCGTATGCTTGTCTTCCCGTAACTGCTGCACAACCTCCCAGCCGGTGTATCCGGGCATGGCGACGTCCAGCAGGACCAGGTCCGGGCGCTCGGCTTCGACGGTTTCCCGTACCTTGAGGGCATTGCCAATGTCAAAAATTTCAAAACCAAGCGGGGATAACATGGCGCGGATGACCTGACGGTGAAAGATGTCATCGTCCACCAGCAGGACTTTGTGCCGGGTGCCCCGGTAGCCACAGATCCGGCGGGCCGGCGCCGAGATCGAACGGGGGCTGGTGCTGTGCAGGCTCGAGAGCATCAGGCTGGCCTTGAACGTGCTGCCCTGGCCGGGTTGGCTTTCCACGTTGATATCACCGCCCATGATTTCGGCCAGCAGTCGGGTAATGGTCAGGCCCAGCCCGGTGCCAATGCGGCTTTGCCCCGGCAGATGGATGCGCTCGAAGGGGCGGAAGATACGTTCAATGTTTTCTTCGGCAATGCCCTCACCGGAGTCCCGCACGGTAAATTCCGCCACCTGACTGCGGTAACGCAGAGTCAGGGAAACGCTGCCCCGGTCGGTGTACTTGATGGCGTTGGAAAGCAGATTGATCAGGATCTGGCGCAGGCGCTTTTCATCGGTGATCACCATTTCCGGCAGAGGGTTCGGGCAGTGGTAATCAAAGGCCAGTCCTTTTTCTTCGGCTTGCAACCGGAACATGGTTACCAGTTGCTCCATCAGTCGTTGGATGCGCACCGGATCCCGGCGCAGATCCAGCCGACCGGCTTCGATCTTGGAGATATCCAGCAGCCCCTCGATCAGATCGGCCAGGTACTCGCCGCTGTGACGGATCACCCCCAGGGCTTCCTTGCGATGGGAGGGCACCGTCTCATCATTTTCCATAAGCTGGGCGTAGCCCAGGATGGCGTTGAGCGGTGACCGGAGCTCATGGCTGATTCCGGTCAGATAACGGCTTTTCGCGTCATTGGCCGCTTCAGCCTGTTCCTTTGCCTGTTGCAGCGCCTGGTCGGTACGCTCGTGCGCGACGATCTCTGCCATCAACAACCGCGTCTGCCGCCCGGATTCTTCCTCGGCCACCCCCCGGCTTTCATGAGCCAGCACAAACAGCCAGCAGACCACCCCGGTAATAATCAAAAGGATAAAAAAGACTTTCCAGAGGGTGGCCGACAGCAGCAGAGCCTCGGGTGCAGAAGCCACCGGCGTCTTGGAATGGATTAACCACAGCAGGAGGCCTGACAAGCCATTGATCAGAAACAGGAGGGCCAGGAAGTGGCCAAGCCGGGAGTGCAGGCGGCTAAGCACCGACTGGGGCATGAGCTTGCCGAGAAACTGCTGGAGTTGCTTCTGGTAACCGGCTCCGGGCTTGCAGGCATCGCCACACCGGGCATCCAGTGAACAGCACAGGGAACAGATGGTGCCGTCATAGACCGGGCAGGAGGTGACGTCTTCCGGCTCGAATTTGTGCTCACAAATAGTGCATTGCACCAGTTGATGGTCCGTCGCCATAGGAACGAAGGGGCGGGCAGTATAAAACCGCCCGCCGGTTCGCCAGGCAATCAGTGGAGCCGCCAGCAATGCTACCCCCAGGGCAATGAAGTGGGACAGCGCCTGGGCATACACTCCCAGCGCTCCGGTATGGCATACGATGCCAACCACGGAGGCGGCGAGCATGGCACCGACACCCACCGGGTTGATGTCATAAAGATGGGCCCGCTTGAACTCTATGTACCTGGGGCTCAGCCCAAGGGGCTTGTTGATCACCAGATCAGCCACCAAAGCTCCTACCCACGCGACGGCGATAATGCCGTAAAAGCCGAGGGTTTCCTCCAGCGCCCGGTAGACCCCCAGCTCCATCACCAGTAAGGCAATTGCTACGTTAAAGAACAGCCAGACCAAGCGCCCGGGGTGGCTGTGGGTCAGCCTCGAGAAGAAGTTGGACCAGGCGATAGAGCCCGCGTAGGCATTGGTGACGTTGATCTTGAGCTGGCAAAGGATGACAAAAATACCGGCCATCGCCAGGGATACTTCCGGGGAGTGGGTGATGTAGCCGAACGCCACCAGGTACATCTGGGTCGGGTCTGCCGCCTCCGTGGGCGACACGCCCTGATTCAGGGCGAGGACCACCAGAAAGGAGCCTGCGAGAATCTTCAGTATGCCGATCACGATCCACCCCGGGCCACCGGACATGACCGCCAGCCACCACCGGCGTTTTTCTGCCCGGTTCCGGGGTTCCGGAATAAAGCGCAGAAAATCAACCTGCTCGCCAATCTGGGCAATAAGCGAGAACACCACCGCAGCAGCGGCACCGAACGTTACCACATTGAGGCCCTGGCCGGCGCTGAGCCCCAGCCCTTCAAACTGGGTCCAGTCACTGATGGAGGAGGCGTCCGCGTAGATGATGAACACAAACGGTGCCAGTTGCAGCAGGATCCAAACCGGCTGGGTCCAGACCTGGAAGCGGCTGATGGTGGTAATGCCGTGGGTAACCAGAGGAATGATCACCACGGCGGAGATCAGGTAACCGAGCACCAGTGGAATATCGAACAGCATCTCCAGGGCCATGGCCATGATTGCCGCTTCGATGGCGAAGAAGATGAAGGTGAACGAGGCGTAGATCAGCGAGGTAATGGTGGAGCCAATGTAGCCAAAGCCTGCGCCCCGGGTGAGCAGATCGATATCCACACCATAGCGGGCGGCGTAGTAGCTGATTGGAATTGCCGTCAGGAAAATCACCAGACTGACGGCCAGGATAGCTGCCACCGCGTTGTCAAAGCCGTAGTGCAGGGTGATAGAGCCGCCAATGGCTTCCATGGCCAGAAACGAGATAGCTCCCAGAGCGGTGTTACTGACCCGGGCGGCAGACCAGCGCCGCGCGCTCTTGGCGGTAAAGCGCAGGGCGTAGTCTTCCAGCGTCTGGTTGGCGACCCATTGGTTGTAACTGCGCCGAACCCGGAAAATGTTCTGTCGTGCGGCCATTGCTGCCTTGCCTGTGCAACCTGGGAGGTGCCCGGTTTTAGTGCGGTTTTGTGGTTCCGCGCACCGGACCTGAATGCAGCATCAAGTTCCGTGCCATAGCCTGGTGCGCCAGAAGAAGCAGTCACATTTATTTCCTGTGCCTGCGTTTTAGACTGTGTGGTCGGCGACCGGAATGCGTCAAATGACTTAGTGCGCTGGGGTGAATGCCGAATGGGCACCCATGAGGGGGCCGAGCAGAATGATGGTGGTAGGGCCGTGCCTTCGGAAGGAAGCGCGGTACCGGCTTTCAAACACTGCGAGGATTCACCATGGGTACGACAGATACAACCGCCAGCGGGCGATCATTTGGCAAGGGACTGGGGTTTCGAAAGAGCCTGATGACACTGGCGGCGTCCGTCATGCTGGCCACATCTGCGCAAGCGGCTACGCCTGGCACGGCTGAGGTCAACACCACCGGACTGGCGGTCACAGACGATACCGTCACAGTGGGTATCCTGCACTCCATCACCGGCACTATGGCAATCAGTGAGATTGGTTCCGTTCAGGCGGAAAAACTCGCCATTGAACAGATCAACGCCTCCGGCGGAGTTCTGGGCCGCCAGATTGAATTTGTTCAGGAAGATGGTGCCAGCGACTGGCCTACCTTCGCGGAAAAGTCCCGCAAGCTTTTGCGTCAGGATAATGTCGCCGCGATCTTCGGAGCCTGGACCTCCGCTTCACGCAAGGCCATCCTGCCGGTCATCGAACAATACAACGGCATGCTGTATTACCCCACTTTCTATGAGGGGCTGGAGCAGTCGCCCAACGTAGTATATACCGGCCAGGAAGCCACCCAGCAGATTCTTGCGGGCATCGACTGGGCCGTTGAAACAAAGGCTGCTAAAACCTTCTATCTGCTTGGCTCCGATTACATCTGGCCGCGTACCTCCAACAAGATTGCTCGCAAGCATATCAACAAGCTGGGCCTGAACGTTGTGGGTGAAGAGTACTATCCTCTGGGTCACACCCAGTTCAACTCGGTGATCAACAAGATCAAGCTGAAAAAGCCGGATGTGATCTTCGCCTCGGTTGTTGGAGGGTCCAACGTGGCGTTCTACAAGCAGATGAAAGCGGCCGGTGTTGATTTCACCGATGAGAAGCCTCTGCTGCTGACCATCTCCGTGACCGAGGATGAAATTCGCGGTATCGGTGGTGAGAACGTGGAAGGCATCTACGCCTCAATGAAGTATTTCCAGAGCCTCGACAACCCCAACAACAAGGAGTTCGTCGCGGCCTTCAAGGAAGCATACGGCGATGACATGGTTATCGGCGACGTCACCCAGGCGGCCTACCTCGGCCCTTGGCTTTGGAAAGCGGCCGTTGAAAAAGCCGGCTCTTTCGATATCGACAAGATACGCGAAGTCTTTGCAGGCATTGAGTTCACCAGGGCGCCGGAAGGCTATGTGCGCATCCACGAGAACCACCACCTGTGGTCCAAGACCCGGATTGGTCAGGCTCAGTCCGATGGCCAGTACAAGGTTGTCTACGAGACCGAAGAGCTGATGGAGCCGGACCCCTTCCCGGAGGGTTACCAGTAAGGCTGATTGGCCGGCACCTCCGGGTGCCGGCATCCAAGGTCTCCCCAACACGAATCATGTTGGTTTGAAGGAGAAGGGTCATGTTCGATGGCTACACCAGCAGTGAATTGATGTCGATATTTGCCATGCAGGGGTTCGCCGGGCTGTCCCTGTTTTCAGTGTTCGTATTGATGGCTTTGGGCCTGGCCATCATCTTTGGTCAGATGGGAGTGATCAATATGGCCCACGGGGAGTTTATGATCCTCGGTGCCTACACAACCTATCTGACATCGGGCTTTTTCCAGCTCTACCTGCCCGGACTGTTTGGCGGCTATTTCTTTGTCGCCATGATTCTGGCCTTTCTGATTTGCAGCGCATTGGGGGCACTCGTTGAGTGGCTCATGATACGGCATCTCTACCACCGACCACTCGACACCTTGTTGGCCACCTGGGGCCTGAGCCTGATCATGCAGCAGGCCTACCGTTCCATCTTCGGCGCCCGGGAAGTGGGTGTCGATCTGCCGGAGTGGATGATGGGCGCATTCAGTGTGACCGACCTGGTGGAACTGCCGATCAACGGGCTGTTCGTTATGATCATTGCGCTCTCCACGGCGGTGGCTGTTTACCTGCTGATGTACCGGTCCGGCTATGGCAAGAAAGTCCGGGCGGTGGTCCAGAACCGCCCCATGGCCGAAGCGGTGGGGGTAAACAGTGCCGGCATCGACCGCGCGACCTTCGCGCTCGGCTCTGGCATCGCCGGTATCGCCGGTGCGGCGTTTACCATGATCGGCTCCACCGGGCCTTCATCTGGCCAGGCTTACATTGTTGATACCTTCCTCGTGGTGGTCTTTGGCGGTGCCCAGAGCCTGATCGGTACCATTGTGTCTGCCTTCGGCATATCCCAGGCCCAGTCCACCATGGAGTTTTTCCTCAGTGGTTCCATGGCCAAGGTGCTCACCTTGCTGGTGGTCGTCGGCATTCTGATGCTGCGTCCGGAAGGACTCATGGCCCTCAAGGTCCGTCGCTAGGAAAATGTCATGAAGAGTCTATCTCCCCTGAAATGGTTTGCCTCCCGCGAGGGGCTGTATTACCTGGCACTGGTGCTTTTGCTGGTTGCCGTCCTGCCGCTGGTTCTGGGCCCGTTCCGGCTGAACATGGTAGGCAAGTACCTGACCTACGCCTTCGTTGCTATCGGTCTGGTGATGTGCTGGGGTAAGGCCGGCATTCTCAGCCTGGGTCAGGGTGTGTTCTTTGGCCTGGGCGGCTACTCCATGGCGATGTTTCTGAAGCTGGAGGCCTCCTCGCCGGAAGCTACCGCTATCCAGTCTACCCCCGGCATTCCGGATTTCATGGACTGGAACCAGCGCACCGAACTGCCCTGGTTCTGGGAACCGTTCAACAGTTTCTCGTTCACGGTTATCGCCATTGTCGGCGTGCCTGTGTTATTGGCGTTCATCATCGGTTTTGCCATGTTTACCCGCCGTGTGGGTGGCGTGTACTTCGCCATCATCACCCAGGCCATCGCTGCGATTCTGACCATTCTCATCATTGGTCAGCAGGGCTACACCGGCGGCGTCAACGGCATTACCGACCTTCAGACCCTGATGGGCTGGGATATCCGCAGCGATGCGTCGAAAAACACCCTCTACTTCGTGACGGTTGGATTGCTTTTCCTATGCCTGTTCGTGGCACGGATGGTTCAGAATCGCAAGCTGGGGCGCATTCTCGTTGCAATGAATGCCCAGGAAACCCGTGTGCGCTTTTCGGGCTATGATGTTGCGGCTTTCAAGATCTTCGTGTTCTGCCTGGCCGCTGCTTTTGCCGGTATCGGGGGAGCGATGTTCACCCTGATTGTCGGTTTCATGTCACCGTCGTTCATCGGCATTGTTGCCTCCATCGAGATGGTGATCTTCTGCGCCCTTGGTGGCCGGCTGTCTATCCTCGGTGCGGTCTACGGTGCCTTGCTGGTCAGCGCCGCCAAGAGCGGTTTTTCCGAAACCTTCCCGGAACTCTGGCCCTTTGCCATGGGCGCGTTGTTTATTGGTGTGGTGCTGGCCTTCCCGAACGGTCTGGCCGGGCTATACCAGAACTACGTCATGCCTCTGGAAGACCGCCTCTTCAAGCGCAGCAAACCTGAGCTCAAAACCGCAGCTGAGCCTGTGGCGACCAGGCCGAGTGCTGAAAAAGCCGACAATTATGATCCGATGACCAATACCTGCAGCCCGGAGAAATCGTGATGAGTGTGGCCAAAGGCAAAGATACGGATTTCCTGCTGGCGGTCGAGGGCCTGACGGTGTCATTCGATGGTTTCAAGGCCGTGGATGACCTGTCCTTCTACCTTGATCCAAAGGAAATTCGGGTCATTATCGGCCCCAATGGCGCCGGTAAAACCACCGTGCTGGATCTGATCTGCGGCAAGACCAAGGCCACAGCCGGGTCCATCAGGTTTGCAGGCAAGGAACTGACACGACTCAAGGAACACCAGATCGTTCATTCGGGCGTGGGCCGGAAGTTCCAGACACCGTCGGTGTTCGAGGATCTGACTGTGTTCGAAAACCTCGAGGTGTCCTACCCCCAGGGCCACAGCGTGATGGGGGCACTGGCCTTCAAGCGGGACAAGGCGGTGATTGAGGCCGTGGAAGAGGTGGCAGAAACCATCTTCCTGACATGCGGCCTGAATGAAGCGGCGGCCTCGCTCAGCCACGGTCAGAAGCAGTGGCTGGAGATTGGCATGCTGCTGATCCAGAAGCCTGACCTGCTGATGCTGGACGAGCCCGTGGCCGGAATGTCGGTGGCGGAACGCAAGAAAACCGCGGAACTGCTCAAGGTGATCACTAAGGATCATACGGTACTGGTGATCGAGCATGACATGCAGTTTGTCGGTGACATTGCCGACCGGGTCACGGTCATGCATCAGGGCAAGGTTCTCTCGGAAGGGTCCATCGAGCACGTGAAATCGGACCCGAAAGTCATCGAAGTCTACCTGGGGCACTGATCATGCTGAGTGTAAAACACCATTCGGTGGCCTATGGCCAAAGCACCATCATCGAGGACCTGAACCTTGATGTGGGAAAAAACGAGATTGTCGCCGTGGTGGGCCGTAACGGCATGGGCAAGACCACGCTGATGAAATCCCTGGTGGGCATGACTCCCAGCAAAAGCGGTGAAGTCAGCCTTGATGGCATCGACCTTTCCAACCTGAAGAGCTTCCAGCGAGTGCGCGCCGGCGTCGGGTTTGTGCCTCAGGGGCGGATGATTTTTCCCACCCTGACGGTACGGGAAAACATTGAGACTGGCCTCGCCGCTGTGGGCGAGAAGAAGGTGCCTGAGGATCTGTACAAGTTGTTTCCCGTGCTCAAGGAAATGCAGAACCGTCGGGGCGGCAACCTGTCCGGAGGCCAGCAGCAACAGCTGGCCATCGCCCGGGCCCTGGCCACCCGGCCCAAGGTGCTTCTGCTGGACGAACCCACCGAAGGCATCCAGCCCAACATCATCAAGGATATTGCCCGGACTCTGCGGCGCATCCGTGATGAGCGGGGCCTGTCGATTCTGGTGTCGGAGCAGGTGCTGAGCTTTGTGATGGATGCGGCAGACCGGATTCTGGTAATCGAGAAGGGGGTCATCGTGCACGAAGAGAACCGGGAAGAGGCCGATCAGGACAAGATTGCCAGTTATCTGGCTGTTTAGGTTGGTGGAGGCCTTTTCGGTCCCGAAAGGACCTCACCGCCGCATCTCCCGAACCTTCGTGATATCTGCTGCGCAATGAGCAGCAGGCGAAATGGGACACGGTGATATTTCCAGCAGTAACGATACCGCCGGTGTGGCGGTGGCCAACGCCACCGGTTTGAGTCCGGTGTGCAGAGCAGGGCTGTCTCTAAGCACCAATACGTCGAATAACGTAGGCGCCGGGGGTATTTCGCGAATACCTTCCCCGGCGGGGATCACCGATAGTGAATCACGTCAGCGCAGACACCATCGGGCTCTGCGCGCCGCAGCTTTGAACCCTGACGCCAAGAACCGAGGAGCGACCGTTATGGCCGAAACCATTATCAAGATCGACAGAAGCAAATCCGCTTACGAGAACGAACAGATTCACAACCGGTGGCACCCGGACATCCCTATGGCGGCGACGGTGAAGCCGGGGGATGATTTTGTTCTGGAGTGCTACGACTGGACCGGTGGGCAGATCAAAAATGACGACTGCGCTGACGATATCCGGGATGTGGACCTGACTCAGGTGCACTTCCTGTCAGGCCCTGTTGCCGTTGAAGGGGCTGAGCCCGGTGACTTGCTGGAAGTGGATATTCTGGATATTGGTGCGTTCCAGGACAGCCAGTGGGGGTTTAACGGTTTTTTCGCCAAGAAAAACGGTGGCGGCTTCCTGACGGAGCATTTCCCTGAGGCCCAGAAATCCATCTGGGATTTCAATGGCATGTTCACCAAGTCCCGCCACATACCCAATGTGGAATTCGCCGGAATGATACACCCCGGCCTGATTGGCTGCCTGCCATCCAAAGAGATGTTGACGGAGTGGAACCGCCGGGAGAAAGAACTCTACGATACCGAGCCAAACCGGGTGCCCGGGCTCGCCAACATGCCCTTCGCCGGTACTGCGCACCTGGGCAAGCTCGCCGGTGATGCCGCCAAGGTAGCAGCGACAGAAGCGGCTCGTACCGTGCCGCCCCGTGAGCACGGTGGCAACTGCGATATAAAAGATCTGTCCCGGGGTTCCAAGGCCTATTTCCCGGTGTATGTGAAGGGTGCCGGTTTGTCGGTGGGCGACCTTCACTTCAGCCAGGGTGACGGTGAGATCACCTTCTGTGGTGCGATTGAAATGGCCGGCTGGATTCACTTGCGGGTCAACCTGATCAAGGATGGCATGTCTGAATACGGCATCAGGAACCCAGTGTTCAAGCCCAGTACCATCAAGCCCCGCTACGAAGACTACGTCATCTTTGAAGGCATTTCGGTGGATGAGGAAGGCAAACAGCATTATCTGGATGTGCAGGTGGCCTATCGCCAGGCTTGCCTCAACGCCATCGAGTATCTGACTAAATTCGGTTACACACCGGCTCAGGGCTATGCGCTACTGGGTTGTGCGCCTGTGGAAGGCCACATCAGTGGGGTGGTTGATGTTCCCAACGCCTGCGCCACACTCTGGTTGCCGACTGAGATTTTCGACTTCGACATCAACCCGACGGCGGAGGGACCGACCAAGAAAGTCACACCCGGCACTGACGTACCCCTGTCACGGGACAAGGAGTAAGCCATGCCTCTGTATGACTACAAGTGCGGCGAGCACGGCCTGTTCCAGGCGCTGGGTATGATGGCAGAGGCCGGAAGTCCCTCCGAGTGCCCCAGCTGTAAGGCGCTGTCGCCAAGGGTAATTGTGCTGTCCCCTGAGCTGGTTGGGATAGATCCGGCCAGGCACCTGGCTGAAGATCGAAACGAAAAGGCACGGCATGAGCCGATTATCTCTACCGCCGACCAGCGGGCTCGGGACGCCGAACACCGCAAAGCTTGTGGCTGCAAGAAAAAGTCGGACGGTAAGCACAGGCTTTTCTACACTGCCGATGGGAAGAAAATGTTTCCCTCCATGCGGCCCTGGATGATCAGCCATTGATGATCTGATACTGAGTCTGCATGTATTTGGCCCTCTCGGGGCCTTTTTTGTTTTCCCGCCTTGTTCTTCCCGAATACCGCGTATATAGTGGTTTAATCCTTGGCTACATACCAGATGTTGTTTTTCTGAGCATCCGGGTATCGGGAATCCGGTGAGAATCCGGAACTGACGCGCAGCGGTATTGGAGAACGAGCGTGGCATCAAGACACTGGCAAGGAGCCTCTGGTACCCCCTGAGTCGCCTCTGGCTTTCAGAGCAGGCAGAGACGACTCAGGAGGTAACCAGGGGCTCCAAACCGGGAAGTCGCCACGCAAGGCCGAATCCAACGATTCATGCTCCTGAGTCCGAAGACCTGCCAGGGAGGTGCTGTTTCCTGCCACACCAGAAAACAGCGCAACTGCACCTTCGCGATTCAGGCGCCTGCATTCGGCCGGATTAAGGTGAGCAGCAAACGCACACGGCACGCACGTCTGCCAGCCATTGGCGCTGTGTTTCCGGTTCGTCCTGCCTACGCGAAGGTTATGGAATTCAACGCGTATTCAGGAGAACACCGCATGCCTGCCTCAGCGCTGGCCGAACCCCGGCCAACCCCGCACACCGACACCGAATCCCTCCAGGTCATCAAACGCAACGGTGCCCTCGTGGGCTTTAATCCATCCAAGATCAGTGTTGCCGTTACCAAGGCGTTTCTCGCCGTGGAAGGTGACCAGGCCGCCGGTTCGGCCCGCATTAACGACGCTGTACATCGGGTCACCGAGCAGGTTGTCCACGCCATTGGCCGGCGATTGAAAGCCGGCGGCAAGGTGCACATCGAAGACATTCAGGACCAGGTGGAACTGTCCCTGATGCGGGCCGAGGAGCAGAAAGTGGCTCGCGCCTATGTACTGTACCGGGAAGAGCATGCCAGGGAGCGAGCCCGCCATGCCCCGGTGGAAGCCCACCCACACCTGACCGTTAAAAAGACCGGTGGCGAGATCGCTCCGCTGGACCTGGGCCTTATGAAGTTGCAGGTGGAACAGGCGGCCACCGGGCTGGAAGGCATTGATGGTGACTCCCTGGTGGAAGATGCGCTGACCAACCTTTATGACGGCATCGCCGAGGAAGACGTACTTTCCGCGCTGGTCATGACCGCCCGCAGCCGGATCGAGCGGGAGCCAAATTACAACGCCGTGACGGCTCGCCTTCTGCTGGAGCAGTTGAGGCTGGAGACGGCTTCCGCCCTGAACCTCTCCACCAGCCAGCCGCTGGCGGAGATCTATCCGCAGGCCTTGTCAGCCTGTATCGAAGCGGGTATCCGCTACGAATTGCTGGATAAAACCCTGGCTACCTTCGATCTGGCGCGTCTGGGCGCTGCCCTGAAACCGGAGCGGGACCTGCAGTTTGGCTTCCTGGGTCTGCAAACCCTTTTCGACCGCTACTTCCTGCACTGGAACAAGGCCCGCCTTGAGTTGCCCCAGGTCTTTTTCATGCGGGTGGCCATGGGCCTGTCCCTGCGGGAGGACAACCCGAATGAGCGTGCCATCGAGTTCTACAATCTGCTGTCCTCGTTCGACTATATGGCTTCCACGCCGACCCTGTTCAACAGCGGCACCCGCCATTCCCAGCTGTCTTCCTGCTACCTGACGACCGTCGGCGACGATCTTGAAGACATCTATGGCGCCATCCGCGACAACGCCCTGCTCTCAAAATGGGCCGGCGGACTGGGCAACGACTGGACACCGGTGCGGGCGCTGGGCGCTCACATCAAGGGCACCAACGGCCAGAGCCAGGGCGTGGTGCCCTTCCTGAAAGTGGTGAATGACACCGCCGTGGCAGTGAACCAGGGCGGCAAGCGCAAGGGCGCGGTGTGTGCTTATCTGGAAAGCTGGCACCTGGACCTTGAGGAATTCCTGGAACTGCGCAAGAACACCGGAGACGAGCGCCGTCGCACCCACGATATGAACACCGCCAACTGGGTACCGGACCTGCTGATCGAACGCATGCGCGAAGACCGCGACTGGACACTGTTCTCCCCCAGCGATGTACCGGATCTGCATGATCTGTTCGGTAACGCCTTCCGTGAACGCTATGAGCATTACGAGGCACTGGCGGAGCAGGGCAAGATCAAGCTGTTCAGGAAAATCCCGGCCAAACAACTGTGGCGCAGGATGCTCACCGTGCTGTTTGAGACTGGCCATCCCTGGATCACCTTCAAGGACCCCTGCAACCTGCGTTCACCCCAGCAGCACCAGGGCGTGGTGCACAGCTCCAATCTGTGCACGGAAATCACCCTTAACACCAGCGCTGATGAAATTGCCGTGTGCAATCTGGGCTCGGTGAACCTGGCCGCCCACATCACCCACGGCGAGCTGGATGTGCAGCGGCTGGAGTGCACCGTGAACACCGCGGTGCGGATGCTCGATAACGTCATCGACATCAACTACTACGCGGTGCCCCAAGCCCGCAGCTCCAACCTGAAGCACCGCCCAGTGGGGCTCGGCCTGATGGGCTTCCAGGATGCGCTTTACCAACTGGGTCTGCCGTACTCCAGCCCGGAAGCGGTGGAGTTTGCGGACGTGGCCATGGAACAGCTCAGCTATTTCGCGATCCGCGCCTCGGCCAGGCTGGCGGGCGAGCGGGGAGCCTACGACAGCTATGACGGCTCCCTCTGGCAGCGAGGCATCCTGCCCATCGACTCCATCAGCCTGCTCAAAAACGCACGCAGGGAAGGGGACCTGTCCGTAAACACCAACGCCCGGCTGGACTGGACCCCGGTTCGGGAACTGATTGCCCAACACGGTATGCGCAACAGCAACGTCATGGCCATTGCCCCCACGGCGACCATTTCCAACATCGTCGGCGTGTCCCAGTCCATTGAGCCGGCGTACCAGAACCTGTTTGTGAAATCGAACCTCTCCGGCGAGTTCACGGTGGTGAATCCTTCCCTCGTTCGGGATCTCAAGGCTGAAGGCCTTTGGGACAACGTGATGGTCAACGACCTGAAATACTTCGACGGCTCCGTGCAGCAGATTGACCGTATTCCGGCGGCACTGAAAGCCCGCTACGCCACCGCGTTCGAGATTGACCCGAGATGGCTGGTGGAAGCCGCCGCCCGCCGGCAGAAATGGCTCGACCAGGCCCAGAGCCTCAACCTGTACATGGCCGAACCCAGCGGCAAGAAGCTCGACGCGCTCTACCAGCTCGCCTGGGAGCGGGGCCTGAAAACCACCTACTACCTGCGTTCCCTGGGCGCCACCGGCGCCGAGAAAAACGCCCCGGTGTCGGCGCCACAGCCCCTGGTGTGCAGCATCGACAACCCGGACTGCGAGGCGTGTCAGTAACCGCTGACATACGCCAAAGATTATAACTGCCAAGCCCGAAGAACCGGTCTGGCATCCCCTCCTAAAAATGTCTGTGGCCAAGGATGGCCACAGCCAAGCCCTACATGGACGTATTCTCGGGCGGTTTTCGGGAGGGGATGCCAGACCGGTTCCGCCCCCACGGCAAGCAGGCCAGGCGGACAAAGACCTCAGAGGTAAGACAAATGCTCGATTGGGACGACGAACCGAAAACCGCATCCAAAGGCACCAACCCGGGCGCCCCGGCCCCCGTAAATGTCGACGACAAACGTGTCGTCAACGGCAATACCGACATCAACCAGCTGGCGCCGTTCAAGTACCCCTGGGCCTGGGAATACTTCATCAACGCCAACAAAAACCACTGGACCCCCCTGGACGTGAACATGGCCCAGGATGTTCATGACTACCACCATCGGCTCACCGCGCCGGAAAAACACGTCTACGAAAACGTGCTGGCTTACCTAACCACCTCCGACATCCTCGCCATGCGCAACATTGGCCTGGCCGTGATGGAAAAGATGAGCGCGCCGGAATTGCAGATCTACCAGGCCCGGCAGGTGTATGAAGAAGCCATGCACACATGGGCCTACCAGCACTGCATCGAAACCCTGAACCTGGACCAGAGCGAGATCTACAACCGCTACCGGGTGGTGCCCGCCATCAACGGCAAGATCCAGATCGCCAATCACCGGCTGGATGCCGCCATGCGCCCGGACATGAACCTGCGCAACCGCGACGACTTGCAGGCATTCATCATGTCCTACCTGTTCTTTGCGGCGGTGTTCGAAGGCAGCTGGTTTTACAATGGCTTCAGCCCCATCTTCGCGCTGCAGCGCCGGGGCCTGATGCGCGGCACCGGTGAGCAGTTGCAGTACATCCTCCGGGACGAAGCCATGCACTTTTCCTTCGGCCTGAACGTGGTGAATCAGATCCTGGAAGAGGAGAACATTACCTTCGACCCCAAAGCCGTGCGCGAGATGTGGGACGAATCCGAAGCGGCGGAAATCGACTACGCCAACTACATCCTGCGCGACCCCATCCTGGGTTACTCCGCCGAGTACCACAGCGAGCAGTTCCGCTTCGTGGCCAACCGCCGGGCAAGAACGGTGGGCCTGGAAGAGCCGTTTCCGGGGGCAAAGAACGTCTCACCCTGGCTGGATGAACAGGCCACCCTGCGCAAGGAAAAGAACTTCTTCGAGACCCGGGTGATTGAGTACCAGACCGGAGCGCAACTGGAGTGGTGAGCACGTCACTGACTGACTCCAGGAGCTTGGCCTTTGCTTCCGGGTGAAAAGAATGGGTCGTAGCTGTTATCCCACGAACGGTATGCGTCATTTGACGTATGGACCTGCGCCAAATACCCCATTCTACTCCGCTTGGCACGCCTTTAGACTCGACAGTCATGAAAGCGCTGGTTGTCCCATGTTCACGCGCTTGCCCTGACATTGGTGTTGATTTTTAACGGCCCTGGCCACAACAACAGGAACCTCGAAATGCAGAAGAAAAATGTAATTGGGAAATCTCTGATTGTCGGAAGTCTATTGGCCGCAACCGGAGCGCCGGTTCTCGCCGCCGGAAAAATCGTGATCGACGATACTCGCTGGATCAGCGTTGGAGCCGGTATTCGGACCTCCATCGCCTCGGCAGATAACGGGGCACCGGACGGTGGCAGAAGCAGTGATTTCACTCTGGAAAACATGCGCCTGTATATATCAGGCCAGGTTACTGACGACTTCAAGTTTTATTTCGGTACCGAAAAAATGTGGGGCGAATACGGTGTGCTGGACGCCATTGTCCAGTATGAGCCAGGCGAAGTATTCAATGTATGGGTCGGCCGCATGCTGACACCCGCCGACCGCATTGAAATGAACGGGCCGTTTTACGGCCTGACCTGGGGACAGTACACCGTGCCGTTGTACCCCTCCGACAATGATGTCAGCAACGGCGCTGACGGCGTAGCAGGTACCTTTGCCCGCGACGAGGGCGCGACCATCTGGGGTTCGCTAAACAAGTTCCAGTACGCAATCGGCGTATTTGACGGTTACAGTGCTGCCGAGAACCAGAGTGATGCCCCTCTGTACGCCGCTCGTCTGGCTTTTAACTTCCTCAACAAAGAAGCCAACCCGGGCTATTACACCAGCAGCACCTACTTTGGGAAAGGCGGAGATATCCTGACGCTGGCCATTTCCGGTCAGTATCAGGACGATGGGTATGGCACCGCGGCACAAAGCGGTTCGTTCTCCGGGTACGCAATAGACGGTCTGTTTGAGAAACCTTTGGAGGGGGGTGGCGTGGTTACTCTCGAAGGTGAATATAAATCCTTTGAGGTGGATACCAATGCAGCGGTTCCCGTGTTCTCGATGTTCGACGGCGATGCCTATTTTGCTTCTGCCGCTTTCCTGATGCCTGGCAATGTTGGTCCGGGCCGTTACCAGCCCTATGTTCGCTACACCAGCAACGACCCCTCGTCCGGCGAAAGCAGTTCACTCACGGAACTGGGTGTCAACTACATTATTTCCGGACACAACCTCAAGTTGAACCTCAACGCAACCAGTGGCGACGCGAATGCCAGCGGCGCCAAGGGTAAGGATACCGACACCGTCACATTTGGCGTGCAGTTCCAGATTTAACGACCCAACATCCAGGAGACGAAACATGCTGAAAAAGCAACGGACGAAACCGGCGATTACTGCGGCAATGGCTGCCTCATGCGGCTCGGCGCCCGTTACCTCAGCGTTAGGCGACTGACTCAGGGGATTCTCTTGCCTCAGCACCAAAGCTTGCCGCCGCTCTGGCGCCCAGTCTCAAGCTGACGCCAGTGGCGGCCGGTTCGGAGGCGCCTGAGCAGAACCGGGATCGTCGGTCAGGCCGCGTACCGCCACCCGCGTTCCGTTAAACGCCGCATTTCCTGTCAGCGCATCGATGCGTTGGCAATCCGTCACGTCGTTCATGCTCACCCCCGGCTGTCTCTCCGCGACCGACATAGCGGTGTCGGGCCGGTTATGGCCCCAGCCCTGGGGGATGCTGATCACCCCTTCGAACATATCGTCGTTAACCTCCACCGGCAACTGGATGGCGCCGGTGGCTGATCTGACTTCCGCAGTCTGCCCGTCCTCAAGGCCCAGTTTTTGCGCATCGGCGGAATGGATCTGCACGGTGCACGGGTTTTTGCCTTTTACCAGCCGGTGGGAATTCTGGGTCCAGGTGTTGTGGCTGCGTGGCAGCCGGCGGCCGATCATGGCGAAGGGATGGTCGCTGTTCCGGTCAGCTTGCAGCAGGCCCGAGCCATCCAGGCGTTTCAGATCCTCCAGGTACAGCTGCGGCGCGATCCGGATCATCCCGTCCCCGGTCTGGATGCGCTGTGCCAGGCAGGGCTGCAGTGGCCCCAGATCCACACCGTGGGGGCTGGCTTTCAGTTTCTCGAGACTCATGCCCTGTTTGCCATAGGCGCCGTGCCTGAGGCCAAGATCCAGCATCGCCTCGGGGGTGACGCCATCGTCTTCCAGCCCGGTCAGGTGCAGGGCCAGATCCCGGAGAATCTCCCAGTCGTGTTTCTGATCGGGGGTTTTCTCGAACATCGGCCCGGAGAATTTGGCGGTATTGCGCACGGCAAACGAATTGAAGAAGACATCGAAATGGGGCACTTCCAGGCCGGTGGTGGCCGGCAGGATGATGTCCGCATGGCGGGTGGTTTCGTTCAGGTAGATATCCACGGATACCATGAAATCCAGCGCCTTGAAAGCCGCCTCCAGCCGCGCCCCGCCGGGAGCGGAGAGCACCGGGTTGCCGGCGATGGTGATCATGGCCCGGATCTGGCCGTCGCCGGTTGCCAGGATTTCATCGGCCAGGGTGGCGACCGGGAACTCGTTGTTGAAATAGGGCAGTTTCCTCACCCGGGATTCATGGCGGCCATAGGCGCTGGGTTTGCCCTTTTTATCCCGCACCAGATCGAACGCCGGTTGCGGGAACATGGCGCCACCCCGGCGATCAAAATTGCCGGTGAGTATGTTCAGTACGTTGTTCAGCCACTGGCAGAGGCCACCGAACGACTGGGTGGAGGCCCCCATGCGACTGTAGCAAACGGCGCTCTTGGCGGCGGCCATCGCCCGCGCCAGATCGCGAATGGCGGTGGCGGGCATGCCGCAGGCCTCCGCCACGGACTCCGGCGAGTAGGATTGAACCGCATTGGCCAGTTGGTCCAGGCCGTCAATCCGGGATGCCAGGTGGCCAAGAGTCACCAGCTGTTCATCAAACAGGGTGTGCACCAGCGCGAGCATGAACAGGGCGTCGGTCTCGGGGCGGATAAACAGGTGCTGGTCGGCCTTCCTGGCGGTCTCGGTGCGGCGGGGATCAACCACCACCACCTTGCCACCTCGCTGCTGGATCGCCTTGAGCCGTTTGCCCACACCCGGAGCTGTCATCAGGCTGCCGTTGGAGACAATCGGGTTAGCCCCGATGATCAGCATGAAATCGGTGTGGTCGATGTCTGGAATCGGAATGAGCATGCCGGCGCCGAGCATGTAGTTGGACGCCACGTGGTGGGGCAACTGATCGGCGGAGGCGGAGCTGTAGCGATTGTTGGTGCCCAGGGCCTTGAAGAACCGCGGCAACATAATGGCATTGCCGAAGTTATGGGCGTTGGGGTTGCCAAGATAAACACCGACCGCATCCTTGCCATGTTCCTCCTGGACGCCACGAAAACGGGCGGCGATCTCTTCAAACGCCTCGTCCCAGCGGATTTCCTGCCAGCCGTCGGCGGTACGCCGGAGCGGTGTTTTCAGGCGGTCCTTGTCGTTGTAGAAGTCCTGGAGGGCAACCGCTTTTGGGCAGATATGGCCTCGGCTGAACGGGTCGTCGTTGTCGCCCCTGATCGACAGGATCTCGTTGCCCCGATGCCTGATTTCGAGGCCACACATGGCTTCACAGATGTTGCAGGTGCGATAGTGGGTCTGGGTCTCGTTCTCGCTCATATCGACAGGCTCGGTTTTGGGTGTTGTCGTTGTTGGTTCGGGAAGTGTGGCACAACCGGGCAAAAAAACAGACCGTCGTAAGCCACACAAACCAAGTCAACCCCGGCAAATCCCAGCCGCAATGCCTTCGAATGGTTCCACGCCTTCCTGATGCGTGGAACCTGGATTAGCGGTGTTTTTGTCGCCGGCGATGGGGATGGCAGTCTCATTGAGAAAGTTAACGTGCATTGATTATGCCGGATTCATCCGAAATCACGATCTCCACTCGGCGATTCTGCTGTCTCCCTGCACTGGTATCGTTGGTGGCAGCGGGATAGGCCTCGCCATAGCCTTCCACCTCAATACGGTTACCGGATATTCCCTGATCCAACAGCTCGCTCTGAACCGACTTGGCGCGTCGCTCCGACAACCCCTGGTTGTATTCGGCAGAGCCTGTGCTGTCCGTGTAGCCTTCAATACGTACCCGGCGCTCCTGGTACTGCTTCATAAAATCAGCCAGTCGCTCCACGGTGCGCTTGCCGGAGGCTTTCAGATCGGCTTTATTGAGGTCAAAGAGCACATCACCCAACGTAAGCACCATGCCACGCTCGGTTTTCTCCGCTTTGAGAGCGGCCATTTCAGCCCTCAGCGCTTCTGCCTCCATGCGTGCCTCATTCGCCTCTTTGGACTTCATTTGCAACATCAGCTGTTTGCGGCGCTCTTCCGCAGAGCTGACCTCTTCTTCCAGATCGGCACGCTTGCCCTGCTGCATGGCGATCTCGGCGTGACGCTTTGCCAGGTAGGCTGCGTGTTCGACGCGGTTTACGTCAGCGCCCTCATTTAACAGCGCCTGGGCACGATCCAGTTCGATCTTGGCCTGGCGCAGTTGTGCCGCACCACTGCGCGCGACGTTCGGGTCCCGCTCTATTTCCGTGTATGCCGCCCTCGCTTCGTCAATGCCGGCATTCTGCCTGGGTGTGCTTGCGCATCCAGTCACAAGTGCCAACAGCCCGACCGCAAAACCGATAGATAGTGTAAGGTTCATTTTCGTGTCTCCTGTCGCCGGGCTTACTGCTGATTTGAATTGATCTGCTTGCGGAGGTTTTCGATGTTGCTGTTGATCTCGGCAACCGCTTGCTGAGCCTTTTCGGTCTCAGAGCGCGCGCCAGCGAGCTGCGCATCGACCTCGGCCTGCTCCAGCAAGCGCCTGGCTTCCTTATACCGTTCTTTGTCCATGAGACCGCGAGCATCGGCCACTTTGTTTTTCGCTTCATTCAGCAACACAGGCTCGAATCTTCGGGCGTCCGCGGCCTCGGCCTGTTTGATGGCGGATTCTGCAGACTGCAGCTCGCTGTTGGGCTTTGGCCCCGGCCCGGCACAGGCGGCTAAAAGGGTCGCCAACGTGAGAGTGGTCAGAGTGCGGGTCAGTGAAAGGTGCGGTTTCATACAGGAACTCCCATGTTCACAACATAATCCGCAGCGCAACGGTACTGGCCATATTGTTAAATAAAGTGAAATGCGCTGTGTTTCAGTATAGCCAACGGCGCTCGGTTTGCTACCACGAAACCGCAGGGTAATTGCCAGCGCTTCGACGACGGTATGGCGGTGCGGTAACGTCGCTGTCACCGGTGTCATCAGTTCACCGATGGTGTTCTCCATACCGGAGAGCACCGCACGGGTGGCGAGCGCGGGGAGACTGTTTTTGAACCACCAGCCAGTTGCTTAATTCGCTGAGGGCTATGGGGCGGCAGAGCCAATAGCCTTGTAACAGGCCAGCACCCATGCCTTGTAGCAGACGGGCCGTCTGCTCTGTTTCCACGCCTTCTGCCACTACCTGAAAGCCCAGACCGTGGCCCATGTTGATCGCCGTTTCCACAATCATTCGGGAGCTTTCACTGGAATCGATATCCTGCACCAGTGCACAGTCCAGTTTGATTTCCGTGGCCGGTAGCCGCTTAAGGTAAGACAGGGAAGAGTAGCCGGCACCGAAGTCATCTATCGAGATTTTCAGTCCGGTTTTGGCCAGCCCTTCCAGTGTCGCGAGCCCTTTCTCGGGGTCATCCATGGCTGCGGTTTCGGTGAGTTCCACGGTAATCTGATCGGGCTTTAGCTGGTAACGCTTCATCCGGGTCTCGAACAGGCCTTTCAGCTCCGACGAGATCAGATCCCGGGCGGATACATTCACTGACACGGTCAGTGCCGGATCAACCTGGTGGAGGGTTTTGAGATCGTTCAGGGCCTGGTCCACAACCCATCGGGTCAGATGTTTGATAACGCCGGTTTTTTCGGCCAGTGGAATAAACTCGACGGGAGGCACCCAGCCCCTTTCAGGATGATGCCAGCGGATCAGGGCTTCCACACCCACGACCTGTCCGGTTTTGAGATCCAGTTTGGGCTGATAATGCAACTGGGTCTGGTTCTGGTGAAGGGCGCGCCGAAGATCCGACATCAGCGTCAGCCGGCTCTCACTGTAGATGTCGTTCTTGCTGGAGTAAACGCCGGTTTCGAAGGAGCCGTGGGGTGTCATTTCCATGCCGACATGGGCATTCCGAATCAGCATTGCGGCCTTTGTGCCGTGCTCGGGATAGCTGGCGGCCCCGAATCTCAGGTTGGGTTCGATGGCAAGATGATCCAGTAACACCGGTTCAGCCAGTCGTTTGAGCGCCTGGTTCAGGGGCTGGAAGTCGCCACCGGCTTTGCTGACATTGACGAACAGGCCGAAACTGTCTCCGGAGAGCTGGTACACCCGTTCTTGCCGGCCCTGATTGTCGAGGGTTGCGTGGACCATCGGCAGGCTTCCAGCCAGTTCGCTCATTTGCTCAGCCTTGCGCTTTAGCATGCGCTCACTTCGCTCCAGGCCGAGCGTACGGTTGATCTCCTTCAGCCGTGACACCCGGGCCACGCCGACCATATAGCGCCCATTGGGGTTACGTTCCAGTTGCTCGTCGACCATCCGTTCGAATCGGTTCCGGTTGGGCAGGCCGGTAACCGGATCATGGGTGAGTGCCTCATTCAGTCGGTCCTGGACCTCGCTGCGGGCTTTTTCTTTCTGAAGGTTATCGGCCTGGGCCTGTATTTTCTGTTCCCGCTCACGGTAAAGCCGATCCGCAAGTGCGAGGGTCAGTATGAACGCCTCAAGCCCCGAGCCAATCTGCATGGCGTATTCGGTGAAGAAACTCTCCGGCAACAGGCCAAGCGCCAGGCCGGCGGTTGCTGAAACGCCCAAGGCAAGTGGCGACCAGGCGATGGTGAAAAAGACACCTGCCCGAACACCGGCCGCCCAGGCGATGGGCCCGGCCACCAACAACAGTGAGGAAAAGATAAAAGCGGAGACCGCTGCGATTCGGACTCCAGTCTCGTAGTCGAGCAATGGCGCGCTCAGGAAGAACGCAATTTCGAAGACCAGCAGTCCCAGCAACGCCCGTTGCAAACGTGGGCTGTGGGAGCGTATTTTCAGGAACTCCACACAGAAGAGAATCGAGAATATGGCCAGGAAGGGCATGGACAGCAACAGCACATGGGCATGAAGAAGCGGGGCGTTCGGGTAGAGATGCTGAAGGGTGAAACCCCGGAAGGAGGCAAAGAACACGAGATAGCCGAAGATGGCCAGGGCGTAGAACAGATACAGCTTTTCCCGCAGAGTGAGGAACACGGCCAGATTGATCAGGATAATGACCGTCAGGCTGCCGTAGTAGAAGAAATGCAGTTTGTCTTCATTGGCAACGGCTTCATAGAAGTCCTTTTGGCGCCAGAGTCGCAGGGGCACTACCATGGAGCCCGCGGTGGCTACGCGGATATAGAGGGTTTTGGTGGTGTCCTGTGCGAGCTGAAATCGCAGCAGCATATTGGGATGGTCGACATCCCTCGGATAAAACGGGCGGGTATCTCCGGTTCTGAATTCGCGAAGCAGGGTGTTTCCGGAGAACTCGTGGAACACGACGTCATCGAGCTGGGGGTAGGCAAGCTCGGCGATCAGGAGCTGGTCCTGGCGGGTCTGGTTCTGCACCGATAGCCGAAGCCAGTAGGCGGAGCCGGTAATACCGAATGTAGCCTTGCCCGAGGGTTTGAGCTGCCATTCTGACTCGGGAATTGTCAGGACTTTGTCTATCCCGGCATCGGCGCCTGGGTCTTCCCAATACTGAAAATGGCTGTCGATGGGCGCATCCGGGGTAATAGTGATCGTGCCTGAGTCTGCGCTGGCAAGTTGCAGGACACAGGAAGCCAGGACCGGAATGAAGATACGCAGAGCTTTGTTAAGGATCACGAACAGCAACCCCGTTTGGTGGCCGTCAGACTTTTCTTGCTATCGCATCATTCAGCTTACTCGCCTTTTCCCGGCAAGAAAGCCTGAATTCACTATTTAACGTAGTGATTTGCGCTACATCACCAAGTTTCTGCTGCCCTTCCTTATCCAGTCGCGCCAGAGCCGCTATCCGAGGGTTCCGGATGAGTCCTGCGGCTTTATCCGGTCCAGGGCCGGCGTCGAATGGCCGGACCTGCAGAACCCCTGCCTGGCGATGGTGGGGCTGACCATGCGGTTCCAGCTGGACTTCCGGAAGATTGAACTTGCGGGTTAAGACCCCATGTATAGGCAGTGGCTATCTTTGGTTTGGAAATTATCAATTTTATCCGGGCGTCCAACACCCGTTATGGTATGCGTCGTCAATTCATTAACTTATGAATCCATCAACAAGGAGTTATCTTTAATGGGCATTATTAACAGCGAGATTAAGCCGTTCAGCGCTACTGCTTTCAAGAACGGTGAGTTCGTTGAAATCAGCGAAGCCGACGTAAAAGGCAAGTGGGCGGTATTTTTCTTCTACCCGGCCGACTTCACGTTCGTTTGCCCGACCGAGCTGGGCGACGTTGCGGACAAATACGAAGAGCTGCAGAAGCTGGGCGTTGAAGTGTTTTCTGTGTCCACCGACACCCACTTCACCCACAAGGCGTGGCACGACAGCTCCGAGACCATCGGCAAGATCAGCTACTACATGGTAGGCGACCAGACCGGCACCATCACCAACAACTTCGGTGTGATGCGTGAAGGCCAGGGCCTGGCAGACCGCGCCACCTTCCTGATCGACCCGGATGGCGTTATCCAGGCGATGGAGATCACCGCTGAAGGTATTGGCCGTGACGCTGACGACCTGATGCGCAAGGTCAAGGCTGCCCAGTACGTTCGTAACCATCCTGGCGAAGTTTGCCCGGCCAAGTGGAAGGAAGGCGAGGCAACACTGGCGCCGTCCCTGGACCTGGTTGGCAAGATCTGAGTTTCTCCGCGCGAGAAACTTAAGAGCAAAAAACCCCGATTTTCCGGGGTTTTTTGTTTCTGGAAAAGGTTTGCTCAGAGCGCGTCGAGGATGGATTCGGCGCTGGTCTGGTCCAGGCCCTGGGCATCGATGTTCAGCAGTTCCACTTTGCCGTCGTTGACGATCATCGCATAACGCTGGCTGCGGATGCCCATCTGGCTGGTGGTCCGGTCCTGGGCCAGATCGAGGGCTTTGGCAAACTCGGCCAGACCATCGGCCAGCATAATGAGGTCTTCAGCATTGTGGGCCTTGCCCCAGGCATCCATCACGAAGGTGTCGTTGACGGAGGTGCATATGATGCTGTCGACGCCTTTGGCGCGAAGCTTGTCGGCGTTTACTACGAAGCCGGGCAGATGGGCCGCTGAACAGGTGGGCGTGAAGGCCCCTGGTACGGCAAACAGCACGACTTTTTTGCCGGCAAAGAGGTCGCCGGTGCGGACCTTTTCCGGGCCGTTGTCGCCCATTACCTGAAGTTCGATGTCTGGCAGGGTATCACCGGGCTGGATTGGCATGGCTCACACCTCCGTTGTTGTCATTGTTGAAGTAGTTCGCACCACGGGCCTTGAGGCGATAGAACTCCTCAATGACGCCGGCCATGGCATCCGCGCAATAAGGCCGCAGGCCGCTGAGAACCAGGCGTTTGGTGACTTCGCCCACGGTTTTGCCGTCTGCGGTCAGTTGGTATTCAAGGAGAACGTTGCCCCGTTTCCCGGCTGCATCCAGAGTCGCTTGGTGCAGCTTGAGGCCCGGCGACGGCAGGTCCAGGTTGTCCAGGGCCAGGCTCATGCTCTCGTACATGACCATCGGGCGGTCGGGATTGAACATCACCCCGTTCGACTCCATCAAAGGCTTCAGGGTATGGGGGAAGTTCTTGCCGGAGGCCGCCACGTAGGCGCGGGTGATGTCCTCGATCAGTTGTTTGTCCTGGGTCCGGGCGCCACTGCGGGCCACTTCAATATAGACTTTTTCCGCATCATCGCAGACCTCGATGGCGTTCTCAGTCTCCACGAACCTGAGCGGCACACTCTCGCCGAGCAGGCTACGGAACCGGAAGGTCATGTTTTCCGAGAGCCCGAAGCGCGCCAGAACAATGGCGAAGAGCAGGTCCCCGGGGACGCAGAAGCGGCGGGCATCCGGATCGTGGATGGGGTTGAAATCGCCCGCGATTTCCTTGGCGAACTGACTGGCCTGCAGGGCCGATATGATTACCTGTCCGTCCTGGACGGAGTGGAAACGGTCTAGAAACATGCGTTGCCTATTCTGGTGCCAGAGAATGATGTTGCGACGGTGTTACAACATCATACTGCGGCAGGCCACTAGAGGATATGCGCTATTGGTCAAGCTCTTCGAGTAATGAGCTTCGAAGGATAGCAAAGTTCTATCAATCGGTTTGGGGCAATTAATTTGAGCATTAAGTTGTCGGCCCGTATCTTTGCACCAACGTCAATGAGTCACTGTATTTGACTTCAGATACTTAGTTTGGGTTTTTTAAGGAGAAGTACGAATATGTTGGATGCCAATATCAAGGAACAACTGAGGGCCTACATGGACAAGCTGCAGCAGCCGATTGAGCTGGTGGCAGCTTACGACGACAGCAAGAAGTCCCAGGAACTTCGGGAGCTGCTGGAAGAACTCGAGCCGATGTCATCCAGGATCAGCCTGCGCACCGAAGGGTCTGACGAAGTGCGTCGTCCTTCCTTCGCCATCAACCGTGTTGGCACCGATATTGGCGTTCGCTTTGCCGGCATTCCCATGGGCCACGAGTTCACCTCACTGGTTCTGGCGCTGTTGCAGGTGGGCGGTCACCCGTCCAGGGCTTCCCAGGAGGTGATTAAGCAGATTCAGTCACTGGAAGGCAAGTTCGGGTTTGAAACCTACTTTTCCCTGTCCTGTCAGAACTGCCCAGACGTGGTTCAGGCTTTGAACCTGATGAGTGTGTTGAACCCTAATATCAAGCACACGTCGATTGACGGCGCCCTGTTCCAGGAGGAAGTGGAGCAGAGGGAAGTGATGGCGGTGCCCAGCGTTTACCTGAATGGTGAGCCCTGGGGTCAGGGCCGGATGACCCTGGAAGAGATCGTCGCCAGGCTGGACACCGGCTCCAGCGAAAAAGAGGCCGAAAAGATCAACCAGAAAGACACCTTTGAGGTCCTGGTGATTGGTGGTGGCCCTGCCGGTGCCTCTGCCGCCATTTACGCTGCCCGGAAAGGTATCTCTACCGGTATTGCCGCCGAGCGTTTCGGTGGCCAGGTGGCCGACACCATGGGCATCGAGAACCTGATCTCCGTGCCCTACACAGAAGGCCCGAAACTGGTGGCGGCCATGGAGCAGCACGTAAAAGAGTACGACGTCGATATCATGAACATGCAGCGTGCCGAGAAGCTGATCCCGGCCTCGCGCCCGGGCATGCCCCACGAAGTCCGGCTGGAAAATGGCGCGACGCTGAAAGCCCGCAGCCTGGTGCTCTCTACCGGTGCCCGCTGGCGCCAGATGGGCGTGCCCGGTGAGGAAGAGTACCGCAACAAGGGCGTGGCCTACTGCCCCCACTGTGACGGCCCCCTGTTCAAGGGCAAGCGTGTGGCGGTGGTCGGTGGCGGTAACTCCGGCGTGGAAGCGGCCATCGACCTGGCTGGAATCGTCGGCCACGTGACCCTGATCGAGTTCGGTGCCGAGATGCGTGCGGATGAGGTGTTGCAGAGGAAGCTGCGGAGCCTGAAGAACGTGGAAATTATAACGTCCGGGCAGACCACCGAAATTACCGGCGAAAACGGCAAGGTCAACGGCCTGAACTACACCGACCGCACTTCCGGTGACCAGCATCATCTCTCCCTGGAAGGTGTGTTCGTGCAGATCGGCCTGGTGCCGAACACTGAGTGGCTGAAGGGCGACATCGAACTGAGCCAGCATGGCGAGATTATTGTCAATGATCGCAACGAGACCTCCATTCCGGGGATCTTTGCGGCCGGCGATGTCACCACCGTGCCCTACAAACAGATCGTGATCTCCATGGGCGAGGGTTCCAAGGCAGCGTTGAGCGCCTTTGACTTCCTGATCCGTAATTCTGTGGATGACAGCGAGGACGACGCGGCATAAGCGAAAATAGAGTCGTCTGATGAGATAGAGGCACCGGAGTGATCCGGTGCTTTTTAGTGGGTGTTGGTAATTACCATAAGTCAGACTATCCCAGATCCTTCTCAAGGCTGCCGTTCAGGGCGGACTCTTCGCCCGAATCTGGGAAAAGATGCGGGTAGGCGTTCCGTACACCCGCCACAATAAAGGCATGGGGCACGTCCTCGAACAGACCGTGGTCGTTCACGTATTCCATGTGGGCCTCACCGGATTCTGTGTACTCCTGGAAGATCGAATCGTGAAGGCCATCAAACTCCAGAGGCTCCACATTCATCAGTTCACAGAGTTGCCGGTTGAAGGCCGGGGTGGCCTTCAACCATTTACCGTTCAGGTATAACTCGATAAACCCGTGCATGCGGAAAATGTCTGACTGCAGCCATTCGATCAGCCTGGGGCTGGACAGATGGTTGCGCACATCCGCCAGGCCCAGCCGGCTGGGGATGCCAATGGAGCGGGCAGCGGCACCCAGTAGAACCGCCTTGGGAATGCAGTAGGATTCGCCGGTTTCCAGGGCGTAGCTGGCGCTGAAGGTGTTCGGGGCGGTCCGGAACACATAGGGGTTGTAGCTGATATTGTCCCGTACTGATAGGTAGAGTGCCTTGATCTGCTCCAGCGGCTCCTCAGGCACACCTCCCAGCTGTGCTTCAACCCAGGTTTTCAGCTGCGGCTGGTTGTAGTCAAAGAAGGCCGTTGGCTTTAGGTAGCGTTCCATAGTCATCAGTCCGGTGTCGGGATCAGCGTCTGATCGTTACCAATTACCAGACAACAGGCAATGGCGGTATCCGCCAGAACGATTGCCGAAATAGCTCATTGCTCTGGTGCCGGCGGTTTACTCGCCCCGCATTAATTCGTAGGTGCACATGTTGACCGCCGAGGCCAGGTTCAGGGAGTCGATCTGACCCCGGCCGTGAATGGTATAGGGTGCCGCCTGAAGCTGAGCCAGTGCGTCCCGTGGCACTCCCCGTGCCTCGTTGCCAAACAGGTAACAGTCGTGCTCGCTGAAGGCTTCCGATGTCAGTGAGTGCCCATTCAGGTCAAGGCAGGCGAGGCTTTGGTAGCGGCCTGTCAGGCTGACCAGGGTAACCTCGGTCTCCAGGGGTACGTGGAAAAGCGCGCCCATGCTGGCACGCACCACTTTCGGGTTGTAGGGGTCAACGCTGCCGGGGCTCAGCAGGCATCGGAAACCACCAAACCAGGCGAGGGTCCGCAATATCGTGCCCAGGTTGCCCGGATCCTGAGCCTCGTGCAGGTAAATGGCTTTTTCGCCGGGTTCCGGCCCAGGAGGGCTGTCCGGCATGGGCACCACGGCCAGAATCCCTGGTGGCGTTCGGGTGTCGGCGAGCTGCGCCATCTGGCGGTCATTGATGAGATGGGTCTTGAACGGGCTCTGCCAGTGCTCGTAGGCACCGGTGACATACAGCTCCGAGGCCCGCAAGCAGGGTTGGCGTGCGGCTGCTTTTTGCAGCTCGAGCACCAGATGCTCACCCTCGACGAGGTAGTGGCCAAGCGATTGCCGGTACTTTTTCTGGTGCAGTTTTTTGATGTCGGCCAGATTCACGCGGGGGCTCCCTCACGGTTCTGGAGGTCTTCCAGCATGGCCTGAGCCAGCGCCTCGGCGACCCTGATGCCATCCACTCCGGCCGAGAGAATGCCACCGGCATAGCCTGCCCCTTCGCCTGCCGGATAGAGCCCGCGGGTATTCAGGCTCTGAAGGCTTATCCGGTCTCGGGTGATACGCACCGGCGAGGAGGTGCGGGTTTCAATGCCGGTCAGGATGGCGTCGTGCCGGTCAAAGCCCCGGATCTGCTTGCCGAAAGCCGGCAGGGCCTCGCGAATGGCTTCGATGGCATAGGGCGGCAAGGAAGGTGCGAGGTCGCCCAGTTTGATGCCGGGCTTGTAGGAAGGCTGGACTTCACCCAGTTCGGTGGAGGGTTTGCCGTTGATGAAATCACCCACCAGCTGGGCTGGCGCGCAGTAATCGTTGCCGCCCAGCGTGTAGGCCCGGGATTCCAGGGCCTCCTGAAGATCGATACCGGCCAGCGGGCCGCCCGGGAAGTCTTCCTCCGGGTGAATGGCCACAACAATACCGGCATTGGCGTTGCGCTCGTTGCGGGAATACTGGCTCATGCCGTTGGTGACCACTCGCTCCGGTTCGGAGGTTGCTGCCACCACTGTGCCGCCCGGGCACATGCAGAAACTGTAGACAGCGCGCCCGTTGCTGGCGTGGTACACCAGTTTGTAGTCTGCCGCGCCCAGGGCAGGGTGGCCGGCGTATTTGCCAAGGCGGGCAGTGTCGATAAGCGATTGCGGGTGCTCAATGCGAAAGCCGACCGCAAAAGGCTTGGCTTCGATAAAGACACCGTTTCGCTGGAGCATGCGGAAGGTCTCCCGCGCGCTGTGGCCAAGGGCAAGCACCAGATAACGGCTGTCGAGGCGTTCGCCAGTGGCCAGTTCCACACCCTCGACCCGGCCGTGACGGATGCGCAGGTCGGTAACCTTGTTTTCAAAGCGGACTTCTCCGCCGAGGCGGATGATCTCCTCGCGCATGGCAGACACCACGCCGGTCAGCCGGAAGGTGCCGATATGGGGCTTGCTGAGGTACAGGATTTCGTCCGGCGCGCCGGCTCGGACAAACTCATGCATTACCTTGCGGCCGTAAAACTTCGGGTCCTTGATCTGGCTGTACAGTTTGCCGTCCGAGAACAGGCCGGCACCGCCTTCACCGAACTGCACGTTGGATTCCGGAGACAGCTGCTTTTTCCGCCACAGGGCCCAGGTGTCTTTGGTGCGGCGTCGCACGTCCCTGCCACGTTCCAGCACAATTGGGCGGAACCCCATCTGGGCCAGAAGCAGGGCGGCAAACAGACCACAGGGCCCGAAACCGATTACAATCGGACGCTCGGTGAGACCGGCGGGTGCCTGTGCGACCGGGTGATAGTCGGTATCGGGTGCCGGGCGTACGTGCTGGTCTTGTTCAAAGCGGGCCAGAATGGCGTCTTCGTTCCGGGCGCGCAGATCAATGATGTACACGAACTTGATCTCGGAGTTTTTCTTGCGGGCGTCGTAGCTGCGTTTGAACACGACAAAGTCGGTCAGGTCAGCATCGCCAATGCCCAGTCGTTCGACAATGGCGGCACGCAGGGCGCTTTCCGGATGCTCCAGAGGCAGCGCCAGCTCGGTAAGGCGAATCATAGTCAGTCCTGCCCGGCTCTTGCCGCTAATGGAGTGGAGGTTGCCGGGTAAAGAGGAATCGGAGAATGTTGGGTGAATTGTACGTGTGCCCGCCCCGGTTGTCAGGATTTTGCCGCAGGCGGGCCCGGCACGTACAATTGGCGTTGGCTTTCCCGGTTGATGAGTCCCTATGGCCCGATCCAAAAGCAGTAACCGCTGGCTTGAAGAGCATGTGAACGACCCCTTCGTGAAGCAGGCGCAGGTGGACGGCTACCGCTCCCGTGCCAGTTACAAGCTCCTTGAAATCAACAAGAAGGACCGCCTGATCCGCCCCAACATGGTGGTTGTGGATCTTGGCTCGGCACCGGGCGGCTGGTCCCAGGTGGCGGCAAATCTGGTGGGCCATAAGGGCCGCGTTATTGCCTCTGACATACTACCTATGGATGCCATTGCCGGTGTGGAATTCATTCAGGGGGACTTCACCGAGAATGATGTGTTTGACGCCATCATGGCCACCCTGGGTAATGACCCCGTGGACATGGTGATTTCCGACATGGCACCCAACATTAGTGGGGTCACCGTCGCCGATCAGGCTTCGTCCATGTATCTGGTGGAACTGGCGCTGGACATGGCCTGTCAGGTGCTCAAACCCAAAGGCAACTTCCTCGCCAAGGTGTTTCAGGGTGAGGGTTATGACGAGTATCTGAAATCAGTACGCACTGTGTTCGACAAGGTCGTGGTACGCAAGCCCGACTCGTCCCGTGCCCGCTCCAGGGAAGTCTACGTCCTCGGCAAGGGCTTCAAAGGCGGACACAGCCTTTGAAGCCCTTTTCAGGGAGAGGAAGTTTCACCCTGGGAAATGGAAAGGTTCCTGGCACCACGCCCCCGGTCCGACGACTGGCTGAAACAACCAGGGTCCGAGACCACTCTGGCCAATTTCCGCATAGCCCGGCCTGAGCTATCTTGATTGCAGACCATTGATTATAAAAAGCGGACTGGAATCCGAGAGGGCGGGTAATGAGTATGCAGCATTTCGATGTACTGATCATCGGCGCCGGCGTCTCCGGCATTGGTATGGCGTGTCACCTGAAGCGTGAGTGCCCGGGCAAGTCGTTTGCCATCCTGGAGCGCCGCCGGTCCCTGGGTGGCACCTGGGATCTGTTCCGTTATCCCGGTATCCGATCCGATTCGGACATGTTCACTTTCGGCTATAACTTCCGGCCCTGGACCGGTGGCAAGGTGCTGGCGGACGGTGCTTCCATCAAGGATTATGTGCGCGAGACGGCCTGTGAACACGATGTTGAGCGCCACATCCGCTACGGACTGGCGGTGAAAACGGCGGACTGGTCCGGTGTCGACAAGTGCTGGAAGCTCTCTGCCCTTAATGAAGCCACCGGTGAAACTGCAACCTTCACCGCCAGTTTCCTGATCGGTTGTACTGGCTATTACAACTATGATCAGGGCTATAAACCGGATTTTCCGGGTGAGAACGATTTCCGTGGCCAGGTTGTGCACCCGCAACACTGGCCGGAAGATCTCGATTACACCGGCAGGAAGGTGGTGGTAATCGGCAGTGGTGCAACCGCCATTACCCTGGTGCCGACCATGGCGGAGAAGGCCGCCCATGTCACCATGCTTCAGCGCTCGCCCAGCTACCTGATACCCTTGCCATCCACTGACAAGGTTACTCTGGCCCTGCAGAAATTTTTGCCGGAGAAGACCGTTTACCGGCTTACCCGGGCCCGGAATATTGCAATTTCCCGTTTTCTTTACCTGCGTTCCAGAAAGAGCCCCAAGTTCATGCGCCGCCTGTTTCTCGGAATTATCAAGCGGCAGGTGGCTGGAAGGGCCGACATGCGGCACTTTACACCGGACTACAATCCCTGGGACCAGCGCCTGTGCGTGGTGAAGGACGGGGATCTGTTCCAGGCAATGAAAGCCGGCAGGGCATCTATCGCCACCGATCACATTGAGCGTTTCACCGAAACCGGGATCTGCCTGAAATCCGGTGAAGAGCTTGAGGCAGACATCATCATCCCGGCCACCGGCCTTGATATCCAGATGCTGGGCGGCATTCGGCCAACGGTGGATGGCCAGGAAGTGGTGATGAAAGACAAGGTCATCTACAAGAACGTGATGGTGGAGGGCGTCCCCAACGCCGGCATGATCTTCGGCTACACCAATATTTCCTGGACCCTGAAGGTGGATATTGCGGCGGAATACCTGTGCCGCCTGATGAATCTGATGGACAGGCAGGGTTACCGAACCGTGGTTGCCAGGGATACGGAAAACAGCCGTGCCGAAGACACCATCCTTGGGTCTCTCAATTCCGGCTACATTCACCGCGCGGCCGACCGCTTGCCTCGCCAGGGCACCCATGGTCCCTGGAAGTCCTCACAGAATTATCTGGAGGATGTGAAAATCCTGCGCTTCGAGCCGATCGAAGACGGCTATCTGGAATTCGACGGCAAACGAACCCCTGCCAGAGCGACTGAATCCAGTGGCTGTCTGCGACCAATTCGCTCGGCCCTGTTTGGGGCCTGATCAGTCAACGGCGGACAAACTTAAGTCCGTATTGAAGGACAAGGACAAGGGCATGACCTTCATGGCCCGCACAAATCATCAGCAAGGCGGTCTGGTGGCCACTGATCATGGGCGTGAGTTCCATCTTTGTGCTTTTCTCTGAAAAATAAGGAGCCTGCTAACTAAAGGCCCCTATGGCTATTTCGAAGGCCCTCTGTTACTGTGCCCGCATCCTGCCTCTAGGGATTCCGCAGTTTAAGGCGATAAGCCCGTGCGATCTTTCATACGACCTGTCAGAGGACGTCACCCCGTTACCGGCGCGTGACTGTAGTCGTCTTTTATTCCATGAATGTTCATGGTACCTGCCCGCATTCGCCGAAACCGGTGTTCGTGGAGGCAGAACAATCAAGAGTTGATCCTATATGAGTTTTTCTTCACTCGGTTTGTCCGAGCAACTGGTCCGTGCCACTACCGATCAGGGTTATGAAACACCGTCCCCAATTCAGGCCCAGGCCATCCCCGCCGTTCTTTCCGGCCGGGATGTGATGGCTGCCGCCCAGACCGGCACCGGCAAAACCGCCGGTTTCACCCTGCCGCTGTTGCAGCGCCTTGGTGAAAACCCGCGCACCGGCAAAGGCCCCCGTGCCCTGATTCTGACGCCCACCCGGGAGTTGGCGGCGCAGGTTCACGACAGCGTGAATCTTTACAGCAAATACGTTCCTACCAAGGCCGCTGTGGTTTTCGGTGGTGTGAAAATCAATCCGCAGATGATAAAGCTGCGCAAGGGTCTGGACGTATTGGTGGCAACACCGGGCCGGTTGATGGACCTGTACCAGCAGAACGCTGTGCGCTTCAACGAAGTGGAGATTCTGGTGCTGGATGAAGCCGACCGCATGCTGGACATGGGCTTTATCCGCGACATTCGCAAGATTCTTGCGCTGCTGCCGGCCAGGCGCCAGAACCTGCTGTTCTCTGCCACCTTCTCCAATGAGATCCGTACTCTTGCGGAAGGTCTGCTGGATAACCCGGTGCAGGTGGAGGTTGCGACCCGCAATACCACCGCCGAGAAGGTGAAACAGTCTGTTTACCCGGTGGACCAGAGCCAGAAGACGGCTCTGCTGAGCAAGCTGGTTCGTGACAACAGCTGGGAACAGGTGCTGGTCTTTACCCGCACCAAGCACGGTGCCAACCGCCTGACCCAGAAGCTGGAGAAGGACGGTATTACCGCCGCCGCTATTCACGGCAACAAGTCGCAGGGTGCCCGCACCCGCGCCCTGGCTGACTTCAAGGCCGGCGAAGTGCGTGTGCTGGTGGCGACGGACATCGCAGCCCGTGGTCTGGATATCAAGCAACTGCCCCAGGTAGTGAACTTTGAACTGCCCAACGTACCGGAAGATTACGTGCACCGTATCGGCCGTACCGGCCGTGCCGGTGAGAGTGGTCATGCGATGTCTCTGGTCAGTGCCGATGAGGGTAAATTGCTCGCCGGTATCGAGAGGCTGATCAAGAAACAGCTGCCGCGCAAGGAAGTGGAAGGCTTTGAGCCCACCAACAACCTGCCGCTGAAGCCCAAGGTTAAGGCGGACCCCGCCCGCGCCCGTACCCGCAGTAGTAACGGTGGTGGCAATGGCCGGCCCGGAGGCAAGCCGAAAAGCTTTGGGGGCAGGCCAGGGGGCCGCAGTGGTGGTCGGAGCCAGAGTGGCGATGGTCAGCGGAGTCGTCCGGCTCAGCGCCAGAGTGCTTGAGGACTGATTGCCAGTTAATAAAAACGGAGCTTCGGCTCCGTTTTTCTGTTTACAGGTAGGCAAAAAAAGCGGGACCGGAGGGCCCCGCACAGGAGAGCGCACCTTTCGCCAACCCACAGACCATGGAGGCTGGCGGAGGCACGGGGATCAAAACTTGTAGGACAGGCCTACCATGTAGACCAGGGGATCAATTTCCACATCCACGGTCTGGTTTACAGCTTCAATTTTTGCTTCGGTGTCGATGTCTATCCACCAGACCGCCGCGTTAACACCGATGTTTTCGGTGATCATGTAATCCAGGCCAACCTCAGCGGCCAGGCCAAAGCTGTCATCGAGCTTGATGTCGGTGCCTGCAAGGGCGCCGGCGGTTTGCTCATCAAAGAAGACGGTATAATTCACGCCCGCTCCAACATAGGGTTGCAGCTTGCTGCCGCTCGGCATCGGGAAATACTGAAGTGTGATGGTTGGTGGCAGTTGTTTTGTTTCGGCCAGCTTGCCAAGACCAGCCAGATCACCGTCACCTTTGATATCGTGGCTGAAGGGCGTTGCTGCGAGCACGCCCAAAGCCAACTGATCTGTAAGCATATAGCTCAAGGTCAGACCCAGTTGGGTGTTGTTGTCTACGTCAACTCTCGCATCGGGGCCGAGGTTGGTAATGGGGTCACTCGAAGCGTCTGGTGCAACAGTCACGGCGCCCACGCGGCCAATAAAATCGCCGGCTTCGTACGCCTGAACCGCTGGAGCAGAAGCCATAACCGCTGCAGCCAGAACACCAAGTTTGAATGTGCGGGACATATCCATCTCCTTAACCTGAATCGTTGATGGCTTCAGGTTAGTGGCAGCGGAGAAAGGAAACTTGACTTAGCGCAAGATTGGTCGGGTAGGGGGTCCGGTTTGATCGCCAGATTGACGTAGCTCAAGAAATCGGGCGGCGCTGCGCTGCGACTACTGCGGAGACTCAGGCGGAGTTCTTTTTGCCTTCGGGCAGACTCTCGTCCGGTACGAACACATCACGGATAGTCAGGGGATTGCCATCGGCACTCTGGACTTCAACCGGGTGAATCGGGCGGCCAGTGGCACGGTCGCGCAGGTCCAGGGGTGTCTGGTCCGGGGCGGGATTCCACTTGTCGCCCCACTGGCGCAGGGCAATTACCACCGGGAACAGGTCCCGGCCTTTTTCGGTCAGGCGGTATTCATAGCGGGAGCCGTGTTCGCCGACATCCACCTTGCGCAGTACCTGGTTGTCCACCAGCCGGGCCAGGCGATCACAGAGGATGTTCTTGGCAATGCCCAGTTCCTGCTGAAAGTCCACGAACCGGCGAGTGCCATACATGGCGTGCAGCACAATCAGCAGGGACCACCAGTCACCCACTTCATTGAGGGCACGGGCGACGGAGCAACTGGAGTCATCAAAACGTTTTCTGGCCATGGTGGGAGTGTACTGAATAGGGTTGCATTTTAAAACCAGATTTAATAGGGTTGCTTAACGAAACCAAACTAGTGAGGTTGCACATTACCATGAACATGAATCTTGGCCCGCTGTTCGAACCCTTTGAACTTCACAACCTCAAGCTGCGGAACCGGGTGGCGATGGCACCGATGACCCGCAACTTCTCGCCTGATGGTGTGCCGGGTGAGGATGTTGTGGCCTATTATCAGCGCCGCGCCGAAGCAGGCGTTGGTCTGATCATTACCGAAGGCACTACGGTAAATCACCCCGCCGCCAATGGTTATCCCAATGTGCCGGCATTTCATGGTTCCGATACCCTTCAAGGCTGGAAAAACGTTGTAGATGCCGTACACGAAGCTGGTGGAGCCATTTTCCCGCAACTTTGGCACGTTGGCGCCGTACGCAAGGAAGGCACACCTCCGGATCCTTCGGTGCCTGGCTACAGCCCGTCCGGTCTGTTCGCTCCGGGCAAGCCCAACGGGAAAGTCATGACCAGAGAGGACATTGATGATGTGATCACCGCCTTCGCCGATGCGGCTCAGGATGCGAAAGCCCTTGGTTTTGACGGCGTAGAGATCCACGGCGCCCATGGCTACCTGCTGGATCAGTTCCTCTGGGAAGGCACCAACCAGCGTGACGACGAATACGGCGGCAGCATGGAGAACCGCCTGCGTTTCGTGGTCGAGATTGTTGAGGCGGTTCGTCATCGGGTGGGCCCGGACTTCCCGATCATGCTACGTTTTTCCCAGTGGAAGCAGCAGGATTATGAGGCGAAACTGGTGAACAGCCCGGAGCAACTGGAGCAGTTCCTAAAGCCCCTGGTGGAAGCCGGTGTCGATATTTTCCACGCCTCCACGCGCCGGTTCTGGGAGCCTGAGTTTGAAGGTTCGAGCCTGAATCTCGCGGGCTGGACCCAGAAGCTGTCCGGCAAGCCGACCATGTCCGTGGGCAGCGTGGGGCTGACGGAAGACTTTATCAGCGGCACCTTTGCCAGCGAGCAGGAAGCCGTTGAGAAGGCCGGCATTGATGAGCTGGTGGAGCGTATGAACAACCGCGAGTTCGAGCTGATTGCCGTGGGCCGAGCCCTCCTGCAGGACCCGGAGTGGCTGATCAAAATGAAGGAGGGGCGCCTGAACGAGGTGGAATCCTTTGCCAGGAAGTCCCTCGCCAAGCTTTACTGATCGCCCCTTCGATCAGAACTTGCCGCAGCGCTTTCGGGCCTGCGGCTTTTTTGTGGTTCCCGGCGAACCTGTCGTCTTCGTAATCGCGTCTGGAGTGAGACAGGTTATGATTGATGAAATTAACCCGAAAGTGAGGAGTCCGTATGTCGATGATTGGTTCGGTTAAAACACTGCTTGTGGCATTGATACTGGCGGCGATGGTGGGCTGTGCCACTGTTGGCAAGGATTTCGCCGCCCATAATGTGGACCAGATACAGATTGGTGAAACCACGCGGGCAGACATTCAGGAGATGTTCGGCGAGCCCTGGCGCACCGGGATCGAGGACGGCAAACGTACCTGGACCTATGGCAAGTACAAGTGGTCGGCCTTCGGTGACGCTGAAACCACCGATCTTGTGGTGCGATTCAACCAGGACGGAACCGTGTCGTCCTACGTGTACAACACTACCGAATAAATCCCGGAGAATGCAGGTGCGGGGCTGGAGCCATCAGTCTTACAACAGCCTTCAGCCCCGCAACCCCCCTACAGCCTTCAGCCCCGCAACCCCCCTACCAGTTTATCGATGCTTTCCTTGGCGTCGCCGAACAGCATGCGGGTGTTGTCCCTGAAGAACAGCGGGTTCTCGACACCGGAATAACCAGTGGCCATGCCCCGCTTGAGAACAACCACCTGCCGGGCTTTCCACACTTCCAGCACCGGCATCCCGGCAATCGGGCTGCCCGGGTCTTCGGCGGCGGCCGGGTTCACCGTGTCGTTGGCGCCAATTACCAGCACCACATCGGTTTCCGGAAAATCGGCGTTGATCTCGTCCATTTCCAGCACGATGTCGTAGGGCACGTGGGCTTCAGCCAGCAGCACGTTCATGTGCCCGGGTAGCCGGCCGGCTACCGGGTGGATGCCGAAACGCACGTTCACGCCCCGCGCCCGCAGTATCTTCGTCACCTCGCTGACACCGTTCTGGGCCTGGGCCACCGCCATGCCATAACCGGGCACAATAATTACCGAATCGGCGTTGCGCAGTTCCTCGCAGACATCATCCACGCTGGATTCATGGACTGTCTGATCTGAATCCGCTGCCGCCGAGCTGCTGGTGGTCTGGCCGAAGCCGCCAAGGATTACGCTGATGAACGAGCGGTTCATGGCCTTGCACATGATGTAACTGAGGATGGCGCCGCTGCTGCCCACCAGTGCACCGGTCACGATCAGCAGATCATTGCCCAGCATGAAGCCGATGGACGCGGCTGCCCACCCGGAGTAGCTGTTGAGCATGGACACCACCACGGGCATGTCGGCACCGCCAATGGCCATGATCAGGTGAATACCGAGTACCGACGCAATGGCGGTCATCAGCACCAGGGCAACGATGCCCAGCGCCATGCTGTCGGTGCCCAGGAACCAGGCTCCCAGCAATACGCAGGCGATGATCGCCACCAGGTTCATCAGGTGCCGGCCGGGCAGGGTCAGGGCCTTGCTGTCGATGCGGCCATCGAGCTTGCCGCACGCCACCAGCGACCCGGTGAAGGTCACGGCACCGATAAAGATGCCCACAAACACTTCCACCAGTTTGATGGTGTGCTCGGCTCCGGATGTTGCGACCAGCGGTTCGATATAGCCGGAGAAGCCCACCAGCACCGCCGCCAGGCCCACAAAACTGTGCAGCAGGGCCACCAGCTGCGGCATCTGGGTCATTTCCACCTTGTTGGCGATAGGGATGCCGATGCCGGTGCCCAGCAGTACGGCAATCACAATGGCGATGATGCCGCCGTCACCCACGCTGGCGAGGGTAGCCCCCACCGCGATGATGATACCGGCGACGCCGTAGAGATTACCCCGCCGGGCCGATTCCTGGTGGCTGAGGCCGCCCAGGCTGAGGATAAAGCAGATACTTGCGACCACGTAGGCCACGCTCACCAGTCCTGTGCTCATATCGTGCGTCTCCTACCTGCGGAACATTTTGAGCATGCGATGGGTGACCCGGAAGCCGCCCCCCACGTTGATGCTGGCAATCAGCACCGCAAAAAAGGCCATGATGCCGACGGCAAGGTTCTCCGCCTGGGCCAGATGCAGAATGGCACCGATCACGATGATGCCGCTGATGGCGTTGGTCACGCTCATCAGGGGGGTGTGCAGGGAGGGTGTCACGTTCCAGATCACCTGCCAGCCGATAAAGCAGGCCAGCACAAACACGGTGAAGTGTTGCAGGAAGCTTTCCGGCGCGTAGGCGCCAACCCCATAGAGGGCCAGCACTGTTGCCACCAGGAGCGTGCTCTTGCCAATCAGGCTGCGACGGTCGGCGTCCTTCTTTGCCGCGGCTTTGTCGGCGGCCGACGGTTCCTCTGTTCCCGGCGGCGGTGCGGAGCTGACGGGCGCCTCCGGCTGGGGTGGCGGCCAGGTAATGTTGCCCTCCCGAACCACAGTCAGGCCCCGGATGACATCGTCTTCCATATTGACCGTGGGTTTGCCGTCTTTCTCCGGGGTCAGTTCGGTGAGCAGGTGCATCAGGTTGGTGGCGTAGAGATCGCTGGCCACCTTGGCCATGCGGCTGGGCAGGTCGGTATAGCCGATCAGCGTCACGCCATGATGATGGGCCACCTTGCCGGGTTCGGTGAGTTCGCAGTTGCCGCCGCGCTCGGATGCCAGGTCGACAATCACGGAGCCGGGTTTCATGGATCTGACCATGTCCGCGGTGATCAGTTTCGGTGCCGGCTTGCCGGGAATCAGCGCGGTGGTGATGATGATGTCCACCTCCTCGGCCTGCTCCGCAAACAACGCCATCTCCGCCTTGATGAATTCGTCGCTCATCTGCTTGGCGTAGCCGCCGGAACCGCTGCCGTCCTCATTGTCGAAATCCAGCATCAGGAACTCGGCACCCATGCTCTCGACCTGTTCCTTCACCTCCAGCCGGGTATCAAAGGCCCGCACGATGGCGCCCATGCTGTTGGCGGCACCAATGGCGGCAAGTCCCGCCACGCCGGCACCAATCACCATGACCTTCGCCGGCGGCACTTTGCCAGCCGCCGTCACCTGGCCGGTAAAAAACCGCCCGAAGTTGTTGGCCGCCTCGATCACCGCCCGATAGCCGGCAATGTTCGCCATGGCGCTGAGTGCGTCCATCTTCTGGGCCCGGCTGATGCGGGGCAGGCTGTCAATGGCAAACGCGGTGACCTGCCTGGCCGCCAGCTTCTCCAGCAGTTCCGGATTCTGCGCCGGCCAGATATAGCTGACCAGAAACGCCCCTTCCTTCATCAGGTCCACTTCGTGACTGCCCAGTACCGGGTTCGCCATTGGCGCCCGGACTTTCAGGATAAAATCCGCTTCCTGCCACAGCGACGCGGTATCAGCCGCTATGGCTGCGCCCACTTTCTCGTAGGCCTCATCGGAGTAGTTCGCGGCCTCGCCGGCACCGCCTTCAACGACCACCTCGTAGCCAAGCCCGATAAGTTTGTGAACGGAAGGTGGTGTGGCCGCCACCCGCCGCTCATCCCTGAAGATTTCCCTGGGGATACCGATTTTCATTGTTGGAATGTCCTCCGGATTGTCCGATGACCCAGTAGCCAGAATAGCTACATACTAGTGCAGGTTGCCAGATCTGCCCAAAACTGCCGGTTGATGAAGTGCCCAGCTTCCCGCTGGATGGTCTCGCGCTGTGCCGGTTCTTATCTTGGTTGTTCAGACGAACCGTGGGTTGCGCCATGGAACAGTATCACAAGCGCTTCATACGTTCACTTCCTTACGGCAGAAAACGTTGTCGCAAGCTATGCTTACCGGCTTTCTTTGAACCCTGGAATGCCCCGAATGCTTGAGACGTTTTTCTCCACCTTTATCAGCAGTACGGTTCGCTTTCTGTTCCTGCTGGCGCCCTTTTTTGTAGTGACCATGTTCCTGGCCCTGACCCGGGGATTGCCGGCACCCGGGAAGTCGTCGATCATCCGCCGCGCCTGTGTCTCGGCGTTTGTTCTGGGCGTGATTCTGTTCTTTGCCGGTCCGCTGCTGTTCAGCGCCATTGGCATCACCCTCAACTCCTTCCGGATCGGCGCAGGCAGTTTGCTGTTTCTGACCGCCATCAGTCTGGTCACCAGTGGTACCCGCAATCACGCCACCGGCTTGCCGGATGAAGACCGTGACGACATTGCCGTGGTGCCCCTGGCGATTCCGGTGATGATTGGCCCGGCGACCATTGGTGCGATCCTGGTGTACGGGGCGGAGCTGAAAACCGTCGCCGAAGTGTCCGGCGGACTTCTCGGGCTGGTGTCGGGGTTGCTGATCCTCGGGGTTCTTTTGCACCTTTCCGGCTATCTGGAAAAGGTTCTGGGCAAGACCGGCCTCAACATTCTCTCGAAAATCAGTGGCCTGATTCTCTCCGCCATGGCCGCTGAAATTGTGCTGACGGGCATTGCGGGGTTCATCGCCTCCACTTAGAGTATCGCGGGTTTGTTTTTTCGCTGCGCGGTACGCCAGGGGCGCGGATTGGCCGGATCATTCCCGACACTCACGGGCTGATTGAATCTTCCCGCCGGCTCCTTGCGGCGATGTTGAAGGCCGGTCAGCAGCAGCGGCACCACGATCAGCAGGCTGCCAGCCAGGAACCAGAGGTCCGGCACTTCTCCGAACCAGATCCAGCCAATGCCCACGGCCCAGATCAGCCCGGTGTATTCGGCGCTGGTGACCTGGTTGGCATCCACCTGGCGGTAGGCCAGCAGTACGGTGATGTTGTAGCCCAGGATGAACAGGGCAGACCCCATGGCGCTGATGAGCATGCCGGAATCCCATGGGGCGCCTTCCCACCAGGCCAGGGCACCGGCCGCTGGCAGAATCAGCAGGTAGTTCAGGAACAGTTTGTGGACGGTGCTCTGCTGTTTCGGCAGCTGGCGAACCAATACGGCGTTGATGGCCAGGGCAAAGGCGGCTGCCAGCGCTGCGACGGCGGCCCAGTTGAATTCCACCGGCCGGAGGATCAATACGATGCCGGCAAAACCGCTGAATACGGCGGTGACACTCAGAGGGGTCAGTTTCTCCCGGAACAGGAAAACGGAGAGCGCCATGACGAGTATGGGGGCGGCGTAGAAGACGGCGTTGGCGGTGGCCAGGGGCAGGTTGCCCAGGGCGATGACCATGCACAGGATGCCCGCCAGGTGGATGTGGGCCCGGAAAGCGTGGATTTGCAGGCCAGCGAAGAGATTCTTCCGGTCCAGCTGGCCTGCCAGGGGCAGCAGGAATGCCAGTGTGATCAGACTGCGCAGGAAGGCAAACTGGAACACCGGAGCACCGGGTTCGAGCAGTTTTATGAATACGTCAGAGATCAACGCCATGGCATTGCCGATGATCAGCAGCAAAATGGCACTGTTTACGGTTTTTCCTGACATATCCTTTCTCTTCGCTCTCAAACTCTGGGTGCGTGAGGCCAGGCAGGAAATGGCTTCCGAAAACCGCTGCAAGTACATCCCTGTACGCTTGCTTTCCGCCATCCATGGCTCCAAGCATTTCCGGAAGCCATTTCCTGCCTGGTCTCCCGTAACTCGCAGTGAGAGTCTATTTGGGTTTTAATATCCGATAAAATGATCTTTATTTAACCGGCATTAGAAAAACAGATAATGAAACTGCCACCCCTGAAAGCCCTGCCCGTATTCGAAGCCGTTGCCCGCCTCAACAGCTTTTCACTCGCTGCCGATGAGCTGGCGGTGAGCCAGAGTGCGGTCAGTCACCAGATCAAACAGCTGGAAACCTACCTCGGGGAACAGTTGTTCTGGCGCAGTGGGCGAACGCTTTCGCTGACAGACGAGGGCCGGCAGTATCTGGATGCGGTCAGTTCGGCGCTGTTGCAGATTGAACGGGCCAGTGAGCAGTTGCTGGGGCATGAGGAGTCGCGGTTGCGGTTGTCGGTGTTCAGTTCGTTTGCAGTGCGCTGGCTGGTACCAAGGTTGCCGGATTTGCAGCGGTTGCATCCGCAACTGGATCTGGCGCTGGAGATGAGCAGTGAGAATCCGGTGTTGTCGGACCGGGTGGCGGACTGCTTCATAACCATCCACAAGGACTCGCCGGCCTACAGCTATGAGTCACTTTACGTGGAGCGTCTGTTTCCGGTGTGCAGTCAGGATTACTGGCAGAAAATCCGCCGGGAGCTGGGCCTGGAAGGAGTCGGTGGTGATGATATCTTCCTGGCGCCGGTGGATATTTCCCGTTTCCCGCTGTTATCGACCCACAGCATTTTCGACCGTGCCGCCGGTGACTGGGAGGTCTGGCACAAGGCCGTCGAACAGCCAATTCCTGTGCACGCCCGGGTCCAGCATTTCAGCCACATGTTGCTGGCGCTGGAGGCGGCACGGTTCCATCAGGGTATCGCGCTCACCAACGACTACATGCTGAGCACGCGCAAGGATTCGGAGGATTTTGTCCGCTTGCCCTGCCATCCGGTGATGACTGGGGATCAGTTCTACTTTGCCTGGAAAACCAGCCGGCGCCAGGAGCGGGGTATTCAGTTGTTTCGACGCTGGCTGGTGAGTCAGGCCATCGAGGGTGGGCTTCGGGGTGAGGCGGACTAGCCGCGTTCCAGGGTTTCCCAGACTTCGATGGCGGCGGCCAGGTCTTCCAGCGAGGCGCCCACGGATTTGAACAGGGTGATGGCGTCATCACTCGCGCGCCCCGGTTTGTCGCCCCGCAGCAGTTCCGCCAGTTCGGCCCGCAGGTCGGTCTTGCGGAACGCGCCTTCGTCGATGGCCTGGAGAATGTCGCCGGCCTCGCCCAGGGCACCGGCGTAGGTGTCGACAAAGACCTGGCTGTGGGCCAGGCACTGACTGTCGGTTTCCCGCATGGTCGGCCGGAAGGCGCCCACCAGATCCAGATGGCTGCCGGGCTGCAGCCATTCACCCCGGATCAGCGCTTCGGTGGACAGGGTCGCGGAGCTGATGATGTCCGCCTCGGCGGTGGCGGCTTCCAGGTCCGTCACCGCCTCACAGTCAAACCGGTTGCGGAAATGCTCGGCCAGCGCCGCCGCCTTGTCCGGATTGCGTCCCCAGATCCGCACCTTACGGATAGGCCGTACCGCGGCATGGGCTTCAATCAGCATCGGCGCCAGCTTGCCGGTGCCCACCACCAACAGCGCTGTGGCATCCTCGCGGGCCAGCTCCCGCGCCGCCAGGGCCGAGGCGGCCGCCGTCCGCCGGCTGGTCAGGGCGCTGCCGTCAATACAGGCGAGCGGAGTGCCATGCTCGCCCTCGCACAGGATATACAGACCCGAGATGGCGGGCAGGCCGGCACTGGCGTTCTGGGGAAACACGTTGACCATCTTCATGCCGATATAACCCGCCGGTTCCCAGGCCGGCATCAGCAGCATGGTGGCCTCACCGTCCGGGCGGTGCATGGTGTGATGATGTCGTGGCGGCGCTTCCACGCCCTCGCGAAACGCGGTGGCAAGACGTTCGATCAGTGCCGGCCATGCCAGTGCGCCGGCCACCTCCTGTGCAGAAATAACTCGCATAGGCCTCAACCCTGTTTACGACTGGCCAGCCGCTGGATTTCACCGATGATGCCGCGGCGGAATACCATGACACAGACCACGAATATGGTACCGAGTATGACCTGTACCCAGGAGCCAAAGGCGGACAGCTCGTGGCTGAGGGCTCCCACGGTGATGGCACCAACCACCGGGCCGAAGACTGTGCCCAGCCCGCCGACCAGAGTCATCAGAATGACTTCGCCGGAGGTTTGCCAATGGGCGTTGGTGAGAGCGGCGAACTGGAAAATGATCGCCTTGGTGGCACCGGCCAGCCCGGCCAGGGTGGCGGATATCACGAAGGCCAGCAGTTTGAAGTGATCCACGTCGTAGCCCAGGGACAGGGCCCGGGATTCGTTTTCCCGGATTGCCTGCAGCACTTCGCCGAACGGCGAATGGATGGTGCGGTAGATGATGCCGAAGCCAACGAGGAAGATGGCGAACACGAAGTAATACATGGCGAGGGAGTTGTTCAGGTCAATCAGGCCGAACAGGTGCCCCCGGGGAATGCCCTGCAGACCGTTCTCGCCACCGGTGAAGGGCATCTGCAGGGCCAGGAAGTAAATGATCTGGGCCAGTGCCAGGGTCACCATGGCGAAGTAAATGCCCTGGCGGCGTATGGCCAGGAACCCGAAGGCCGCGCCGAGCACCATGGCAAACCCCGCGCCGGCGAGTATGCCAAGCAGCGGGGTAAAGCCCCATTCCTTGGTGACGTAGCCGGTAATGTAGGCGGCGCCGCCAAAGAACGCGGCGTGGCCGAACGAGAGCAGGCCGGCGTACCCCAGCAACAGGTTGAAGGCACTGGCGAACAGGGCAAAGCACAGCAGGTCCATGACGAACACCGGATAGGCGAACAGGGGCGCTGTCAGGCCGGCCACCAGCATGAGGATAAAGAGGATGCGATTGGTCATGGCGCTTACTTCTCCTTACCAAACAGGCCGGCGGGGCGGAACAGCAGCACCAGCACCATGAGGAAGAAAATCACGGTACTGGCGGCGGGCGGGTAAAACACCTTGGTCAGCCCTTCAATCAGGCCCAGGGCCAGGCCGGAGAGGATGGCGCCCATGATCGAGCCCATGCCGCCGATAACCACCACGGCAAACACCACGATGATCAGGTCGGCCCCCATCAGCGGGCTGACGGAGTAGATGGGCGCGGCCAGAACTCCGGCCAGGCCAGCCAGGCCGGCACCGAAGGCGAAGGTCAGGGTGACCATGAGGGGAACATTCAGGCCGAAGGCCTGGGTCAGGTCGGGGTTTTCCACGCCGGCCCTCAGGCGGGAGCCCAGTTTGGTGTGTTCGATGACCCACCAGGTGGCGAAACAGACCACCAGGGAAAACACGATGGCAAACAGGCGGTAGGTGGGGAAGTACATAAATCCGAGGTTTACCACACCGCTGAGTGCTTCCGGCTGGCCCGGGTAGGGCGTGCCGGAAACATTAAAATAGTTGGCGAACAGGCCCTGAAGGATGAGCGTGATGCCGAAGGTGAGCAGCAATCCGTAGATGTGATCAAGGTCGTACAGCCGTTTGAGCAGCAGGCGTTCAATCAGCACACCGAGAATGCCGACGATTACGGGCGCCACCAGCAGCGACGCCCAGAAACCGACCTGAAGGCTGATTCCGAACCATTGCTCCAGGAGAGAGTAGCCGATCAGGGCAATGAACGCCCCCAGCATGTACATGGCGCCATGGGCAAAGTTGATGATATTCAGCAAGCCGAATATCACCGCCAGCCCCAGGCTCAATATGGCGTAAAACACACCCACATTCAGCCCAAGCAGCGCCTGGGCCAGTATGACCTGCATCGACACCTTGGCTCTCTCCCCTTTAAGTGGTGGTCTAGTTAACCAGCGAACATTTGGTGTCTGCCATCGAGATGTAGGCCTGGTCCGCGGGAATCTTTGAGATCACGTTCAGCAGGTCCCACTCGCTTTTCGATTCCGAGGGCTTTTTCACTTCCACCAGGTACATGTCGTGCAGCATGGAGCCGTTGGGGGCAATTTTTCCACCCTTGACGAACATGTCGTTAAGGGTCATTTCTCCCAGCTTGGCGCGAACCGTATCGCTGTCGTCGGTACCGGTCTCCTCGACCGCTTTCAGGTAGTTGGTCACTGCCGAATAGACACCCGCCTGGACCATCGTTGGCATGGCACCATGGCGCTCATTGAACCGATTGGACCAGGCTTTGGTTTCTTCATTCTGGTTCCAGACAAAGGCGGTGGTAAATTGCAGGCCCTGGGCAATGTCCAGACCCATACTGTGCACATCCGTTAGAAACACCAGCATGCCCGCCAGTTTCTGACCACTCTGGACGATACGGAACTGATTAGCCTGCTTGATGGCATTGACCGTATCCTGGCCGGCATTGGCCAGCCCGATCACGTCTGCGCCGGAGGATTGGGCCTGCAGCAGATAGGATGAGAAGTCATTGGTGGAGAGCGGCGCGTTGACGTTGCCAACTACCTCGCCACCCAGGCTCTTCACCACCGCGCCGGTGTTGTCCCGCAGGGAGTGGCCAAAGGCATAATCGGCGGTGATAAAGAACCAGCTCTTGCCGCCATTCTTGACCATCGCGGTGGCCGTGCCCACGGGCAATGCGTGGGTGTCGTAGACGTAGTGAATGCCATAGGGCGTGCACTGTTCCTCGGTGAGGGCGGTGGTGCCGGCCCCGGTGTTCATGGTGATGATTTTCTTGTCCTTGGCGAGGCCCTGCACCGAGAGCGCGACCGAGGAGTTATCCAGGGCGGTGATCATGTCCACGTCTTTGGCATCGATCCACTCCCGGGCAGTACTGGCGCCAATATCCGGTTTGTTCTGGTGATCCGCAGAGATGATTTCAATGGGTTTGCCCATAACCGAGCCACCGAAGTCTTCGATGGCCATTTGGGCCGCGATAACGGCACCGGGGCCCTCCAGGGACTTGTAGACCCCGGACATGTCACTGAGTACACCGATTTTGATCTTGTCGTCAGACAAAGCTCCGGCAGCGGTTAGCGGCAAAGTAAGTGTCGCTGTAGCCACAGCGCCGACCAGTCCTTGTTTCCAGTTCGTGAACATAGTGGGTTTCCTTTTGTTATTAGGTTCCGGGCCGGACCGGCGAAGGCGGTCCAGGCCCACGGGCTCAGACACTCAGGTGTCTGTTCAACTGCTCCTTTTTGGCCTCGAGATCGGCCGCATCAATCTGCTCTACCACCTGGCCATGCTCGATCACATAGTGGCGATCCGCCAGGGGCGCGGCAAAGCGGAAATTCTGCTCCACCAAAATGATCGTGAAGCCCTTTTCCCTCAGTTTGCGGATCACCTGATCCAGGGATTTCAGGATTACCGGGGCCAGCCCTTCAGTGATTTCGTCCAGCAACAGCAGGTTGGCACCGGTGCGCAGAATGCGGGCAATGGCCAGCATCTGCTGTTCACCGCCGGAGAGTTTGGAACCCTGGCTTTTCCGCCGTTCCCTGAGGTTCGGGAACATGGTGTAAATTTCGTCTGCTGACAGACCACCCTCGGCGACCATCGGGGGCAGTTCCAAGTTTTCATCGACATTGAGGGAGGCAAAGATGCCACGTTCTTCCGGGCAATAGCCGAGCTTGCCGACATGGGCAATCCGGTGTGTGGGCATGTCGATGATTTCGGTGCCGTGGACCCTGATAGAACCGGTGCGCCGGCCCACCAGGCCCAGAATGGCCTTCAGGGTGGTGGTGCGCCCGGAGCCGTTACGGCCCAGCAGTGTAATCACCTCGCCTTCGTGCAGCGCCAGGTTCATGCCATGGAGAATGTGAGACTCGCCGTACCAGGCGTGCAGGTTCTCGATCCGGAGCAACTCCGGGCGTTGATCAGGCGGCATCGGTGGTTCCCATGTAGGCTTCCATCACGGCGGGATTGGTGGATACGGTGTCGTAATCGCCCTCCGCCAGTACCTCGCCCCGGTTGAGCACGGTGATGGTGTCGGCCAGGCTGGCGACCACATTCAGGTTGTGCTCCACCATCACAATGGTCCGGCCCTCAACCACTCGTCTGATCAGATCGGTGACTGTACCCACATCCTCGGAACTCATGCCCTGGGTGGGTTCGTCCAGCAGCATCAGCCGGGGCTTCAGGGCGATGGTGGTGGCGATTTCCAGGGCCCGCTTCTGGCCGTAAGGCAGCTCGACCGCCTTGGTGTCGGCAAAGGCACCAAGCTCCACCAGTTCCAGGGTTGCCTGGGCTTCCTCATTCAGCTGGTCCAGCACCCGCTTGGAGCGCCAGAACTGGTAGGACACCCCCAGTGTGCGCTGCAGGGCAATGCGCACATTTTCCCGGGCGGACAGGTGCGGAAACACCGCCGAGATCTGGAACGAGCGAATCATGCCTTGCTGGGCAATGCCGGCGGGCCGGGAGTGGGTGATGTCTTTACCGTCGTAGATGATCTGGCCGGCGCTGGGCTTGAGAAACTGGGTCAGCAGGTTGAAAAAAGTGGTTTTGCCGGCACCATTGGGGCCAATGAGGGCATGGATGCTCCCCGTCTCCACTTTCACGCTGACGTTGTTAATAGCGGTAAAGCCCTTGAAATCCTTTTGCAGATTCCGGGTTTCGAGGATGATCGGGGGAGGCGTTGTCTGTTCGCCCGCAGCTTGGTCGTTCACGGAAATACACCCCTTTCGGTTCAAGTCGGCGACGGCTGCGCCGCAGGTTCGTTATTATTTGTTATTCAAAATTTTTCTGAAAAGGTTGCAGATACTGCCAATTGAACTGACATTCAGTAATAGTCGGGGAGTGTGGAGTCTGTCAAGAAAAGAGGGGAGGCAGGATGCCTCCCGGAAAGCGGAAACCGGCTTTACAGATACTGGTAACGCAGCAGCCGGTGCTTGATGCGTTCAAGGACCACCTGGTCGATCACCGCAGCCAGCACCGCGATTACCAGAATATTGGTCATTACACCGGTCATGTCGGCGATTTCACCGGAGTAGGCCAGGGATTTGCCCAGACCGGCACTGAAACCTACGATCATTTCGGCGGAAATCAATGCCCGCCAGGCGTTGCCGAAGGCCAGTTGAGCGCCGGTGATCAGTTCCGGCGTCACTGCCGGGAAATAGACCCGCTTGAGCATCTGCAGCTTCGAAGCGCCCATCACCCGGGCGGCGGCGATATGCACTTTTTCCACGCTCTCGGTGGCGTTCATCACGCTCAGGGCGGTGGGGAAAAAGGCACCAATGGCTACCACCACGATGATCGGCAGGTTGCCGAAGCCCATCAGGATCAGGAACAGCGGCACCCAGGCAATGGAGGGAATTGACTGCAGAATGATGATGGCGGCTTTCAGAGGGCTGCGAACCGCGTTCAGGGTGCCGCCCACCAGTCCGATCAGGATGCCGAGCACGATTGCGGAGCCGTAACCGGCACCCAGGCGGGTCATGCTGTTGCCCAGCCCTTCCCAGAAGGTCGGGCTGTTGAACTCTTCCCACAGACGGACAAAGGCGGCGGGAACGTCCGGCATCAGGAAGTCCGGCAGGAACCAGGCCGCCACCTGCCAGAAGAACAGAATGAAGGCGATGGCGACCACATAGGCCCGTTTGCTGGCGACGCCGGCGGTTTGATTAGTACTCATGCCTAGAGCTCACGGGCCTTCTGCCAGGACAGATCGAGCAGTGCGTCCACGTCGAAATCGCTCTCTGCCGAGAGAATACCCTGGGTCTGCATGATGCCGGCCAGTTCCTTCATCCGGTTGATGTCATCGTCCGTCAGTTTCGCGCTGAAATCATTGGTCTGGATGGCCTGGGTAATGACGTCCACCGCGGGAACCCTGCCCTGGTTACGTGATTCGACGAACTCACCCTTGATGAAATACTCGGTGATCAGCGGGGCCGCCTTCGCAGGTTCGCTTTCAAGCATGTCGATGGCCTCACGCTGGGCGTCCAGTGCTGCCCAGAGAACGTCTTTCCGGTTCTTCAGGGTGTCCGCGGAGGTGATGACCACCATGCACGGAAACGGCCAGACTTCGCCGATTTCATAGATCTGTCTGACCGGCGCCACCAGCCGGGCGATACGGTCGTAGGGTTCGAACAGGAAGGCCGCATCCATCCGGCCGCCGACCAGGGACTGAACGGCGACAGCCGGTGCCATACCCATGATGTTCAGATCGCCGGGCTGAAGGCCGGCGTTGTCGAGCATCACGCCTTTGAGCACGATGTCGGCAGTGCTGCCCTGCTTCTGGGAAGCCAGGCTTTTGCCTTTCAGGTCCGCCACCGACTCGATGCCGGAATCGTCACGCACCAGCAGGGAGTGATAACCGCGCTGGGCGCCGCCGACAATTTTCAGGTCCGCCCCGCGGGAGGCCCAGGTAAAGGCGTTGGAGAAGCCAAGCACGCCGATATCGAGCTGGCCGCCCACGATGCCCTTGATCAGGTCGGTGCCGGAGCTGAATTCGATCAGCCTGGCGTCCAGGCCGTATTTTTCATACAGCCCCGCCTCGTAGGCCAGCATGGCCTGGGCGTCGTCCATGACCCGGACGTAACCCACCCGGAATTCTTCTGCCGCGGTCACAGGATTGGTGATCACCAGGGCGAGCACCGCCATCAATATTGAGCGAATCATATAGCTTCTCCTTTCTCAACGCCGGTTGAGAGCGTGTCGGTGTCGATACCGAGCAGGTTCAGAACGTTGCGACGGATGTCAGCGAACGCCGACAGGTCGTGGGTTTTTGGAATATGCTCAAGGGCGATTTCCTTGAGTACAACGGCCGGGCGGTTGCTGAACACCAGCACCCGGTCCGCCAGGTACAGGGCTTCGTCGACATCGTGGGTGACGAGAACCACCGTTGGCCGCTCCTCTTCGATGAGATCTTTCAGAACGCTTTGCAGGGTCATCCGAGTGAGCGCATCCAGGGCGCCAAACGGCTCATCCAGCAACAGCACCTGGGGCCGGGCGATAAAGGCCCGGGCCAGGGCACAACGCTGGCGCATGCCGCCGGACACCTGGTGCGGGTAATACGCCTCAAAACCCGTAAGCTTTACCCGGCCCAGCCATTTGTGGGCTTCCTTGCGGGCGGCCTGCTTTGGCTGGTTCTGGAATTCCAGGGCCAGGGCCACATTCTCGATCAGTGTCATCCAGGGGTAAAGCGCATGCTCCTGAAACACCAGGGTTCGCTTTGGTGAGGGATTCGAGACGCTTTTGCCATCGGCCGTCAGCGTGCCGGAAGAGGCACTCTGCAAGCCAGCGACCATATGCAGCACCGTGGACTTGCCACAGCCGGAGGGGCCGACGAGGGCAACGATTTCTCCGGTTTTAATGGTGGTGTCGAACCGCTTGATGACATCCAGATCACCAAAGCTTTTGGTCACCTGGTTGAATTGGAGTTCCATATAGCCTGCCTGAATATGCTTATATTCTAAAAAAGAATAAACATTTACTATTTTATAACTACGAAGCGCCGTATAAAAGTGGATTATGCACTTGTACCTATTCGGAGACATTGGCGGAGAAGTGCACCAGCTCCACAAGGAGACAGGATCAGAGTGAAGTGGCCGTGCCGTGGGGGCGGCCCGGCCACACGGATTGATATCAGTCCCTGGCTGGCCTCTCAACGACCTTGCGTTTGCCCTTGGCGCAGCGGGACAGCGCCTTGAGGCCATCACCCTCGAAGGCATCCACACGGATAACGTCATAGAGTGCCGTCAACGCCTCCTGCAACTTGTCGCACTCGTCTGCCCTGACGACGCCCTCGGCGCAGGCCCAGTCCACCAGTTCCTTGCGTTCGTGGCCCATCAGCAGGGCAATGCCATCCAGTTCGTCTTCGTCCCGGTTGCGGATTGCTTCATGCAACCGGCTGCGCATTCCGGCCGTCTCGTTTGCCAGTTTGTACGCATTGAGTACCCGCCCCAGGGGATCTTCCGGGTCCATGGTGGTGTAGGCGCCACGGCTGATCCGCTGACGCACCGGGGTGTCCTTTACAATACTTTCAGCCACTCTGGCGCCGAGTTTGTCGTCCGGGCCATTGAGCCCGGTGGCGCCCAACGGGAATACCAGCAGGCGCAGTGGCCAGCGCAGGGCCGGAACCGGGAAGTTGATGATGGCGTCGCGCAGGGAACCCTGAAGGTCCCGCAGACAGGTTTTCAGGCACCATTCCACCAGTGGCCGCTGGTCATCCGGGTAGCCTTCCTCGTGCCACTGCTTGATCACGGCGGTGGCGTAGTACAACTGCACCAGGCAGTCCGCCATGCGGCCGGAGAGCCGCTGCCGGGCTTTGAGGCCACCACCGACCGTCAGCAGGGTCACGTCGGTCATCAGTGCGAACGCGGCCGAGAACCGGGCCAGTTGACGGTAGCAGGGCTTGATATCACCCTGGCGCGGCACCGATTCGATCCAGCCCCGGGTCAGGCCCAGCAGCAGGGCACGCAGGGCGTTGCGGGTGGTGTGAGCCAGATGGCGGTAGAAAATGCCATCGAATTTCTTCGCCGCCCTGTCTTCATCCTCCATGCCGGCCGCTTCGATTTCCTCCACGATAAAGGGGTGGCAGCGGATGGAGCCCTGGCCGAAGATCATCAGGCTGCGGGTGAGGATGTTGGCGCCCTCCACGGTGATGCCGATGGGCACCGCCTGGTAGGCCCGGGCGAGGAAGTTGCGGGGGCCGGTGATCACGCCCCGGCCGGCGACAACGTCCATGGCATGGTTGATCACCTCCCGCATCAGGTCGGTGTTGCGGTATTTCAGCACGGCGGACGGCACCGAAGGTCTTACTCCCCGGTCCAGCATGCCTGAGGTGAGCAACCGGGCCGCGTCCATCATGTAGGTGTAGCCGGCAATGGGTTCCAGGGCTTCCTGCACGCCCTCAAACTGGCTGATGGAATGGCCGAACTGCTCCCGGGTGTAGGCGTAGGAGCCGGTGGCAAGGCTGGCCACCTTGCCGGCGCCAGTACCCAGGGCGGGCAGGGAGATGGAACGGCCGATGGAGAGGCATTCCAGCAGCATGGTCCAGCCCTTGCCAAGCATGTCCTGGCCGCCGATGACCTGGTCCATGGGGATAAACACATCGTTGCCCCAGGTCGGCCCGTTCATGAACACGGTGTTCATGGGCAGGTGGCGGGCGCCGGCATTGACGCCCTCGGTCTCCCGCGGGACCAGGACGCAGGTCACGCCAATCTCGTCGTTATCGCCGAGCAGTTTGTCCGGGTCATAGACCTTGATGGCCAGGCCAATCAGTGTGGCCACCGGTGCCAGGGTGATGTAGCGCTTGTTCCAGGTCACCTTCAGGCCCAGTACTTCCTTGCCGTTCCATTCACCCTTGCCAACGATGCCCTTGTCCGGAATGGCACCGGCATCGGAGCCGGCCACCGGGGAGGTCAGGGCAAAGCACGGAATCTCGTCGCCGCCGGCCAGTCTCGGCAGGTAGTGCTTTTTCTGCTCATCGGTGCCGTAGTGCATCAGCAGCTCGCCGGGGCCGAGGGAGTTGGGCACCATGACGGTGACGGCGGCGGACACACTGCGGGTGGAGATTTTCATCACGATTTCCGAGTGGGCGGTGTTGGAGAACCCCAGGCCACCGTCCTCTTTCGGAATCACCAGGCCGAAAAAGCCCTTTTCCCGAATGAATTTCCAGACCTTGTCCGGCAGGTCGTACTGTTCGTGGGTGATCTTCCAGTCGTCCAGCATGGCGCAGAGTTTTTCCACCGGGCCATCCAGAAAGGCCTGCTCTTCGCTGGTGAGGTGTGCCGGTTTGGCGTCCAGCAGCTTGTTCCATTTGGGGTTGCCGGAGAAGAGTTCGCCGTCCCAGTCCACTGAGCCGGATTTCAGGGCTTCGGCTTCGGTATCCGAGAGCTTCGGCAGGCGGCTTCGAACCCAGCCAAGCAGCGGCCGGCTGAGTTTGTCCAGCCGTAAATCGCCGGGAACCGTCAGAATCAGGGCCAGGGCCAGTAAAACGCCGCCAAACAGAATGCTGACAAAATGCCAGTCGTCCTGAAACAGACCGATAACCGTGGCAATGGACATCACCAAAGCAGCTGTGGTGCCGCCGATACCCAGATAAATCAGTATCAGCGCACTGATCAGCAGGAAAAGAACACTCATGGGGCAGACCTCCGTATCGTGAATGTAATCAGCCGGATTGTGCTTCTAACCATCGGTCAAAGTTCCTGCGGTTGCAAGAGGAGCCGGCGGGTTGCGTGGCCTGGTTCCTAGGATCGGCCCTAAAGGCTGAGGCCAAAGATCAGTAACGCCAGTGTGGCCAGCAGCACCGCCACGTTTATTCCAAGCACAGAGTTAAGCCGCGGAGGGTCCGTCAGGGCTCCCGGCAGCCTGAGGCTGATCCACACAGCCGCCGGCGCCGGAGCAAGCGCGATGGAGGTCCATGCCGGCAACCAGCCTGCCAGTATGCCGGCCCCCAGGACACCGTAACTTCCCAGCAACAGACTGCCAGCGAGCCGGGCTGCCGCGGGTTGGCCCAGAGTTATTACCAGGTGTCGCCGCCCGACTTTCCGGTCTGCTTCGGCATCCGGTATCTGATTGATCAGCAGTAGCTCGCTGACCAGCAGCAGGCTTATTACCGAGACCGCGATAGCTGCAGCATCCAGCCGGGCGCCCAGGGCAATCAGGCTGCCCAGTATCATCACCGGCCCGAAGCCCAGCCCCGGGGCCAGCAGGCAGATGATGGGCGAACGGGTAATCCAGCGGGTGTAAGTCAGTACCAGCACCACGCCCGCCGCCCCGAGCACCAGCATGGGCACCCCACGGAGCCAGATAAAGTACAGGCCGATGGCCACCACCACGGCCAGCGTGCCGAGAGCCGCCAGCAACACGCCTTTTGCGGCAACGGGAACCTCCGGAAGCGCCCCGCTGCCGCCGGAAAAGGGCGTGCGCCGGGTGATCAGATCCAGCCCGGAAACAAAGTCCTCGTATTCATTGAGCAGGTTGACCGCCGCGTGGGCGAGCAGTGCGCCGACCAGAACCAGAAAGGTATCCAGTAACGCCGGTGGCTCCCCCTGTTGCCAGGCCAGTGCCACACCGAGGCCCGCACACAGGGGGGCGAGCACCAGAAAATTGGGGCGGGTGGCGCGCACGACCGCAGCGGTTTCAGACATGGGGTCCTTCCTCAACGAAACAGGGCTGACTTGATCCGGTGGTCAGATGTAACCGGCAGCGAATACCAGCCCGAGCACCACGGGCATCACAACAAGACTACCAAGATTGCTCAATAATACCAGTGAGGCCACCTTATGTGGCTCCTGGCAATACTGTTCAGCCACTATGTAGTTCAGTACCGCCGGCGGCAGGGCGGCGAATACCCACAGCGCCGCAACCTGCATCCCCGGCAGGTCGAGGATGGCGATCATGGGCCAGGCCAGCAGCAGGCCACTGGCCGGGCAGGCGATTGCACCGAGCATGCCCAGTTTCCAGTCGCTGAAGTCCACATCCAGCATGCGGACGCCCAGAGCAAACAGCATCAGCGGAATGCTGACACCACCCAGCATGTTCAGTGTCTCCAGCAGCCACTCCGGTAGAGGAACGCCGCCAAGGTTCACCGAAAGCCCGGCAACACTGGCGAGCACAATCGGCAGTTTCAGGCGTTTCACAATGGAGGCATGGTGGTCCAGTATGTACAGGCCGACAGAGAAGTGCAGCAGCATTTCCACGATAAACAGCACAATCGCCGCTGGCAGGGCCGCGTCACCGAAGGCCAGCACCAGTAGGGGAATACCCATGTTGCCGGAATTGTTGAACATCATGGGCGGCAGGAAGGTTTTCAGGTTCAGCTTCAGAATCCTGGCCAGCGGATACAGCACGATACCCGAACCAAGCACCACCACCGTGGCCGCCAGCGCCAACTGGGCATAGTCCTGCAGGGGGGCCTTCTGGTCCGCCAGCACCGCAAACACCAGCATGGGGACGAACAGTTCCATGTTGAGAACGTTGAGCCCCTGGATATCCGGGGTGCGGTAACGGCCATAAAGGGCACCGCAACCGGCGATCAGGAAAACCGGCAACAGGGTGGACAGAATCTGGCCGATCATTGAACAGGCTCCGACAGGCGTAAGAGAGATAGCGAATGAATAATCCGTTAGGTTCGCAAGTATCGAGCCGGTTGGGCAAGTATTATTCGCAAACGTTCGACCAAAGCCGGAGGCAACTGGGTGTGAACGGACCAGGTTGCGGTGGCCGGCCAGGCCCACCAAAATACTGGCCTGAGGTTTTAAATTGCTGCGGAGAGTCCCTGTGTCCAGTCCCTTTGATCAGCCTGTTTCCCGGGAAAACACCTGTTCGGTCAAGTTTGATGCCCGTAGGGCCGTGTTTGGCCGCGATGACGTTATTCCGGTGTGGGTTGCCGACATGGATTTTGCCGCCCCTGAGGCGGTTACCCGGGCGCTGAGCGAGCGGGCTGCACATCCGGTGTATGGCTACACCCTGTTTCCGGACAGTCTTTACCAGTCCATGATCGACTGGTTCGCCGACCGACATGGCTGGGAGATCCAGCGGCAATGGATCCTGATGGCACCCGGTGTGGTCCCGTCCCTGAACGCGGCCTGCATAGCCTATGCCGGGCCGGGCGAGGGTGTCATCATCCAGCCACCGGTGTATCCGCCGTTTTTCAGTTCGGTCCGGCACAGTGGCCGGAAGGTGATCGAGAACCCCCTGGTGCCGGAAGACCCTGACACCGGCGAGCCCGGCCACTACCGGATGGATCTGGATCACCTTGAGCAGTGCGCCGCTCGGCCGGATGCCCGTATCCTGTTGCTGTGCTCACCCCACAACCCGGTCGGGCGGGTATGGTCTGATGAAGAACTCAGGGCCGTGCTCGCCATTGCCCGCCGGCATCAACTGGTGGTGGTCTCGGATGAGATTCACTGCGACCTGACCTATCGGGACAAACCCCGCCACACCCTGTTGGCCAATCTGGCCGGGCCGGAGGATGCCCTGGTGATGGCCGTGGCACCCAGCAAGACTTTCAATATGCCCGGCCTGGGGCTATCCGCGCTGGTGATCCCCGATTCGGACCGGCGTAGGGCCATAAAAGCCGTGTTCGCGTCCATGCATCTGCCCCAGTGCAACCCGTTCAGCATCGCCGGCTTCGAAGCCGGTTACCGCCACGGCGGTCCCTGGCTGGATGATCTGATGGCCTACCTTCAGGCAAACCGGGATTATGTGGTGGAGGCAGTCAGCCAACGGCTGCCGGGCATTCGGGTATCGGCACCGGAAGGCACCTATCTGATGTGGCTGGATTGCCGCGGGCTGGACCTTGACGATGCCGGCCTGAAGCGGTTTTTTGTCCGGGACGCCGGTGTTGGCATGAATCCCGGGGTATCGTTTGGTGACCAGGGCAGCGGCTTCATGCGGCTGAACATCGGCTGCCCCAGAGCCGTGCTTGGAGAGGTTCTGGGCCGGATAGAAACCGCGCTTGGGAACTTCAGCCCGGATCATAGGGCTTAGCGGCGGCCGGAAGTGAGAGACCAGGTATCAGCAGCACCAGAAAGAGGAAGCTGCGAAAGCGTCGGATGAGTTCAGTCATGGCTGTCTCCCTTTGCTTGCTGTTCTTTGATCCGGTAGTGCGCACGTTTGCCGGTCTGGGTTGCCAGTAACAGTCCGGCGAGAATCAGCAGACCACCGATGATATGAAACACTCCAAGGGACTCCCCCAGAAAGACACCCGCCAGCACGGAGGCGAAGACCGGTGTCAGGTACATGAAGATGGCCGCCCGGGCCGGGCCGATTTTATGCACACCGTGATTCCAGAAAGCGTAGGCCAGAATGCCCGGGAAAATGGCGAAATACAGCAGGGGCAGAGCTGTGCTCCGCGACAGATCAAAACCACCTGCGAAGAAAAGCAGATCGGTGAGGTAAAAAGGCAGTATCACCAGGGTACCCAGAAGTATCTGGGTGGTCAGGAAGGTCAGGGCCGGCAGCGGCACCGCCTGGCGTCGCAGCAGGACCGAAAACAGCCCCCAGCTGAAGACCGCCGCCACCATGATCAGGTCCCCTGGCTGTGTCTGCAGGCCGGTGAGTACCGCAATGTCGCCCCGCGCCACGACGGTGACAATCCCGATGATGGCCAGGGCGATACCGAGGGCCTGGATGGGCCGGGTCCGGTCGCCGAGCAGAATCCAGGCCAGCAGTGCCACGAAGATCGGAATGGTGGCGTTGATCAGGGCGATGTTGGTGGCCGTGGTGGTGGTTGCCGCGAAGTAGAGTAACGAGTTGAAGGCTGCCACGCTGAAGGTCGCCAGGGTCAGCATGGACCGGAAATGCTGGCGAATAACCTGGCGGTGGCGCCAGACACCCGGAAGCCCGAAGGGCAAGAGGATGGCGAGTGCAATGATCCAGCGCCAGAAGGACATGGACAGGGGCGGGATATTCTCAACCGTGCCCCGGGCGACAACGGCATTGCCGGCCCAGAACAGGGGTGTCAGAACCAGGCCAGCGTAGGCCAGCCCGGGAGTTCGGGGCAAGATTCCGGCGTTTTCCGCAGACACGCGCGCTCCTGTTGGTTGGGGGGGTGGCCAATAAAACGCATAGGATACTACTCTCCCGGAACTTCTGCCTCCGTACCAATGTGGTAGGCCGCGAAACCAGCCATTCCGGCAGGTTGACGATGGGAATGCCTACGACCCGGCCAGAGAGTTTTTCCGGGTTCAGGTCATACACGGTCTGGCGAATAATCTCGATCCTGTTGACCCTCCTGGGATATATTCCGGGGATTGTGCATGCCGTGTACATCATTGCGAAAAAGTAGTGGCTTACCGGCTAGTTGTCTGGTCTGAGGTGCCAAAGATCGCCGTCTCTGAAGGCTCTGTGCTCGGCCTCCAGCTTCAGCAGGTGCGCCAGTGCTGACCGTTCGGCCACCCCGTGAATCGCCGCCGGTACATCATCGTATGCCTTTGCTGTCAGCGTTTTAAGATTCACCGGGGTCAGCGCTTTCAGAGTACGAGCGATCTTGTGCTCCCGTGACAGCCGGTGGGTAATCAGGAAATCAATGACCGCTTCCGGTTGCCCCATCAAGAATCCATGGGCCGGGGCAATGTGGCGGATGGACTCGGCCAACAGGTCGTACAGGGACTCAATATAGGCCTTCATGTCCCCGTCCGGCGGATTAATCACCACCGTGGACCCCTGCATGATGTGGTCACCGGAGAACAGCAGCTCCTGATCGGTCAGCAGATAACACAAATGATTCGAGGCATGGCCCGGGGTGTGCAGTACTTTCAGAATCCCGGCTTCGGTAACAATCAGATCACCGTGCCCGGGTTTGTCATCCGCCCGGAACGTCTGGTCCTGACTCGCGCCCTTGGGCGCCGGCCAGCCGTAAACACGGCAACCGGTTCGCTCCTTGAGAGCCGCAACCGCCGGCGAGTGATCCTTATGGGTGTGGGTAACCAACACCTGATCAATCACCCCACCGGTCACCTCCAGAATCCGCTCAATATGGTTGTCGCTCGCGGGGCCGGGGTCAATCACGGTAAACCGCTCATGACCCAGCAAATAGGTGTTGGTGCCCGGCCCGGTCATCATCCCGGGGTTGGGTGCCGTCAGCCGGATCACCCCGGCCGCCACTTCCACCGGCTCACCGGGAATAATCTCTGCCCGGGTTGATCCCTCCCCTTCCGGATCCAGCTTGACCGCCTCGTCATAGGCCGGCGCCCCCGGTTCCAGCGTCACCGGCTTGCCCTTCTTCAGTCCCGGCCAGGGTTGACTTGGGTGAGGCCCAGGTGGATTGGCGTGGGCATAGCGCATGAGCGCATCGGTGGTTTCGAAATCACTGAGCACCCGCAGCGTCCGGATTGTGGGAAGCCCTAGCAACCGCTGGCCATTCCGATGATCCTCAAGCGCCTGCTCCGGGCGAATCCAGACATGATCAATGGTCTCCACCCCATCATGGCTGGCCAGTTGCCCCTCTGGAGCGGTAGCCACAAAAAACCGCGTATCGAACCGCCGTGGCGGCCCCGGCGGCGTAACCCAGCGGCCCAGGTAGGCCAGCCTGTCCAGCGGAATCGACAACCCATGGTTATCGCACAGGCTGGCCAACGACAAGTCGCCCCTGAACAAAGCTTCCCGGTCGCCATGGGCCGGATGGTCCCCGGAAACCGGATGCCCCTGCGCATCCACCGCAACCAGAATCCCGGCTTCCTCAAAACACTCCCGAACCGCCGCCAGCATGTAATCCGCGCCACCCTCGTCGACACTCATGGTCTGACTGACCTCGGCATCTCCGGGACCGAGAGCGTGTTCCCGCCCGCCGGGCTCGTGCTCTTCGACTCTTCCTCCCGGGAACACAAAATACCCGGGCATGAACACCGCATCCCAGGTACGTTGCAGCAGCAGGACTTCAAGGCCTTCGGCAGTGTCGCGAATTAAAACCAATGTGGCGGCAGGGCGGATATCCATAAAACTCCAAATGCGATCTTTATTATTCGGTGCGCGAAGAGAGTACGAACGACATCAGGAAAGAGCCTTCCAAAACTGTGTGGAGCCAGGGATGGCGGAACTCAAGCGTCACAGGGACGTGCCGCAAGGAGCGTGTTTTGGAAGGCTCTTTCCTGATGTCGCTGCACCAAAGCTTACAGCGCAAAGGTCCAATAGCAAGATAACCGATTTAAAGCAGAACGTCTTGAGATGAACACTAAAGTCGAACAGCGTATGATTCGCCCCCAGAGACCCAGCGAGAACAGGAACCCCCCGTGGCCCGAATCAAACTCTCCTTCCCGGACGACGCCTTCCGCTTCGAAACCAGGATGCCCGTCAGGATCACCGACATCAACGGCGCCAACCACCTGGGCAATGACGCCCTCATCTCCATGCTCTCCGAGGCCAGGGCCCAGTTCCTGGTCAGTTATGGCCTCCAGGAAGCGGGTAAGGATAGCACCGGCATCATCGTCACCGACCTGGCCACCATGTACCAGTCCGAGTCCTTCTTCCCGGAAATGCTGCGCTTCGAAGTCGGCCTGATGGACTTCAACAAGTACGGTGGGGATTTTGTCTTCCGGGTCACCAAAGCCGAGAGTGGCCAGCCTGTGGCCCTGGCCAAGTACGGATTCGTGTTCTTCAACTACCAGCGCAAGGAAGTGGTGCCGGTACCGGAAAGCTTCCGCTCACGCTTTGCCTGACCCATCACTGGACATGAAGGCGGGGTCAGATGAACGCTTTCATCTGACCCCATTCTGGCTCGTGCTGCTCTGGAGCGGTTTCATGCCGGAGCGATAAAAACTGTAAGCCACAACGCCAGCAAAGAGATTGCCCACCAGCGCGCCACTCATGAGGCCAAAGATGCCATTGATCTGGCTGCCCAGCCAGAGTAACGGCAAGTAGCAAAGAAACAGTCGCAAAGTGGATACCAGCAACGCCCGCATGGCCAGTCCCAGGGCGTTGCATACCGACACCATCAGCATACACACGCCCAGACCGCTGTAACTGAGCGGGACCCGCACCAGATATGCAGCCAGTACCTCCTGGACATCGCTGTCGTTTGAGAACAATTCAGACACCAGCCCGGAGGCCACCACCCAGGTCAGACCAATGGCCAGCTGCCAGACCACCACGAACCGGACCGCGATGCGCACCAGTTTTCGGATCTGTTCAATATCCCCGGCACCCAGCAACTGGCCAATCATCGGTGGCATCGACATGGTCAGTGCCAGCACGACGATAAGGGAGAAAAACTCCAGGCGCGTGCCGAGGCCCCAGGCGGCCACGGCCCCGGAGCCGAAGCCGGCGACAAGGGCCGTTGCCAGCATCGCCGAGACGGCGGGCATCAGCTGGCTGACCATGGCCGGGGCCATGATGCCGTTGAGCTGCTTAAGGGCCTGCCAAAGGGCAAGCTGGCGCAGATCAAACCGGACCCAGTGACGCTTCAGAAGTTTCGGGTAGATCACCAGGCAACCGATACCGAACGAGGTGACGGTGGCCCAGGCGGCGCCGGGTAACCCCCAGCCAAAGGTGAAAATATAGAGCGGATCCAGGGCGATGTTGGTCAGGCTGGTGGCCACCATCATGTACCCTGGCAGTTTGGTGTCGCCATGGGAGCGGCACACACTGTAGCCGAAATACAGAACCGCGCCGGTCCAGGCGGCAATCAGCCAGGGAATCCAGTAGCGCCTGATCAGCGGCAGCAGTGTCTCTTCCGCGCCGAGTGCGGTCATGATGTGGCCCTGGAGAAGCCACAGGGCCGCGCAGATCAGGAAAACCAGTGTTCCACCTACGGTAATGATCAGGCCGCCAAGACGATTGGCACGGAGTTCGTCACCCGCACCCAGTGTGCGGGCAACGATGGCGGTGGTGGCAATGCCCAGGCCCACCTGAAGACCGATGATCAGTTGCTGCATTGGCAGGGTGAAGCCGAGCGCTGCCAGCGGATCTTTCCCCAGTTCCCCGATAAAGGCACTGTCGGCCAGTTGGAAGGTCATCAGGGAGAGTACCCCGAACAGCATGGGCCAGGTCATGCTGTAGAGCTGGCGGGCCAGGCCTGGGGTTTGGGCGGTGGTCTGCACGGGGCGTTGTGGGCCTTCGGTTGGGGTTCGGGCTTTGGGCGGGGATTCTAACAGGTTCTGTTTTTGGGGCACGCAGTCGGCTGGGGGCGGATTTCTGAAACACGCTGTGAATACTTCCCTGTACGCTCGGCTCCGCCATCCATGGCTCCGCACGGTTTCAGAAATCCGCCCCCATCCAACTGCCCCGGCAACCGGAGATATGTCCGGCGGCGAGGGCGATAAGAAGCTTTACAGCACCTTCAGCGCCGCATCGTAATCCGGCTCGCTCTTGATCTCGTCAACCAGCTCGCTGTGCAGAACCTTGTTGTTTTCGTCCAGCACCACCACCGCGCGAGCACAGAGGCCGGCCAGAGGGCCGTCCTGGATGGCGACGCCGTAGTCCTGCTGGAAGCTGTAGTTCCGGAAGGTGGAAAGGGTTTCGACGTTTTTCAGGCCTTCGGCACCGCAGAATCGGGCGGCGGCGAAGGGCAGGTCTGCGGAGATAACGAGTACCACGGTGTTGTCGAGGTTGCCGGCTTTTTCGTTGAATTTCCGGGTGGAGGCGGCGCAGACGCCGGTGTCGATGCTGGGGATGATGTTCAGGATTTTGCGCTTGCCGGCCCAGTTATCGAGCTTGACTTCTTCCAGGCCACTGTTGGTCAGGGTGAAGGGCGGTGCGTTGTCGCCTGTCTCGGGGAATTTGCCGCTCAGTTCAATGGGGTTGCCGTCCAGGGTAACGTTGTTCATGGGGATTGCTCCTTGTCGCTTGGTTTAGAGTCTTACGTACTCTGTGTAGACCACTTTGGATGATTTTGCCCGTCGGCTCGTGGGAGGACAGTGTGGGAGTGGCTTCGAACGCCAGAGCAAATATTCAGTTGCCTGTTGCCCCTTGTGGCTCGAAACCTTCGGCAGGATAACGCTGAACCATCAGCAGATAACAGCCCATGGCAATGGCGGTGCTCCGGCGCTCCTGTCTGTTGGCGTTGAGTGATTGTTCAAATTCCGATACCGTGGCTTCGGTACACGACACCAACACCCTTTCCGGACGAGGAGTGCCTTCGATGACCATGACTCTCGCTTTCGACGTTTACGGAACCCTGGTCGACCCCATGGGCATGTCCCGCCTGCTGGCGGAGGATGCGGGTAACAAAGCCGAAACCGTGGCCGCGCTCTGGCGCGAGAAACAGCTGGAGTTCTCGTTCCGCAAGGGCCTGATGAAAGTCTACGAAGACTTCGGTGTGTGTACCCGGCAAGCCCTGCGCTACGCTATGGCCGCCCACAAACTGACCCTGTCTGAAGAGCGCGAAAATGTCCTGATGGCGGCCTATTTGTCCCTGCCTGCGTTCGACGATGCGTTGCCGGCGTTAAAGAGCCTGAGAGGCGAGTATCCGGTTTTCGCATTCTCCAATGGCGGCTACCCGGCACTGGAGAAAGTGCTCGGGCACAACGACTTGCTTGACCAATTTGAAGGTCTGGTATCGGTAGACGATATCAAGAGCTTCAAACCGGACCCGGCTGTCTATGCCTACGCCCGACGTGCTACGGGTTCTTGGGAAAAGCCCTTGTGCCTTGTTTCCAGCAACGCCTGGGATGTCATTGGTGCAAGGGCAGCCGGGTTGTTGGCAGTCTGGGTCAAAAGAGATCCGGATAAAGTGTTCGAAGACTGGGGAATAGAACCCTCGGCAGTTATCAGCAGCCTTTCGGAGTTGCCTGAGATTTTGAAGGGCCTCTGACTCTGTGGAGGCGACCATCGGGGCGGCGCCTGGCCTTACCATGGTGTCTTCTCTGCCGGCAATAGTCAGTAAGTTGGCACTTGCATTTTCAAGTCTGGCGATATCTTCGCCGATCTGGATCTCGCCTCTGGACAGCTGGTTGTCGATCCAGACTCTCGCCACCGTGTCCTGAATAATGCCCCCGGGGTAAGCCACCATACGATCCAGAAACGCCGACGTGGTAGCGTGATTGGTGACAAATTCCCGGTCCCCCAGGCGGATGATCAACTCCCAATAGTTCATCACGCTTCTGATCGGATTGGTCAGAAGCGTGATGAACAAAGCACCATGGCATAACTGTCACATCCGGTGGGCAAACCGGTCACTTCGGGCCACTGCCCAATCCCGCCTGTGGTTGATATGATTGCACCCCACTGGACACAAAAACCAAAAACAGGACCGCCATGCTTAGCTTCCTCCCTGCTCCCGTTATCGGCATACTCAACTCCATCCTGCTGGGAATCAACACCCTGTTCTGGTGCATCCTGCTTTACATTCCGGCCATCCTGAAACTGATTATCCCCATCAAGGGTTTCCGGGTCCTGTGCACCAAAGCCATTATCTGGGTCGCCGAAGCCTGGGTCGCCTGCAACACGGGCTGGATGAAGCTGACCCACAAAACCAAATGGGAAGTGAAAGGCGCCGAAAACCTCAAACGGGAAAGCTGGTACCTGGTGCTGGCCAATCACCAGAGCTGGGTTGATATCTTCGCCATGCAGCGGGTCTTCAATCACCGGGCGCCGTTCCTGAAGTTTTTCCTCAAGCAGCAACTGATCTGGGTGCCGGTTATCGGTCTGGCCTGGTGGGGGCTCGACTTCCCGTTCATGAAGCGATACACCCGCGAGTATCTGATCAAACACCCTGAAAAACGGGGCGAAGATCTCAAGGCAACCCGCCGGGCCTGTGAGCAGTTCCGATATACCCCGGTCAGCGTCATGAACTTCGTGGAAGGCACCCGGTTTACCCAGGCCAAGCACGACAAGCAGAAGTCCCCCTACAGCCACCTGCTTACCCCCAAGGCCGGCGGCGCCGCCTTCGTGCTCGACGCCATGGGCGACTCGATCCAGACCCTGGTGGATGTCACTATCGCCTACCCGGGTGGCGCACCGACCTTCTGGGAGTTTATCTGCGGCCGGGTGAGCGAAGTTAAAATGGAAATTCACACCGTTGATATCCCGGAACACCTGAAAGGCCGGGACTATTCAACGGATGCCGAGCACCGCCGGAATGTCAAAAACTGGCTGGGGGATCAGTGGCGGGCGAAAGACGAACGGCTGGAGAGGATGCTGGCCCGATAAGTATCGGGATCAGCTCTCGGGATCGTCCTCCACGTCACCCGGATGCTCCCGCTTGTAGCGCTCCCACTCTGCCCAGTCGTGGGGCGTTCCGGCGCGGGGCCTGCGCAGGTGCCTGGCATGCTCCAGGGCATTGTGGCGAAGGCTGTGGTCCCGCTCGTCGTCTTCCCTGTCAAAGCCATATTTCTTCAGAAACTCGTCAGGGCGGATGGCCATGGCGCACCTCCATCAATAGCTCATGTTCCCAGTAATACGATGCGCCTGCCGCTGTGGTTTTTCAACCGCTGTCAGCTTTGTTCACGGCCGGGATCTCGTCGGCTTCCACCAGTTTGAAATTGATCTGCCTGCGTTCTTCGTCTACCCCGGCAAAGCTCACCGTTACCGGCTGTTCCAGTTGGAAGATACCGCCATTCTTGTTGTGGATCAGGCGCAGGGTGACTGGATCAAAGCTGAACTTGCCGTCAAGATCCTTGCAGCTGACAAAGCCTTCCAGCCCGTTGGCGTCCAGACGCACGAAGAAACCGGCCGGTACTGTGCGGCTGATCACGCCGGCCATGGGCGCTTCGCCGAGGGTTTTGGCAAAGTCGCTCTTGAGCCAGGCCTCCAGGCTGTTCGCCGCCTGACGGGCGCGGATCTGGGCAGCCTGCAGGGCCTCCAGTTGATCCCCTGTCAGGGCGTTCATGGGGGTGTCCCACAGGGCGGCCTTGATCAGCCGGTGTACGTAGAAATCGGAGAACTTGCGCAGCGGTGAGGTAAACGTGGTGTAGGCATCCAGGCCCATGCCCTGATGCGGGGCGGGTTTGAAGCTCAGCTCGGCACGAGCCAGCTGGCGGGAGAGGATGGCCTTGACAGGCACCTCTGCGTCCAGCGCTTCGGTTTCGTTCATCAGTTTCCTGAACCCGACGGCCTGGTGGGCATCTATTCCCGAAAGGTGCGGCGCATGGCTGTCGATCAGTGCCCGGATGTTGTCGGCACGATCATCCCGCAGCCCGGGATGCCGAATAAACAGGCCGGCGGTCTGGCTGGTGAGGAAGTCGGCGGCGCAGCGGTTGGCGGCGACCATGCATTCCTCCACCAGGCGATGGGCTTCATTCTGAAGCGACGGCTCAATCAGACGGATGCGTTTATTCTCGTCCAGCCGCAGCCGGAATTCCGGCCGGTCACCACTGAGCAGCGCATGTTCGCTGCGCCATTTTCTCAGGGCTGTGGCTGCCTGGTGCAACTGGTCCAGGCTGTTACCCACGGCGTCCGGCAGGGCCTTGATGTCGTCGTCTTCCCGGCCTTCGATCAGGTTGGAGACCAGCTCGTAACTGAGTTTGCCCTTGGACCGGATCACCGCCTGGTGAAAGCTGTAGTCGCCGAGGCTGCCGTCGTTGTTGACCTGCAGATCGCACACCAGTGCCAGCCGCTTTAGCTCTGGCATGAGCGAGCAAAGACGGGTGCTGATGCTGTCAGGCAGCATCGGCAGTGGCTCGCCGGGGAAGTAGATAGCGGTAGCCCGGTTGAACGCTTCCTGTTCCGCCGGGCTGTTGGTGTCGATCACGGCGGTCGGGTCGGCAATGGCGATCGAGAGCGTCCAGCCGGTGGCATTGGGTTCGGCCAGCAGGGCGTCATCCATGTCCTGGGTGCCCGGGCTGTCGATGGTGACATAGGGGCGGTCGGTGCGGTCTTCCCGGCCGGGTTCCCGGGATTCGATGTCGCTCTCACTCAGACTGTCGGCCTGTCTCTGCACCGTTTCCGGCCAGGTGTCCGCCAGGTCAAAGGTTGCCAGGGTGAAGGCGCGTTCGATGCCGGGTTCCCCGGCCTTGCCGATAACCCGCAGCACCCTGGCCTGGCCCTTGCCATCCTTGATCGGATGTTTGTGAATCTGGCAATAGATGTAGTCATCCGGCTGGGCATTCATCCGTTCTTTGGGCGGAATGAAGATCCAGCGGTTGATGCCCGGGGTCTCGGGTACCACAAAGTGACCCTTGCCCTTGACCAGGTAACGGCCAACAAAGGTGTTCAGGCGGGTTTCCAGCAGTTCGTCCACCACACCCTGGGTCTTGCCTTTCTCCACTTCCTGCTCGGTGACATTCACCCGGTCTCCCGGCAGGACTTTCTGCATTTCTTCCGGAGGCAGAAAAACATCGCGGCCCTCGTCAAGCGCAACGAACCCGAAGCGGCCATTGGTGGCTTTGACGATACCGGGGAAGACTACCTTGTTTTCCTCGATATCGGATTTCAGCTGGCGCAACTGGCTGAGAGCGTCGGCATTAAGCATGAAGTAACCTGGCTGGTAAATAATGAATGATGGGGCGGAGTATAACGGTTATGGCTTCATGCGTCAGATAGCAGAATACCCGAATCAGATCTCGGCCCAGAATCGCTGGAGATTGGCCAGGGACTTGGTGAGCAGATCGAACTCGGTCGTCTTGCCCTCACGTTCGAAAAGTTGCCGCCGGGCTGTGTCGAGGTCAAACAGCACTTCTCTGTGAGCCGGGTCCCGGATGGTACTCTGAATCCAGCCAATGGCGACACGGCGCTGGCCAAGGGTCACTGGCTCAACCCGGTGCAGGGTCGAGGAGGGATAGACCACGGCGGCGCCGGCGGGCAGTTTGTAGGACTGTTCACCGGCCGTGGTATCGGTTACCAGCTCACCGCCCTCGTAGCTGTCGGGGTCATCCAGGAACAGGGTAAAGGAAATGTCGGTCCGCAACCGGCCAGGCCCGCGGCCCATTACCGGGTCGTCCACGTGGTTACCGTAGGTCATGCCAGCCCGGTAGCGACTGAACAGGATCGGCGCCATTTTCGCGGGCCTGGCCGCCATCTGGAAGAGCGGGTGTCCGGTCAGTGCCTTCTCCACCTCGGTGCGAAGCGCGTTCGCGGTTTTGCCGGCCATCTGCAGCTGCTCATTGTTCTTGACCAGTCTGGCGTGCCAACCGGCGGTGTTGCGGCCATCTTCAAAGCTACCAGCGTCCATTGTGGTGCGTATACGGCTCAGTTGCCCGGTGGTCAGGATCTCGCTGATGCACAGAATCATGGTGTCTCCAATCCGCAATAGGAATAATTTGCAATTAAGCCCAGCATTAAAGCATCATGCCCGACCATGGCACAGCCATCAATCTTCCCGCCGTTGAGGGCGCTCAGCCTGCGGCCTGCTTGAGGAGAGCACGATGACAAATCAGAAACTGAAACTGTGGACCTGTGTCGGTGTGGCGACATTACTGACAGGCTCCGGCGCCCTGGCCGATGAGCAAAAAGACCGGCATAACGCAGATAGGATCACCTCTGGAGCCCATGGTGGAGAGGGCGGCGAAGGTGGTGCTGCGCTCAGCTATTTTGCTGCCGGTGGCGAAGGTGGCGAAGGTGGCGAAGCTGGAGGTTCCGTATCTGCCGTTGAGTCCGACGGAGCCTATGTTGCCATGCTCCGTATGATGCAGGGGCACCTGATGGCCGCCCGGGAGCTGATCAAATCGGGGAAAGTCGCCGACGGCCGGCCCCATCTGACCCATCCCTGGGTTGAGGTATATCCGGTGGCCGAGGCAGGCCTTGAGAGCCGGGGTCAGAAAGAGCTGCGCAACCATCTGAAGGCACTGGCTGAAAAGGCCGGACAGGTGGAAAACTGGGGGGATGTCAGCCAGGAATTCCAGGCGGCCTGGGGGGTTATCCAGAAGGCGGAAAAATCCGTTGAGGGCCAGAGTGCCGCCAGCGTGTCCGCAGTTGTGCTGTCGCTGACCAAGCAAGCGGTACTGGAGTACGATGACGCGTTGGAGAACGGGCGTTTCGTGGCAGAGCATGAATACCAGGACGGCCGTGGCTTCGTGATGTCGGCCCGCGATTATCTGGACAGCCACCAATCAATGCTGAAGCAACAGAACACGGAAGCCTGGCGGGATGCCGGCAAGGCTCTGGATGACATGCGGAAGGCCTGGCCAACGGCCGTGCCGCCGGAACAGCCTGTCATGCCCGTTGCCAATCTTTATGCCGCCCAGGCGCGTCTGGAGCTGGCACTGGCACCTTACCTGTATTGAGCCCGGCATCTTTCCGGGGCCGCAGTGGCCCCGGTTTTGGTGTCCCGGGCCTTAATGTCCGGGTTAATTGTACTGGGTAAATACCCGGGTCTGGCCGGCCTCGTTAAACAGGATGATCTTGTAATGGTCTTTCCGGCCACCCATTTCCATGCCTGGCGAGCCGATCGGCATGCCCGGAGCGCTCAGGCCGGTTGCCTGGGGTGCTTCGCTGAGCAGGCGTTTGATGTCATCCGCCGGAACATGGCCTTCAATCACATAGTCACCCACAAAGGCGGTGTGGCAGCTGCCAAGACCCGGAATCAGGCCGGCATCGGCCTTGATCTTGCCCATGTCATTGGAGTTGGTTGTCTCAACCTCAAAGCCGTTCTCTTTCAGGTGGTCGACCCAGTCGGTGCAGCAGCCGCAGGTCGGTGATTTGTAGACATGGATACTCTGGGCGGCACCCGCCGCCAGCGCGGTGGTGCTGAAGCCCAGGGTGGCCATCAGGCCGAGAGCCAGGGTGTGTTTTTTCATGGTGTTTTCCTCAGTGGTGAATGTTGGTGTTCGGTTGAGCCCTTTTCGCCGGTGCATGCCGGTGCGGGGCTCATCAGGATTCCCCAGACAGCATAGAGCAGGCTGGCGGTCACCGGAATACCCAGTGTGTTGTAGACGAAAGCGCCAACACTCCTTTGCTATTGTTCCTCAACACGATGATTTTGCCCCCAGGCGGGTACAGGGTCTTCCCAGTGTTCGATCAACCGGCAGATGGTATGGCCATCCGGCGTGCCATCCGGCATGGCCTGCCAGGCAGACATGGCCGCGGTCATCCGCTCGCGCAGCTGCTGCAACTCACGAATGTCCCGCTCGACCTCCGCAAGCCGCTGCTGAAACACATCCCGTACCATCGGGCATGGCGAGTGGTGACCGTCCGCCTGATCCAGAATCTGCCGGATCTCCGGCAATGAAAACCCCAGCTGCCGGGCCTTCCGGGCAAACCGGAGGCGCCGCAGATCGTCGGCATCAAACTGCTGGTAGTTGTTGTCCGGATTGCGAGCTGGCTTCAGCAGATTTTCCCGGGTGTAAAAGCGCACGGTATCCGGGTTCACCCCGGCGGCCACTGCAATGTCTTTGACTTTCATGACGGATCTTCCGATAAAGTTATTGATAATGCACCGGACCCGGCAACCACCGAAAACCGGAACTCACGGCAGTGTAAAACCTGTGAGTTACTCCCAGGTCAAAGGTTTTTGGGGGGGGAGGAAAACTACTGGCCCCTGGTGCGAAGAAACGTGCCGCAGGCCTTGCACTGGTCCGGTGCCATCAGTTTTGCCTGCCAGCCAATCCTGTGGCCACAGGCGGGGCACATCAGCCGCAACTGAAGCACAATGATCGGCGTGATCAGGGCTGCGATCAGAACCCCAAGGGGCCCCCAGCTCTCATCACTGGACAACCCAAGCTGACTGCTGAACACCAGAATGATGGTCAGCGCCACAAAGGCAAAAATAAAATAGTTCCGGTTCCAGCGCTCCCACCGGCGGATTTTCTTGTCCTGTTCCGGGGTCAGGTATTTTGCTGCCATAAAATCTCACCTGAAGTATCTGAGGGGTATCATGGCGATGGCCAGGGGCAATTACAAACCGGAATCGGCGGTAACGCCCGCCACCAGGATGCCGGAAGCCAGCGCCTGCTCAAGATCAGACACCGGAATCGGCCGGCTGATCAGATACCCCTGGGCAAAGTTGCACCGGTGATTCTTCAGGAAACTCAGTTGCTCCTCGGTTTCGACACCTTCCGCGACCACCTGGATGCCCAGATTGTGGGCCAGATTGATCACCGCCCGTGTGATTACCGCATCATCATGGCGCTCGGTGACATCCGTGATGAAGGAACGGTCAATTTTCAGCAGATCCACCGGGAAGTCGCGCAGATAGCCCAGAGAAGAATAGCCAACTCCGAAGTCATCAATGGCCAGGTGCACCCCGAGCTGATGCAGGCGGGAGAGCTGGTTCAGGTTGTGCTCGATGTTCTGGATGAAGATCTCCTCGGTGAGCTCCACCTCCAGGCGACCAGCGGGTACATTTTCCCTGGCCAGAGCGTCCCGGATATGATCCACCAGGTCTTCATCGTCCAGCTCCCGGCCGGAGAGATTCACCGCAATGCGGAGCTCCTCTTGCGGGGTTCCCTTCCACCTTGCCAACTGGCGACACGCCGCCATCACCACCCAGCGACCGATATCGCTAATCCGGCCGCTTTCCTCGGCCAGAGGAATGAACTCCACCGGCGGCAACAGCCCCCGCCGTGGGTGCTGCCAGCGAATCAGCGCTTCAACACTCAGGATTTCACCGTTGTCCAGGTTCAGTTGGGGCTGGTAATAGAGCACGAATTCATTGTTGGCCAGGGCCTGGTTCAGATCCTTGTCCAGTTCCAGCCTCATCACCTCGCGTTCCTGCATGCCTTCGGTGTAGAACTGATAGGTGTTCCGGCCCTGCTCCTTGGCCCGGTAAAGGGCGATGTCGGCATTGCGCAGCAGGGTGTCCGCATCCAGGCCACTCTGGGGATACACCGCCACGCCCAGGGTGGCGGTGATGCAGTGGGATTGTCCCTGGACGTCGAAGGGCTGGTCAAAGCACTGTTTGATCTGGCCCAGCAGGTGGATGATGTCGTCGATGTCGTCCACCTGTTGCTGGCAGAGCATGAACTCATCGCCACCGGAGTAGGCCACCAGAATCCGTTCGTCGCTGAGCCGGTTCAGTCGCTCGGACACCTTGATCAGCAGTTCATCACCGAACTGGTGGCCAAGGGAGTCGTTGAGGGTCTGGAAGCGGTCCAGGTCGAGCATGACCAGGGCGACCTGGCGCATCTGGCGATCAGCGATATTCAGTGTATGGGACAGATCTTCCATGAAGAAACGGCGATTTGCCAGGCCGGTGAGGGTATCCGTGGATTCCAGCCGGGCCAGGTCCTTCTGAATGGCGGCTCGTTGTTCGATTTCCTGGTCCAGCTCCCTGCGGGTCTTCAGCAGGGTCCGGTTCCGTTTCAGGATCAGTTGCACCAGCAATGCGGTCAGGCTGGTGAGCAGGCCCATCAGCAGGAGCGTTGTGAAGGTCATGGCCGGCCAGGAGCTGTAGCGGTTTTCCACCCATTCCTGGGAAGGGTAGAGGGTCAGCGTCCAGTCCAGTGTTGGCAGGTTAACCGGGTGGCTATGGGCGAAGTCAGGATTAACGGATTGCGAGTCGTTCAGCATGTAGCGCACGGTGCCGGCCTGGCGAATCTCGATCCGGACAAACTCCAGCACCCGGCTGGTCAGGAGCTGGCGGGCCAGCACGTCCATCCGGAACACGCCGGCAATGAAGCCGTTGTTGTCGGCGCCGGCGCCCACCGGCGCATAGATCACCATGCCCTTGCCGCCCTGGCGCAGATCAATGATGCCGGACAGGTCCCAGTTGCCGGTTTGCCTTGCCAGCTCAAGGGCCTGCCGGCGTTCATCGTTGAACGCCACGTTGTAGCCGATAACTCCTTCGTTGTCGGTTACCGGCTCCAGCCAGCGGATAACAAAGTTCCGGTCGATCCACTCGATAGCCTGGTAAACACCAAAGTCGTCCAGGTAATTGCGGGCATCTTGCCGCCACTCACGTTCGGTCATGGAGGGATCTGCCTGCAGGCGTTTCGCCATGCGCCGGATGGCCTCGGAATGGACCAGGAATTCCCGTTCCAGATGGTTGGCCAGGGCCCGGGCTTCGTTGGCCAGATTGGCTTCAATCAGGTTTCTGTCTTGTTGTACCAGTCCGTAACGCAGGCCTTCGGCCAGGCCCAGAAAAACCAGAAAGATCGCTACCGGAAACAACGGACTCAAAAGGCCCGATATGATAGCTCCAGGAGACGATGCAGGTTTTTCCACAGGTTACTCCGTAACTTTGAACGGGTTGGCAGAGTGAAATCGTTTATGAGGCATTTTGGTCGGGTGCCGCCATCAGTCGCTGGATTCGGTCGTGCAACGAGACCCCGAAGGCACCATCAGACAGGGGTCTTGCAATTTCCGGTGAGGTCTGGCCCTGGAAAGCGGTGTTGGCTGCAAGGTCAATCACCCTGGGCTCTACCGGCCTCTTGTCGGCATCCAGCATGATTTCCACCCTCGGCTTCAGCTTGCGCCCCGGGTGTGTTGCCACCACGATGGCAACCTCTCCGGTAGACAGTTCTACCAGACTGCCGGGCGGATATACACCAATCATCCGAATGAAGGCCTCCACCATACTGGCATCGAACTGCTGGCCCCGGTTCCGGTAGAGAATGCGAATGGCATCGGAAGTGGGGAGACCGTCCCGGTAGCAGCGGTCGCTGGTGATGGCATCAAAGGCATCAACGATGGAGACCAGCCGGGCAAACCGGCTGATCTGCCATTCCGCCAGTTGTTGCGGGTATCCCCGGCCATCCATTCTCTCATGATGGTGGCAGGTAACATCGCTGATGATGGGGTCAAGGCCTGAGTCGGCCCGGAGCAGTTCGTACCCCAGCGTGGTGTGCTGACGCATGATGCTGAACTCGTCCGGAGTCAGCGCTCCGGGCTTGTTGAGGATCTCATCAGGCACCTTGAGCTTGCCGAGATCGTGCAGAAGCCCACACATTCCCACTGTCTCCAGATCATCGTCCGGCAATCCCAGAAAGCGGGCAAAGGCCACGGAAAAAATGGCAACCCGAAGGCAGTGCTCAGCGGTGTAGGCGTCCCGGGATTTGATTCGGCTCATCCAGAACATGGCGCTGGCATTGGCTTTCACACTCTCAACACACTCCCGGATGACCGGGCGGGCACTCTGGAGGTTGAGGTCGTTGCCGGCCTCAATCCTTCGGGTAACCTCCTCCACAAACGCCTGAGTGCGGCTCCAGGCCTCTTGTGCGCGGGGGATTTCCTGGGCCAGGGTGCGGGTTTCCGATAACGGCTCAGTCGTGCGCCGCCTGAGCAGCGATACCTGGTCAAGCACCGGATTCAGCCGGTCTTCCTCATCTTCCACGAGGACCCATTCGCAGTACTGGCGGAGAATCCGCGCCTCGTTATCACGGGTGAGGGTAAAACCCTGGAACAGAACCGGAACCTGGGTCCAGGGCCGGTCCAGGCTGACAATTCGCATACCCGGTTTTAACAGATCGACAGGCAGCCTTGCCCGTCGAAGGTCCGAAACGGGAGAGCGGGCACTGTGAGGAATCGTGCCTGCTGAACCCGGTGATTTTACGGCCGGTTTGCTGGATTTACGTCGGAACCACATGGCTCTGCCAGACTTCTGATTATTTGTGCTGATTATGTCAGACCTGGCAGGTCTGTTACAGCGGGGTGCCAGAAGTGTGACGTGGTTCCTGATTCGGGTCGGGTTTCAGGGCCGTGAAGAAACCCTGGGAATACCCAGGCGGGGAATCTCCTGCTTCGGGCATCGATCCATTACCACTGTCAGTCCCGCGGCCTCGGCCCGGGCAGCGCCCTCGTGGTTAATGACACCGATCTGCAGCCAGACCACCGGAATCTTCAGTTCGATGGCCTGATCAATGATCGCGCCGGTGCGCTCCGGCGCCAGGAACAGGTCAACCATGTCTACCGGTTCCGGAAGGCTATCAATGTCGGCGTAAACGGTTTCGCCAAGCACTTTCCGCCCGGCCAGCCGGGGATTCACCGGAATGATCCGGTAGCCATGGGCCTGCAGGTATTCCATGACCTCGTGAGAGGGCCGGCTGGTCTTTTCACTGGCGCCCACAAGTGCAATGGTTGTTACGGTTTCCAGAATATGGCGCAACTGGTCGGGATGGTTGCTTGGCATAAAGAATGGGCGCCTTCGCTGATTTAACGGTGTGCCTCAAGGCAGACTGACACAGATTCGGCATAGCGTAGCGCGTGTGGCTTGTCGATTTCCACCTGGGCCCATTGGACCGCCTCGTGCTCCATCACGATGGTCAGCACTTCATGGCTCAGCCGTTCCAGCAGGGCAAAGCGGTTACCATCCACATGGTGAATGATCTGCTTGGTGATCGTGCGGTAGTTCAGGGCCGCCGAAATCTCATTGCAGTTGACCGCCTCGGTGGCATCGTAAGTCAGGCTTACGTTAATCAGCACGTCCTGTTGATTGCTGATCTCTTCGTCCTTGATGCCAATATAGGCTCTCAGTAAAAGGTCCTTGATACGGATCCTGGCCTGGTGATTCCCGATAACCCCTGTCATACCGTCGCCCTCCGGGTCACTGTTCTCAGCGGTTGGTGCCGATCAGGTTGAGAAACTCGGTACGTGTCGCCTGGGATTTTCGGAACTGCCCCAGCATCATGGAGGTTTTCATGCGGGAATTCTGTTTCTCCACGCCCCGCATCATCATGCACATGTGCTGAGCCTCGATCACTACCGCGACGCCCTTGGCGTTGGTGACGCTTTCAATGGCCTCGGCAATCTGCCGGGTCAGGTTTTCCTGGATCTGCAGGCGGCGGGCGTACATATCGACAATGCGGGCAAACTTTGACAGGCCAAGCACCTTGCCCTGGGGCAGGTAGGCGATGTGGCACTTGCCAATGAATGGCAGCAGATGATGCTCGCACATGCTGTAGAGCTCGATGTCCTGAACCACTACCATCTCATCCATGGCGGATTCGAACACGGCATTGTTGACCATGTCACCGAGTTCCTGTTGGTAGCCTCGGGTCAGGAACTGCATGGCTTTGGCGGCACGTATGGGGGTGTCCTGCAGACCTTCGCGGTTGGTGTCTTCGCCCAGCCCGTCAATAATGGCCCGGTAGTAGCCTGCGAGGTCGTCAAGAAGTTTGGTCATAGTCTCTTCCGGTTAGCTGTGTCTTACGAGCACAGAAGCTTAAGTCAAATTGCCGGTCAGCTCCATGGTTTACGGGAACACTCCGGAAAAAGACCACTACACTTCGCCAGAAACGCCGCCTGGCCTGTTGGGCAAGGCTATGGCAGCCTGCACAGGTTTGTTCTAAAGTTTGAGGCTGTAAACGTTCGCCGGGGACAGGGCATGGAACAGGTGTTAGCCAACGTCGGTGGTGCAACCGCCGCAAGGCTTGATTTAGCCACTCTTGAAGGCTGGCAACAGGGAGGTAAATGGTTCAGTTACGAGGGCCATGCCATTTTCAGCCGGATGGCGGGCTCGGGAGAACCGCTGGTTCTGATTCACGGATTCCCCACCGCCAGCTGGGACTGGAACCGTCTTTGGCCCATGCTGGTGCAGCAGCACAATGTTCTGACCCTGGACATGCTGGGTTTCGGTTTTTCCGACAAGCCTCTGAACTACGATTACAGTATTGAGGACCAGGCTGACCTGTTCCAGGGCTGGATCGAGGGCCTGGGGCTGCCTTCGGTACATCTGCTTGTCCATGATTACGGATGCAGCGTGGCACAGGAGCTGCTGGCCCGTGAGCAGGAAGGTGGTGTGCCGTTCCGGATTGCCAGTGTGTGCTTTCTGAATGGTGCCCTTTTTCCGGAAGTGCACAATCCCCTGCTGATCCAGAAGCTGTTGCGAAGCCCTTTTGGCGGGCTGATCAGCCGGGGCCTGACCCGGCGCACTTTCGAGCGCAATTTCCGCCGGCTGTTCGGCAGTCAGAACCCGCCGGACCGGCAGGATATGGAAGACTTCTGGCACCTGCTGATCTACAACAACGGCCGGGGCATACTGCACCGCCTGATCCAGTTCATGGAGGAGCGCCGGTGTCATCGAAACCGGTGGGTCGGCGCTTTGCAGAAGGCAAAACAGCCCATGCGACTGATTTCCGGCACCGCCGATCCGGTGTCCGGTGCCGCGATGGCCAGACGTTACCGGGAACTGATTCCAGATGCCGATGTGGTCTGCCTGAGGAATACCGGCCATTACCCCCATTTCGAGTGCCCGTGGGACGTCTTCAGCGCCTACCGGGATTTACGCAAACAGTGCGATCAGTGAGCAGGTTCAGGGCACGCCATATGACCGTCATGCACACCCGCGAACCGGCGCTGACGCGGGAAGATCTGGTGCCAGTGCTGCTGGCCTCGGCGTCCATTCCGCTGGTGATGTCCGCGGTTGCCAGACCCTTCTGAGTAGCAGAGGGTCTATACTGGTACGGAGTACAGACCGAACAGCCTGGGAGAGCACCATGTCAGATGAGAAACCGGTAGTGGCCAGTAAGACACCCTTTTCCGTGCTGGTGGAGGCCGGCAAGAACTACTTCTGGTGTGCCTGTGGCCGCAGTGGGAGCCAGCCATTCTGCGACGGGTCCCACAAGGGGACCGGCATAACGCCGGTCAAATACGAGTCGGAGAAGAAGGAGTGGCTCTGGTTTTGCGGCTGCAAGCAGACCGGTAATCCCCCGCTTTGCGACGGTACCCACAAGAATCTTGCCTGAACAGGATAGAGGGAAATACTCAGGCCCGGGCCTTGCCGGCTGCCCCGTACACCAGCAGAAACGTAGCAAAGGCCGTCACCACAACCGAAGGCCCCGCGGGCGTGTCCAGGTGCCAGGACAGGCTCAGGCCTCCGGTCACCGCAACAAATCCGAACACCACTGCCATGGCCACCATGATTTCCGGGTTATGGGCGAGTCGCCTGGCCGTCGCGGCGGGAATAATTAGCAAGGCGGTGATCAGCAGCACACCGACGATTTTCATGGCCACCGCGATCACCAGGGAGAACATCAACATCAGTACCAGCCGGAGACGTTCCACGGCAATGCCTTCTACCCGCGCCAGCTCCTCGTGGATGGTACTCATCAACAGCCCGCGCCAGAGCATGGCCAGAAGGATCAGGATGAGTGCGGCGCCCCCGTAGATCCATAACAGGTCGTTCCGGCTCATGGCGAGCAGGTCGCCGAACAGCAGGCCGGTGAGATCCATCCGGACATCCGGCATGAAGCTCAGGGTAACCAGGCCGATGGCCAGGGCGCTGTGGGCGAGAATGCCCAGCAGGGTATCGGTGGCCAGGGCCTGGGTGCGGGAAAACATCACCAGTGCCATGGCCAGAACCACACAGATGATGATCACACCGACGTTCAGTGGCACGCTGATCAGGAAACTCAGGGCAATGCCGAGCAGGGCAGAGTGTGCCAGGGTGTCGCCAAAATAGGCCATGCGACGCCAGACCACAAAGCAGCCCAGCGGTCCCGCCACCAGCGCCACGCCCAGGCCGCCGATCAGGGCACGCCAGAAGAAATCGTCCAGAACGGCATCAATGGTGGGCATGGTCGCACCCCTCATGGCCGGTATGGGCGCGCTGCGGTCCAGCGGCAACCACATCGCCGTGCAGATCATGGCGATGATTGTGGTGGTGGTGGTAAACCGCGAGGGATTCCGCCACCGGCTGGCCAAAGGTTTCGATAAAGGCCGGGTCGTGGGAAATGTCCGCCGGCGAGCCGCTGCAGCACACATGCTGATTCAGGCAGATGACCTTGTCGGTGGCGGCCATTACCAGGTGCAGATCGTGGGAGATCATGATCACGCCGCAGTTCAGGTCGTCCCGGAGCTGGCGAATCAGGTCATACAGCGATGCCTGGCCGTTGATATCCACGCCCTGGGCCGGTTCATCGAGGACCAGAAGGTCCGGCTTCCGGGCCAGGGCCCGTGCCAGCAGCAGCCGCTGTTTCTCGCCGCCGGACAGGTGGTGGACGGAAGCGTCCAGCAGCTGTCCCACCCCGGTGCGGGCCAGGGCTGACTCGCATTCCGTCGGTGGCATACCACTGAGCAACATGAACCGCTTCACGCTCAGGGGAAGCGTTGCTTCGAGTGTGAGATGTTGCGGAACGTAGCCGATCACCAGGTTCTTCCGGAGCGACACCTTGCCATCCGACACCTTCTGAATACCAAGAATAGCCTTGATCAGGGTGGTCTTGCCCGCCCCGTTGGGGCCGATAACGGTGATGATATCCCCGCGGTGTACGCTCAGATTGACCCGGTCCACCACCGGCCGTTCGTCAAACCGGACGGTGAGATTGTCGAGGGTTACCAATGGGTCAGTCATGGCCGGGCTCGGCCTGGCAAAGGGGGCATAGCCCGGCGATCTCGAGGGTGGTGTTTTCGGTTCTGAAACCCTCGTCCGCAGCCGCTTTACGTACCTCGGAAGATACATCCGGCGCAGTCAGCTCCAGGACGTTGCCACAGGCGCGGCAGATCAGAAACATACCGGCGTGGCTTTCCCCGGGGTAGGTACAGCCGATAAAGGCATTGAGGGAGGCAATGCGATGCACCAGGCCGTTTTGCTGCAGGAAATCCAGGGCCCGGTAAACCGTGGGAGGGGCCGCGTTATGACCATCAGAGGCCAGCTCGGCGAGCACATCGTAGGCCCCCAGGGGCTTGTGGGACCGCCAGATAAGTTCCAGAACGCGCTCCCGGATGGGCGTCAGGCGGGCATTTTGCTGCTGACAGATGATCCTGGCATCAGCAAGGGCCTGGCTGACACAGGCATCGTGATTGTGGGGCCGATAGGGAGTGGGTCGGGCGAGCATGACGGGCATCCTGCAAAATTTGCAACATTATAACATTCACAGGAATTCCTGCCATCCCGGTGCGGCGGTCCGGGAGAACAGCTCAGTGACGGGTCTGCCGGGCGAGGGACTCCAGGAACTCAAGGTTGGGAATCCAGGCGTTTTCCCCATCCACTTCCACCTGCATAAGGTCAGCGGGGCCAGGTTCGCCATCCAGCTTCCTGACCTGTTCCCCGGTCAGGCGGGCCTGGCTGGGAATACCCTGGGTAACCAGGGCCATGAACGGAACTTCCTTGTGGTGGTCTCCGATGCTGTTGAGAACCACAATCCGGCCACGGTTGTCGCCGGGCACGGTCAGGGCGCCGCCGTTGGCCGCGTCGTAGGAAATCACCGGAAGCTGCAGGCCACGCCAGTCCAGGTAGCCCACAAGCCACTGTGGCGTGTTGGCTACCGCTTCGGTGCTGGCGTAATCCACGACTTCCGCAATCGAGACGTTGGGCAGCAACAGTTGCCGACCGCTCATGGGAATCATGACGCAGGAGAGGGTTTGGCTGTTGTCATTCATTGCTTGTTTCCTCAGGCGGAATCCCGTTTCTGCCGGTTCTTGAGCAGGCAGGATTGTTCAATGATGTTTACCAGTTCCCGGGCCAGTTGTTCCGGGGAGCCGCAGAATCCGGTGCAGCCGGTGGCTGCCACGGAGTCCGGCATTGAGCTGTTACCGCAACTGGTGCCTTCCTGCACCCAGATCCGGCTGCCGTAGGCTTTCAGCAAAGGTGCTGCAATCGCGCCGTCGTTGCCCATGCCGGAAAAAAGAATCGCATGGCAGCGCTGGCCATAATGATCCGCAACATTCAGCAGCACCTGGTCGATGGAAGGGCCGTAGGGCCCCGGCCAGGTGTTGCTGGTTTCCGTCAGCGCACCCTGCTCATTCAGCGTCCATTCGTGTTCAACCGGCATCAGTACCACATCGCCGTTTTTCACCCGATAGCCTTCGTCTGCCCGTTTGAGCTGGTAATGGGCATGGCGCCCCAGCACCCGGATCAGCACATCGGTGAAATTGCCATCAATGTGCTGGGCGTAGATAAAACCCACAGGAAGGCCGGCTGGAAGGTGATCGAGGAATGTCTTGACCGCCGCCGGACCACCCAGCGAGGCGCCCAGAATCCAGACTTCCTCGGCCACCGATCCGGGAATTGCCGGCGGAATCCAATGTGGCAGGTCCGGCAAGGGGCGCGCGTCCGGCGCGTCCTCCTCCAGTTGCTCCAGCGCCGCCTCGGAATCCAGTTCCTCCAGATGCCCAAGCTGTTGCTCCAGCTTGCCCAGCAGTCGCCGTTCCCAGCGAAAATACTCGGTGCTGCCGGGCTTGGGCGCTTCGTCCAGACCGAACAGCACCGGCGCTTCGGTGCTCTCCAGAAGGTGATCGAACAGCACCGGGTGATCCGCCTCGTCTTTCAGGGTCACCAGCCAGAGGCTGGCATCCGGAAACTCCGGATAGCCCCTAAGCCGGTCCGGGTCCCCGGAAAAGCAGATGTCGAGACCGAACCTGGCCGTGGCGGCCTGCAAGCGATGACGCTGCAGGACCACATCCGAGACAATCCCGACCCTCGGCCTGGCAGACTGGCCGGCCATCACTGCCTTCCGGTCAGCCGCTCAATCGTCTTAAGCAGCTCGGTTTCCTGGAAGGGCTTACCGAGATACTCATTCACGCCGATGGCGAGCGCCCGCTCGCGGTGTTTCTCACCGGTACGGGAGGTGATCATGCAGATCGGAGTTTCCCGCAGGTTATCGTCGTGGCGCACGAAGCTGGCAACCTCGAAGCCATCCATACGCGGCATCTCGATATCCAGCAGAATAATGTCCGGTTTGTGGTCCTGAAGCTGGGCCACGGCATCCAGGCCGTCTTTCGCGGTGATGACTTCCATGCCGTTGCGCTCCAGCAGTCGCGAGGTCACCTTCCGTACCGTAACCGAATCGTCCACCACCATCACCACGGTGGCCTGTTCTTCATACCGCGCCGACTCGCGGGCTTTCTCGAGATTGGCCAGGCGCTGGCGTTCGGACAGGATGTCGGAACGGATCATCGCCGGCAGGTCGAGAATCACCACCACGTTGCCATCCCCCAGGATGGTGGCACCGGACACGCCCCGGACCGTGCTGAACTGCGGGCCAAGGGATTTAACAACAATTTCCCGGCTGCCCATCAGGTTATCCACTTGCAGGGCCATGGGCTGTTCGGCACCGCGAACCAGAATCACCGGTAGTGGCAGGGCCTGACCCTGCAGCTTGGGGTGGTGGTCGCTGTTCAGCAGGCTGCCGAGGTACTGGAGCCGGTATTGCTGGCCGGCATACTCGTACATCGGCGCGTCCGGCTTGTAGTACTCCTCGAGTTCGTAGGTGCTGACCCGGACAATCCCTTCAATGGTGTTCAGCGGAATGGCGTAGAAGTCTTCACCGGTGGAAACCATCAGGGCCCGGTTCACGGATACGGTAAACGGCAGGCGCACCGTGAAGGTCGTGCCACGACCGACCGCTGAGTCGATATCCAGGCTGCCACCGAGCTGCTTGATTTCACTGGCAACCACGTCCATGCCCACACCACGACCGGAAATCTGGGTTACCTGCTGGGCGGTCGAGAAGCCCGGCTGCAGGATGAACTGCAGGATTTCCCGTTCGGAGAGATCCTCATCTTCCCTCAGCAGGCCCTGGCGGATGGCCTTGTCGCGGATGACCGGGGAGGAAATGCCGGCGCCGTCGTCAATCATGCGCAACACCACATCACCACCTTCACGGGTCAGTGACAGGGTGACTTCGCCGGTTTCCGGCTTGCCGGATTTCCTGCGCTCGGCGGGGCTCTCGATACCATGGTCAAGCGCGTTCCGGAGCATGTGCTCCAGCGGCGCAATCATGCGCTCGAGGATGTTCCTGTCCATCTCGCCTTCGGCGTTGCGGACATCGAAGTCCACTTTCTTACCCAATTCGCCGCTGATCTGGCGGACGATCCGCCGCAGGCGCGGCACCATGGAGGCGAACGGAATCATCCGGGTCTTCATCAGACCTTCCTGGAGTTCCGTGTTGATCCGCGACTGCTGTACCAGCAGGGTTTCTGTGTCCCGAACCCGGTCAGACAGGGTTTCACGAAGGTCTGCCAGGTCAGAGGAGGACTCGGTCAGTGCCCGTGACAGCTGCTGAATGGATGAGTAACGGTCCATCTCCAGGGGATCGAAATCGTCGCCGTAGTCCGGCCCGTGTTCCTTTTCGGCACTGAACAGGATCTGGGCTTCGGTTTCGATTTCCATCCGGCGCAACTGCTCCCGCAGGCGCTCGATGGTGGCGGCCATTTCGTCCAGGGTGTGGCTGAAATCGCTGGTCTGTTGCTCCAGCCGGCCACGGGTGATACTGGTTTCACCCGCCAGGTTGACCAGCTCGTCCAGCAGCGGCGCGGATACCCGGATGGTTTCCTGGGCAGTGCGCTGTGCTTCCGCCGCCTGTTTGCGAACCTTGGCGGGAGCTTTCGCAGGTTTCGGTGCCGGTGCTGCCGGTTGTTCAGCGCTGCCTGGGTCTTCCGGTTTTTTCGGTTCCGGCGCGACGGGGGCCGGCCTGGGCTCTTCGGCCTGGACCCGTTCCGGCGCAGACGCACCGGATTCAAACCGTTTCCGGATATCGGAGACCAGGGCAATAATGGCGTCGTGGTCTTCGGCAATGGCCTGCCACTGTTGCTCGTCGGGGGCATTGCCGCCCAGATCAATCAGCCGGGTTTCAAAGGCGTGGGCCTTGTCGCCGAGCTGGGTAAGCTGGGACAGCCGGGCGCCACCCTTGAGGGTATGCACGGCCCGTTGGGCTTCCTGGTTGAGGTTGTGGTTTGCGGGCTCCTTGCGCCAGTCATCGAGCAGATGTTCCAGCTGATCCATGATGTCACCGGCTTCCTCGAGGAAGATTTCCAGAACTTCCGGATCAATGGCTTGCTGTCCCGTTTTTTCGGATTCTTCACGAGGTGAGGCAGTCTCTCCGGCAGCGATGTCGTGGGCTGACCGGAAGTCAGCGATGAGTCTGTCATCGGGTTCCGGCTTTTTGCCTTCTTCCAGGCTGTTGAGCATGGCCTTGAGGCTGGCCAGCGCGCGGTCACTGAGGCCCAGCAGGGTATTCTGGTTGTTGGCACCCGAAATCAGGGGGTCCAGGGCGTCGGACCAGGCTTCCGCCAGATCGGCAATCGGGTCAATGTCAGAGAGTCTTGCTCCGCCTTTGAGGGTATGCAGTTCCTGCTGCAACTGGGTCACGCCGGTCAGTTCTTCCGGTTCGTCGCGCCACTGGTGCAGACACTCACGGATGGCGCCGAGGATTTCCAGACCTTCGTCCAGGAAAATACCAATGAGGTCGTCATCACTGGCCTGTGCCAGGGTAGTGCCGAGACTGGCTGTTTCCGGCATTGCCTCGGCAGGCCCGGCTTCTGTCGGCTCACCGGACTCTTCCACGCCGGCCAGAGGCGGCATGGGTTCGCCATGAAGAAGAACCTGAATCTTCGCGACCAGTTCGTGCGCTGGCGGGCAGGGTTTCTGGGTGGCGACCTGTTCGACCATCTGGGCCAGCCGGTCATGGCAGGCGAACAGCAGGTCGTTCATGGTATCGCTGACGTCCAGCCGACCTTCGGCAACCTTTTCGAAAAGGTCTTCAAGAACGTGAGCCAGGTCGCCGATGGCTTCGACGCCGGCCATTCTGGCGCCACCCTTGAGGGTATGCACGTCCCTCTGGAGTTCCGCGGCAACCAGGCGATTCGAGGGATCCTCGGTCCAGCTGTGCAGGGCGCTGGCGGTGGAGTTGATCAGGTCATAGGCCTCTTCCAGAAAGATGCCCAGCAGTTCCGGATCCAGGTGGGAGAGGTCGGTTACGCCGTCCCCGGCATCAGGCTCCTGTCCGGAGGCACCCCCGGCCGGCCTGAACCTCTCCGGCTGGCCAAGCTCCGGAAGTGGAGCCTGCTCCCCGGAGCTGTCCTCCAGACCCGTGTGATCGTCCTGGTCTTTGACGTTAGTCACCGGTCGTGTCCCGGTGACGCTGTCCGTGTAAGCCTGGATCTCACCGATCAGGTCCGGTGCCGGGCGCGGTGTCTCCCCGGCTGCCAGGTTTGCTACCATGCCGGCCAGGCGATCATGGCAGCGGAACAGCAGATCTGACAGCTCATCGTTGACCGACAGCCGTTGTTCAGTCAGTCCTTCGAACAGGTTCTCCAGTTCGTGGGAGAGATCGCCAACGGCAGGAATATCCGCCAGGCGTGCACCGCCCTTGAGGGTATGCAGGTCCCGTTGCAGCAGGCGGAGGATATCGAGGTTGCCGATGTTTTCGCTCCAGCTCTGGAGGGCTTCCGCGGTACTGTCGATGAGGTCCCGGGCTTCTTCCAGGAAGATTTCCGCCAGCTCCTCGTCCATATCGTCGGCGGATTCTGACATGTCCGGCAGGGGCAGCTGTTCTTCGGCCGGGGATGTTTCTTCCGAAGGGGCCCCGGTATCATCCACGCCGAAGCTGAGATCGATCTCTTCCAGGTCGTCGGTGAACTCCCGTTCGAAGATATCCGGCTCGGCGTGTTCTTCCGTTGGGGCCTGTTTTAGGGCTTCGAGACTGGCAACCAGCTCGTCACTGGGCTCGGTGGCGAGTCCGGCGGCGACCTGATCCATCATGTTGATCAATTGTTCGTGGGCGGACCGAACGGTCTCAAAGAAATGGTGATCGGGCGCTTCATGGCTTCCGGCGGCGAAATCGTAGGTGTCTTTCAGGGCACCTGAAAGCGCAGCCACGTCGGTAAGACCGGCACCGGAGGACCCCTGGGCGAGCTGCCCAAGTCCGGAGCGAAGCTGGTCCAGTGAGCCAGTCTCCTGGGGGTTAGCGGCCCAGTGATCAAGAATCCGGTCGGCATCCAGAACGATATCCAGACCTTGGTTCAGGAACAGTTGAACCAGCAGAGAGGGGGCTTCCTGCTGATGCTGGTCGGTCTTGTCTTCGCTACGAGCGCGCAGGATCTCATCCGTGAGGTGATCCAGCTTTTCAAGGAAGGCTTCAGTGCCTGGCAGGGAGGTCTGCGGGTTTTCTCGAATCTGGGCCAGTCCCTGGGTCAGGAAATCGCAGGCAGACCCGATCAGCGAGAGAACCTCGCGGTTGGCCCGTTTGTTCTGGGCGCGGGATTCCTTGACGAACCGTTCCAGCGGCGTGATGACTGCCGCAATCGGTGCAATGCCGGCCGTATGGGCGCTGCCCTTGAGTGTGTGAAGGGCCCGGGAAAGATCGTCGGTATAGGTAACGGTCGTTTTGTCACCGGCTGTGGCCAGGAAGTCCTTCAGCGTTTGCAGGTGAGTCTCGGTTTCGCTCTCAAAGATATCGAGTAAAACTGGATCAACGGCGTCTTCCTCCGCTTCTCCAGCGTCAGTTCCAGTCTCTGTTTCCACCTCGTCCATGGATTCCGCGGCAGGCATTATGCTGGCGTCCGGAATTTCACCATTGGCCAGGGCGCTGGCCCGGGCTTCAAGATTGGAAATATCCAGTGAGGGCGGCCGGCGCTTTTCAAAATCCTCAACCAGTGCCGGCAGATTGGCGGTGACATCGTCCAGCAGGCTGGCAATGTCGTCATTCATGAAGATGCTGCCGTCGATGACCCGGTTCAGCATGTTTTCCACGGACCAGGCCAGTTCCCCGACAACCAGCGCGCCAACCATACGGCCACTGCCCTTCAGGGTATGGAACGCCCGGCGGACTTCCGATAGCGCGCTGCGGTCATCGTGCTGACGCAGGAGCATGGGCAGGTACTCGCGGATGGTCTCGAGGACCTCGCCGGCTTCCTCGATAAAGATTTCAAGGATCTCGTCGTCGATCAGGTTGTCGTCATCGGCGGGCTCTTCAACGGCGGCGGAGGTGTCCGCGGGCGTGAGTTCAGGTTCCTCGACAGGGGGCGCCTGCTCCATTGGCGCTCCAGCGGCTTTTCGAGTACCCGCTTCGGCCCGGGCCTCGCCGTCGGTTCGGCGTGTGGTAGCCATGGCTTCGGCGCGCTGAATCAGCTCACCGACATCACCGGCTATCTGGCCGGCCTTGAATTCCCGAATCAGAGATTGAATGCGGGCATTGACCTCATCCAGCAGAGTAAACATGCCGTCGGTCGGGCGGATGGTCTGGTCGATGACACGGTTGAGCAGATTTTCCGCCGACCAGGCCAATTCACCAATACTGGTTGCGCCGACGAGGCGACCACTGCCCTTGAGCGTATGGAAAGCGCGACGAACTTCGGTCAGGGCTTCACGATCATCATGATTCTGGTGCAGGCGCGGGTAGAACTCATGGATGGTTTCGAGAACTTCCTCGGCTTCCTCGACAAAAATACCGAGGATTTCATCGTCCAGAAGTTCCGAATCCGAGCCTTTGGATTCTTCGGCAGTGGCTGCATCGGATTCCGGAGGCTCTTCAGCCGGCTCAACCACGGGAATTTCTTCCGCATCGGATTCGGACCAGGTGGGCTCGGCACCAACCGGGAAGCCGAGGGAGGCCAGGCTGTCCTCGGCCACTCTGAGGATGGAGTCGTTCTCGCCGATCCCTTCGGCAAGGCGCTCCAGGTAATATTCGATACTGGTTACCGCATCGGCCAGGATGTCGAGCTGTTGCCAGTCCGGTACCTGCTTGCTGCCCAGCAGCACGTCGGTAATGTAGCGCTCGGCTGAGGCCAGCATGGTGGCGACGCGATCCAGCGGGATCAGGCTGAGACCACCGCGGATGCTGTGCAGCAGGCCGGGCACGTGCTCAATTTCCCGGGTATCCCACTGTGATGCAATGAAGTTCACAATGGCGGACTTGACCTGTTCCAGCGTGTTCCGGGATTCTCTCAGCAGGGCGCCACTGGCCTCTCCAAGCTCACGAGAGCCCAGGTTGACCGGAGTATCGGTAGCGTCATCGCCGGAGGTTCCCTGGCGGCCTTCTGCGTCCAGGCCGGCCAGGCTGGCTTCGATATAGAGCAGCGCACCGGCAATGTCCATCAGGGTGCCGTCATCCACCTGTTCGGTCTGGACGCTGAGTTTTTCGACCAGATCAATCTGCTCGGTAATGACTTTTCGTGGTATGCCAAGACCGAGTACCGCCAGGGTGTTGGCCACCTGGCGCAGTCCGGGCAGCAGGTCGTCAAGCTCGCTGTTCTGGCGCAGCTCTGAACGCACATACAGGTCGAGCTGATCTTTTAGCTTGGCCAGCTCTTCGTTAAGTGCGCCGACAACCGAGTGGATAGCATCCCGGCCAGGGCCGGAGACCCGGCTTCGGGCGGCATCCACGTCGTCTTCCGAGGGTAGGGCCTGACTGAGCTGGTACGCATCCCGAAGGGCACGGACCTGGGGTGAATCCAGGTCCCGCGCGAGGGCCACGTAATAAAGCAGGTGTTTGAGCAGCGCGTCCGGCGCCGGTTGCTGAAGAATATCCGCGTGCTCATCGGTCAGCCGGCGTACTTCGCTGTCCAGCTCCCGCAGCAGGGACTTCACCGCTGCGTTCACCGGATTGACGTTTGCCTGCAGCGTTTCAACGAAGGCGCTTGCGGCTTTCCAGAGTTCGCCCCTGGGGGTTTTCTGGCATAACCGGATGAGTCGTTGAATGACCTTCTGCATGTAATCGAAGTGGGCGCCGAGATCCGCCTCCCGGATGACGCCGGCCAGAGCGAACTGGTACATTTGCCGCAGTTTGCGGATGTGGCCGAGAACTGTCGGGTCCTGCAGGCGCTGTGAAACCTTCCCGGTGACCCGGATCTTCGAGGGGCTCAGGTCAGGTTTGAACAGTGACGTATCAGACAGCAGGGGTTCGCCCCGGGCAGCGCGGAGGTCATTGAGCAGCGGCAGCAGCACCATTGGAAAATCGTCCTGGCTGCTGGCCAGGTGCTCAAGGTACTGGGGCAACTGCAGGATCGCCTGCATCAGTACTTCGACCGCTTCATCCGTATGGGCAACGGTCTCGTTGAGTACCGCCTGGGTGAGCTTTTCCATTTCTTCGGTGAGCAGTGCCGCACCGTAGAGCTCGACCATTTGCAGGGTGCCGTGTACCTGATGGAGATAATTCAGGCAGAAGCGCAGGCGCGCAGTGTCGTCACGATTCTCGACATACGCTTCCAGTGCATGCTGACCCTGGGTCAGCGTGTCCTGTATTTCGCCCCGAACCCAGTCGAGGGCGATGCTGTCATGGTGATTGCCCATAACCACTCCGGTTATTCTTCGTCAGTCTGGCGTTTGATCCACGCCAGCACATGTTCCGAGGGAACCCTCTGTAACCCTGGAGGCTGCCAATCGGTCAGTTCCCCCTGGCCCAGAACCAGCAGCCCCCCGGGCGCCAGCCGCTCTGCAAGTCGCTTGACAATTTCCCGCCGGCGCCAGCGGCGAAAATAAATCAGCAGATTCTGGCAGAAGATAATGTTCATCCCGTGCATGGGTGCCTTGTCGAGATCCAGAACGTTCAGTCTGGTAAAGCACACCCTGTCGCGGATGCTTTTCACAATTTCTACGGTATTCCGCTCGGCCGGGCGGAAATACCGGGATTTCATGTCCTCGTCCACTCCCAGCAATTTGCGGGGGTTGAACTGGCCGTTCCTGGCCTTGTCGATCACAGGCTTGCTGATATCAGAGCCGGTGACACCAAACAGTGGCTGCAACGCCAGTTGGCTCATGCATTCGTTCAGCACCATGGCCAGTGTGTACGGCTCCTCTCCGGTGGAGCACCCGACACTCCAGGCTTCCAGGGAACGCTTCTTCAACGGTTCCCGGGGCCGTGTCAGAACATAGTCGGAAACCAGCCGGAAGGCGTCGGGATCCCGGAAGAACCGGGTTTCCTGAACCGTCAGCCTGTCTACCAGCGTTGACCATTCCCTGATCGCATCCGGTCCGGAGACGATTTTTTCGTAATAGGCCTGGTAGCTGCTGCAGCCGATTTCCCGCATCCGGATGCCAAGGTTGGTCTCCAGAAATGAACGGCGCCCGGCCGACAGGGTTATACCGGTGCGATGTTCCAGCAGGGTTTGCCACTGGCTGAACTGCGCCTCGTCCATATCGGGGAGTCGGCGCAGTGACCAGATGCCCTCGGCAGGTGACAGGTTGTTATGCATTTGCGCCATAAACTGTCAACAGCCCTGGATCCGAAATCAGCCCACCACCGGAACGTTGCTGTCTTCCTCTTCTTCCTGACCGGCCTCGTCTTCTTCTGGCAAGGTGAAGCCGGCAACGGAGGACCGCAGCTCGGACGCCATTTCCGCGAGGTTACCGATAGACTTCGCAGTGGCGTTGGTGCCGGAGGACGTCTGTGACGTGATTTCCTGGATAACGTTCATGGTGTTGGAAATGTGCGCCGCAGACGACGACTGCTGTCGTGCCGCGTTGGAGATGTTCTGGATCAGTTCCGCCAGAGACATGGATACGTTCTCGATTTCCTCGAGGGCGATACCCGCGTCCTGGGCGAGACGGGCACCACGGACCACTTCGGCGGTGGTGTGTTCCATGGAGATAACCGCTTCGTTGGTATCGGACTGGATCGTCTTGACCAGCGCTTCGATCTGCTTGGTTGCCGCAGAGGAACGCTCCGCCAGCCGCTGAACTTCGTCCGCAACCACCGCGAAGCCCCGGCCCGCGTCACCGGCCATGGAAGCCTGGATTGCGGCGTTCAGGGACAGAATGTTGGTCTGGTCGGCAATGTCGTTGATCAGGGATACGATGTCACCGATTTCCTGGGAAGATTCACCCAGGCGCTTGATCCGCTTGGAGGTTTCCTGAATCTGCTCACGGATGTTGTCCATGCCGCGGATGGTGTTCTGCACCACTTCCGCGCCTTTCTTGGCGATCGCAACCGACCGCTCCGCAACCGCAGAGGATTCCGCCGCGTTCGAGGATACCTGGTCGATGGATACCGCCATCTCGTTCACCGCGGCGGAGGCGCCGGCAATTTCCTGAGCCTGGTGCTCGGAGGCGTCGGCCAGGTGCATGGCCGTGGCCTGGGTTTCCTGGGCGGCCGACGCTACCCGCACGGCAGTACCACGAATCGCCTGCACCAGTCCGCGCATCTGGTCAATCGCGTAGTTGATGGAGTCCGCGATGGCACCGGTGAAGTCTTCGGTGACCGTGGCCTCGGTGGTCAGGTCACCATCGGCCAGGTCGGCCAGTTCGTCCAGCAGTCGCAGGATCGCGTTCTGGTTCTGTTCGTTCTGTTCCTGGGTGGCCGCCAGCCGGGCCTGGGCATCGCGGTACAGGGCGAGGCCGATGAACACAACAATCGCGACCATGGCGGCCAGGATGGCAAAGGCCAGGGTCGGGCTGATCAGTCGCGAGCCGGACTGATTACGGAAACTCTCCGCCAGTACAGAGAGTTCGGAAAGCAGGATTTCGGAATTCTGGAAGATGTCGCTGGCGGCGTTGCGCACCTTGAAGAGGTCGGGAGAGGCTTCAAGGATGGCGTCTACATTCTGGAAAACGAACTGGAACAACTCATCAACGGCCTCGAGGCCGTAAATGGCATCTTCATCGTTTACCCGGGAGATGCCCATGGCTTCGTTGCCATTGAGCTGGCCTTCAAGGACCCGGCCAAACAGGCTGGCGTCCCGGCCGAAACGGTCGGCGGCGATAACCGCATCCTCGTCACCGGAAAGTACGTTGTTCACCGAGCGGACAATCCGCTCCGCCAGCAGGGACTGGCGCTGCGCCAGTGCGATCTGTTCGGCGGGCGCGTTGTTGTCCAGCAGGATCTGCACGATGTCGTCGTACTCGACCTGAAGCTGTGGGATGGTTTCGTTGAGGGTCCGGGCTACTTCGTGCAGGCCAAGTACCGCATGCTGGGTCGAGAGGATGCTGTCGGCGTTTTCCCGGACGGTACTCCAGTGCTCCTGTACACCGCTTTGCCGGGCCAGCTCACTCGGTGGCAGGCCGGTTGCCGGATTGCCCTCGGTCACGTTGGTCCAGAGCTGCTGGAAATCATCACGGGAGCGGCGCAACTGGTTGAATGCTTCGGCGGTACCACCGGCCGCCTCAGTCGCATTCTTCGCGATCTGCTGCGAGAGCACTCTCAGCTCGGCGGTGTTGGCGATGTATTCCTGGTCGTTCTGGCTGTCTTTATTGATAATGAACAGCACCACAACGAGCAGGACGGTGAGTGCGATCAGTGCGGCGATCAGGCCGGCAACCAGCTTGTTGCCTCCCTGTCCCATACCGAGTCTTCCGGCTCTGTTCTTCATTTTCTGGCTCCCGGCCTCTTCAAGAAATTGGCAAGTTTGTTTTATCGGGTTTCAGGCGGTCAGGGTGATGTTCCTGCCATTGTCACCACCCTTACCACTGTGCGACGTCCAGGAAGCGTTCGTCTTCGAGCAGGTCGACGGCCGAAAACACTTTCCAGACTTCTTCGTTGCGCTCGTAACCGCCTGAGACAAACGGCCGAACGTTTTCAGGTACGCCTTCGGGCGCATCCTTGAAACTGTCTGTTGCGAAGTACTGCATGCCCAGTACGCTGTCGACCACGAGCCCGCTGAAAATGTCCCCCTGTTCAACCACCAGTACCCGGCGCTCACGCTGGCTTCGGGACGAGCGGGGGATATCAAAAAAGCCGGCGAGATCGACAAGAGGCAGGAGTCGGCCACGAACATTGGCAGCTCCGAGCAGAAACGGGCGAACCCCGGGAATGTGGGTGAACCGGGGGACGTGCAGGATTTCAGTGACTTCGCCCATTGGGGCAACGTAGCGTTCACCCGCAAGAACGAAACCAATGCCGTTCCACAGTTCAACGGCTTCCTGCTGCTCCGGCAGACCGGCGGCCAGGGACCGGCTGCGTTGGGCGATATCCGTCAGAACGGCAAAAGGGGCGGCCTGGGCGGACATGCATACTCCACGGTTGGGGATCAGGCAATCAGACTGTTGATTGTTTTGATCAGATCGTCTTCGTTAACCGGTTTGACCAGATAACCCTTGGCGCCCTGGCGCGTGCCCCATACACGATCAGTTTCCTGATCCTTGGTGGTCACGATAACCACGGGGATGGATGCGGTCTCCGGCGCGCGGGTCAGTTGACGGGTTGCCTGGAAGCCGTTCAGACCCGGCATAACCACGTCCATCAGAACCAGATCCGGGGTTTCGGCACGGGCCTTGGCAACGCCGTCCGCGCCATTATCGGCCGTCAGGACTTCGTGCTTGTGCTTTTCCAGAATGGTGGAAATTTTCTTAACCTCGGTAGGGGAATCGTCAACAATCAGAATGCGGGCCATGGTTTCCTCGATGGTTCTTGGGGTCAGCAGGTTTACTGTTCCGCCTGCGGAACGTACTGGCGGATGGTATTAAGAAGCTCATCCTTGCTGAACGGTTTGGTCAGGTACTGGTCCGAGCCGACGATCCGGCCTTTGGCTTTGTCGAACAGCCCGTCCTTGCTGGAGAGCATGATAACCGGCGTCTTTTTGAAGGAGGAATTGTTCTTGATGAGTGCGCAGGTCTGATAGCCGTCCAGGCGGGGCATCATGATATCGACAAAAATGATGTCCGGCTGGGAATCGGCAATCTTGGCGAGAGCGTCAAAGCCGTCCGTTGCGGTGATGACCTCGCAGCCGACCTTTTTCAGAAGGGTTTCCGCGGTGCGACGTATGGTTTTGCTG
>TARA_R110002095_G_scaffold207120_1_pt1 | contig 102306 bp, 56 predicted proteins | sample TARA_R110002095 | Tara Oceans TARA_R110002095 (sample SAMEA4397255) | marine metagenome | biome: Polar Biome; feature: [SRF] surface water layer (ENVO:00010504); material: water (ENVO:00002006), including particulate matter (ENVO:01000060) such as... | depth 5 m | reverse complement strand
GACATTACCGAGACCGCTGGTTCGAGTTGGATCACTCCCGCGTACAATAAAGCGGGCAACATGACCACCATCCCGCAACCCGCTGATCCGACAACCAGTTTCACCGCGACCTACGATGCCTGGAATCGCCTTGTAAAACTTACAGATGGCAGCGATACGATTGCAGAATATGCCTATGATGGTCGCAACTATCGGATCATCCAGAAATCCTTTGTCAGCGGATCACTGGATGAAACCCGTCATCTTTATTATACCGATTCCTGGCAGGCCCTCGAAGAACGCATCGACAGCGAAACCAGTCCCGAACGCCAGTTCGTCTGGGGAATGCGCTACATTGATGACTTAGTTCTTCGCGATCGCGATACGACCGGCAACGGCATACTGGATGAACGACTTTACGCGTTACAGGACGGCAACTGGAATGTCACGGCGATCTGCGATGAAAACGGCGATGTTCAGGAACGCTATGCGTATGATAGTTACGGGTTGGCATGCTCCCCATTTTCCGTCCCATTTCATCGCGGATAGGACAGCGATCTGCATCCAAGAGTTGGTCTAGAGAAGAAAATGGAGATGAAGTTAATCCGCAATATAGTGCTAATACGTCTCCCTCTCTGCTGAATACCGAGACCTTACTTGATCTTGCAACAAGGCTGGATATACCTGAAATTAAGAAAACGTTGCTGGAGTCCCTCTGAATTCAGACAAGCACACCCAGTATTACGAAATATCTGGTTTCAACATCAGTTCCCCCCATTCACCAGCCAAAGGATTGGCTTGCCCAATGGAACCACGGAAGATCATTCTGAGTAACTCACTAAGCCCTGGTGACATCGTCATGTTGACCGCGACGATCAGGGACTTGCATCGGTCCTATCCTGGACACTTTCTAACCGATGTTCGCACGACCGCGAAACAGATCTGGGAGAATAACCCTTATATCACACCTCTCGATCCTAAAGAGCCGGGAGTGACAACGATCAAAATGCACTATCCTCTGGTGCATCAATCCAATAGCAGTTCCTTCCATTTCATTCATGGATTTACCCAGTACCTGGAGAAACAGCTCGATTTGAAAATTCCGGTTACGAATTTCCAGGGAGACATTTACCTGTCAGATCAGGAAAAACGCTGGATGTCGCAGGTGGAAGAGACCGGCTTTCAGGGAAACTATTGGATCATGATGGCCGGCGGCAAATACGACTTCACTGCCAAGTGGTGGAACCCAGTATTTTACCAGCAGGTCGTCGATCATTTTCGAGGGCGGATTCAATTCGTGCAGTGCGGAGAAGCAAAGCATTTTCATCCGCCGTTAACGGGAGTGATCAACCTGATTGGTAAAACAGACACGCGCCAGTTCATCAGATTGATGCACCACGCGGATGGTGTGGTCTGTCCGGTCACGTTTGCCATGCACCTGGCAACTGCCGTCGAAACCAAACGAGGAAAACCAAAAAATCGGGCCGCCGTGGTTTTAGCCGGAGGCAGAGAACCCGCGCAGTGGGAAGCGTATCCGCATCACCAATTCATTAATACAAACGGTGCGTTGAGGTGTTGCGATCAGGGTGGTTGCTGGAAATCACGCTGTCAACCAGTGGGCGATAATGATCCCAAAGATCAGGATCTTTGCCTGTATCCGGTTCAAGTTGATGAGGATCTGCAAATCCCCAAATGTATGAACATGATCACACCACAGGATGTCATTCGACGCATCGAATTCTATTTCGATGGTGGTGCACTTCAATATAATCAGTCGGCATCGGCAGAAAAGACTGCTGACTGCTGTGAAGTACAAGCCGCATAAAAAGATCTTCCTTTAAGGCTACCCCCTTCCCCAAAAAACGAAACAAGAAACAATATGCCACGTTATACGTTTATCACAGTCACCGACTTCGCGTTTTTTCCTGGCACACTGGCTACCGTGAATAGTGTATTGCACTATCACCCCGACACGACCATTCATGTGGTCGTCAACGCGAAAAACCCGTTAACTCCCGCACAAATCGAATGCCTTCAAGCAGACGAACATGTGAAGCTAATTGGCTCCCGGGAACTGGAAAAGAATTCTCGGTTTATCAATGCCTGGGAACTGAAATCCTATGCCTGCGAGGACCTTTGTGAAGCGTACGACGTTGTCATCGGAATCGATTCGGACTGTCTGTTGTGCAGCAACGTCGATGATGTCATTGAACGCTGCTACCAAAGCGGGGGCTTCATCGGAGGCGCAGATGGCTCCGGCACAGACTATGGAATCAGATACAAAGTATATGGAATAGAAGCGCCCGCACATAATTCCAAATACATGAGCACGTCTCTGTTTTTCTGTGCGGTAACGGAACAGAATCGGCAGATTCTGAAAAAGTGGAGCGAATGCTGCAATTCCGCTGAGTTCAATGGCCAAGGCCCCTGCCCCGGCCATGGTGATCAGGGAGTCCTGAACGCTGTACTGTTTGCCGCCGGACGAACGGGGGATATTGAGCTGCTCCCGAATCACCTCTGGAGTCAACATTGGGTTTATTGGAATTCCATTATCAGTTTCAAAGACCAGCAGTTTATTAACTGCTCACATAACAATGTTCCTCAACGATCGTTTCATTGTGGAGGGGCAGAAAAATACTGGTCCAAGGCCCATCGTGATAAAATCTTAAATGGCCATGCATTGCAAACCTATCCTTACCTGTGGTTCCTGACGATGTTCTGGTTTGGCAAATGCAGCCAACGGAAAACCGATCCATTTCAATATCTCCCCGAAGCGAGCCAGCATTTGGTGCAGGACTTAATGGATTTTCTACCGCAAATTTTCCAAGTGTATCCGGAAGCTCGCACTCTCTGGGACAATTTAGAAGAGCCAACCCTGGATCGAATTGTGAATGGCGTTCATCGCATGCTCAGTCTGGAAGGTGGCAGCATGTCAGAATTAATAGAACTGGTGAAATCCGATCCCGGAATCAAACGTTATGCCGAAGTGGGCAGCTATGAAGGTGGCTCCATCATGACACTCGGAGTTCGGTTTGCCAATCGCGATATGGATTTCTATTCCATTGAATCGTTCATGGGAAATCTGGATGGAACAATGGACGGCCACCAACTCCCTTCAAGGCCGCGCTACCTGGAAAACTTGTCTCGTTTCCCTTCCATTCGAGTCAAACTGATACCGGGAGATTCACGCGATGCGGCAAACTTATTTGACAATGTAAGTTTGGATTTTGTGTTTATCGATGCCTGCCATGAAACAAAGGCTGTCCTTTCCGATATTGGTATTTGGAAACAAAAAGTCAAGCCGGGAGGAATTATTGCTGGTGACGATTATGGATGGGAATCAGTAAAATCTGCCGTTCATGAGAAATTTGAAGAAGTACAAAGTACTCCCACCGGACATGTCTGGTGGACGCGTATTGCTTAAACGGAAACTCAAACACTATCAATATTTGATCCATAAACAAGGCAAGCAGCATGGATGCTTTCAAAGTGCGAAATATCACGAAATGGTCTGTTGGGATTACGACGGCTCCGCGAAAACAACCAACGTTGAGTCAGACAATCGCCAGTATCAAAAAAGCGGGCTGGGATCGACTGCAAATATTCGCGGAACCGGATGTTGAAATTCCGGAATATTTCGATGACCTGATAATTGGACAACGTAATGAGAGATTAGGCGCGTTTCCAAATTGGTATCTTTCATTGACAGAAATGGTGCTGCGAGAGCCAAAGGCGGAAGCATATTTGATATGCCAGGATGATGTCTTATTTACTGAAAACATACGTGAGTATCTTGAATACCGATTATGGCCTGCTTCAGAAATCGGTGTTGTTTCGATTTATTGCCCCAGTCATTATCAGCAACAAACAACGCCAGGTTTTATTCGAGAAGATCGAGGCTGGAAAAGTTGGGGCGCTCTAGCTTATATCTTCTCAAATCCATCAGCCCGATCATTGTTAAGTGATTCTGTAGTATTAAATCATCGTGGATTTGGCCCTGCCGAGGGGATGCATCATATTGATGCTGTCGTTGGGCTTTGGTGTGAACGACAGCAACTGCCTTACTTCGTCCATTCACCAAGTCTGGCGCAGCACATTGGTGAAACGTCGACCATTTACCCCAAAGCTTCAGTTGTAGGGCATCGTAAAGCAAATCATATTCTAAAAAGTGTTCAGTGAAAGAAAGAGATCGAAATAAGAGAGCATCCATTTAAGGTAATATTTCATTATGGATAACCATAATCCTGATCAGGATGAGGAAGATTTTCTTCTAGAGCATTATGAGTCTGAACAATACCGGGGACGATTGAATGCGCCGACAGTCAGTTATCAGATATTAAATCGGACCTGTGGAGACAGCGTCGTTCTAGACCTGGAACTGAAAAACAATCTGGTCGTACAGGCAAAATTTGAAGCCCAGGGGTGTGTGATCAGCCAGGCTGCAGCTTCGATTTTATGCGAAACAATTACTGACTTGGAACTGACTTCCCTAAACTCATTTGACGCATCCTGCATGCTCAAAGCGATAAGGATTCCTTTGTCCCCCCGGAGGATGGTGTGTGGATTGCTGGCTTGGGAAGCGCTGCAAAAGATAAAAACAAATTTGGACAACCAAGTAAAAGGGAATAGACAACAATGAAAGCGGAGAATCTCACAATAGAGATTGTAATTCCAGACGGCCCGTCTTTAGAGAATGCCGATGCGACTATGGATTGTTACTCAGAACAAAATCAATCTAAAACGGTGGTTGAATTACTTGAAACCATCGCCTGCTTAACGGAAGCGCGAGATGTTGTTCTCAGAAATAGCGCTCAACCAATTGTCTCCGAATTGAGCGAAGTGATCCCCCAGGAACCACTTCGAAAGAAACAATTTCAACTGCGTTTAAGGTTGAACGCTCACACTTTCACTCAAGATGAATACCTCACAGAACTGTTAGAACAGACTGGATGCCAGGTTGAATTTTATCTGCAAGATACACTCCCCGATTTTCAATTTAAATATAGACAGATCAAAAAACTGATCGAGCGCTGGGAGAGAAGCTATAACCTGCAGGCATCCGTTCAAGTTCTGGACAATGCTCTAGACCAGGCAGATGCTGCAAATCAGCTTTCGATCAAACTGTTCCCCGGAATGAACGGCCATTCTGCTATGAAGCAGATGGCCAAATCAAATTATCTACAGTTCCTTAATGGTCAGTTATCCCACACGTCTCAGAGAACCTCTTTAGGCTCAGTCAAGCGGATGGGCAACCGACACCAAAACAGTTCCTCAAGAGCTAATCTATCACCTCTCTCCAATAATCAGTCACGCTGCCCCGATCAAAAACCCAAAATAGCGGTATTGGTGGCGGTATTCGATCCGACCGGTAGCAGCAATCTGTTTAAGAACTACAAGCGATTTCGAGACGAACTGACGCCGGATGCGGATGTGTTCGTTGCTGAAGCCAGCTATACCGGCAGGTTTCATATTCAGGATGCAACGATCAAAGTCAACGCCACGCACCGGCAGGTATTATGGCAGAAAGAGCGACTGTTTAACCTGCTGCTCGATCAGTTGCCACCTGAATACGATTGCGTGATGTGGGCAGATGCGGATATTATTTTTGAAAATAAGAATTGGTTAAGGGAAACAGTTTCCCTGCTGGAATCTCATGATGTGGTGTTCCCTTATTCGACAGCCACAAGACTGGGCGCTGATGGAAAGCCGGAACGAAAACAGCGAGTGGTTGCTCTGGTTGATCAAGAGGGAACGCAACCTGGTGCCCCAGACTGGCACCGGGATCGTGGGCAGGGTTTAGCGTGGACGTTTCGTCGTGAATGGTTGGAACGCCATCGATTCGACGACTACTGCATGAATGGCTCCGGAGACTCACACGATTATTATGCGATCAAAGGTGATCCTAAATGGGGAGAGCGACACTGTTCCAAAGAGACTTATCCTTTATGGCTGGAACGATGCAAAGCAATTCGCGGAAGCAAGGTTACGTACGCCAGCGGACATTTGATTCACCTGTACCACGGCAGTAAAACCAACCGTCAATACAAGCCATTGGAAGACCTGTTGAAACAAATCAACTTCGATCCGACCCGGGACATCCAAATCGCAAAGAATGGCTTGTGGGAGTGGAGGGGGAAAGAGTCAGCTTATAACGTCATTCGTGACTCATTCTATAAACGTCAGATGGAAGCGGGGCAAAACAAACGCTACTCCACGTTCCTAAAGGACGGCAGCATAAAGCCAACCTGGAATTCCCCTCTGGGTGAGGTGATCATGAGTAAGCACACTAGCAAAGAGTTTGCCCGATCACTGAATCTTCCTAGTCTGAGAACCCCTCAAACTTATAAGCTGAAGTCAAACAGCATTCTGAAACCGGACCGGGACTGCGGTGGTAGACGAGTACGCGTGATCCAGAAAAACGAAGACTGGATTTACGAGGAATTAATTCCCCATGACAAGGATTACCGACTTTTCGCCTTCGGTGGCCGGGTCGTCATGCTGCAGATTGACATCTGTAAAGAAACACCAAACGGGATGCAAATAACCGAATACAATTATAAACGATATCCTGACTGGAAGACGCTAGACCTTGATAAAAGCCTGACGGAAAACCCTTCCTTGATATTTGAGGCCGAACCGCCTGTCTGCCTGCCAGAAATGGTCGCGACTGCCGAGGAAATCAGCTATCACTTTCCCGTTCCTGTGCGCGTAGATTTCTTTATCGATGATCAGGGACACCCGGTCTACAACGAAATGAGCATTACACCCGGTCTGGTCAAAGACGGCCGCATTACAGATGAGGGTGACCTGTGGCTTGGTAGCTTCTTGAATGAGCCTCTATTAAATTTGCGACAAGCATACGAACCTGAATACGGTCCGATTCCGTTGCCTGATGACACTGGGATTCTAACCTCTTCCGATGATACATTTTTCCCAGCATTTCAACTACTATTTGTCAGCGTGATGGCGCGATACAAAACAAAGTTTGCTGTGGCCGACCTCGGACTGACGGCAAGGCAGAGGTCCTGGTGCGAACATCAGCCGGACATTACTCTGATAGACCTGCCTGAAACGCTCCCAGTGCCCCGCAGTGCTGAGGTTTGGCAGAACTGGAATAAGCCTCTGTATTTCCAGTTGAGCCCATTTAAACGTAACCTGTGGATCGATTCAGATTGTGTCGTAATGGGCGGCCTCGAAGTGATGGCGTCAAAACTACAAGACCAGTTCTACACCTGTGAATGTGTGGCCCCCTTTCGTCGCGAAGATCGGATGACCTTCCCACACAAACTATTTGGAACAAATCCGGTGAATGACACTCTGGTCATGGCAGGAATTTGTGGTTTCGACCGTGAACGGGATGCAGAATTTATCGCCAACTGGCTGGCAAAGTGTGTCGAGCTGGAAAAAGCCCCACGCAAAAAACGAGTGATGCGTGATCAAGAAGCCCTGCAATGGATGGTCGATGTCAACGGGCATCATGATCGCATTCTCAGAGGCAGCAAATGGAACGAATGCAATGTAAAATACAGTTCTGCCGGACCACGTGAGTTTCTGAGCTCACTCTCTAAAGAGCAAGCAAACATTTATCACTTTTACGGCAAGAGCAAAGGCAGTCCACCTTTTTGGTCAACGTGGGGAGAAGTGCCGATCTGGTAACGGGCAATGATGATCACTGTAACCATATCAGAGCAGAAATAAACGAACGGTTTCCCGGAATGAATCTGGCTGAGTTCAGAGGAAAACCGCGGATCCTCGTGCGGTTCCAAAAGTGCCGTGACGTTACAGTTGTTTTGGTATCACATTTTGAGCCTGACTCGGTCGCCTCAAGCGACTTTTCGCCATCGTTGGCCAATTTCACGAGTTGCATCATCATCATGGCCAAACACAATCGAAGTATAATCCTGAAACGCTTTGTGCCGCTTGACGCTCAGCAACCGAGGAATTGGTTGATCGAACACCTTGCCCATCAGGTCCCACAGCGCCTACCGCAGGCAGTCACAACTCGGTAACAGCTAGCACAGACGAAGTGATTCCCTGACCTAAATTAATTTAATCTGTCTGATTCAGAAACATCCTGACATTCAAGATCAACGGGAATGAGGAATGAGAATATTCTAATTGAAATAAGCTGTGACTAAATTTCAGATTGATCATTTGGCAGCGCCACGAGCGGACTAACGCGATACAACGAAGGGGGCCTGCCAGTTTCGCGTTTAAAAAAACGAGCAAATGTTTCGACATGAAAGAAACCGGTTCGCTCAGCGATTTCCTGAATAGTCAAGTCTGTTTCCAGTAATAAATTCATTGCGTGCGACAACTTTGATTGCCGAATTATTTGAGCGGGGCTTTTACCGAGAGACTTCTGGAAACGATTTTCCAGAGATCGGCGGGAAAGGGACGCGGCACTAGCCACTTCCTCTACTCGCACTGGTAAGGCAATGTTTTGTCTAATAAATTCCATTGCATTACGCACATGTTCATCTTCAAAATACAGGGTATCAACGGATCGTCTGGTCACAATTCCACATGGTGGAATTAACACAGATTTTTCTGGAGCAGGTTCACCCTGGATCATCTTTTGCAACAGTTTTGCCGCTTCAATTCCAACTCGATGGGGAGATTGATCGATATAGGCTATCGGAACGGGAGACAGAGACGAGACCAGAGGGTCAAGTTCAACCGCTAAAATCGCAACATCGTTCGGAACTGATAAACCGAGATGACGACAAAAGAGCATGATTTCTTGCCCCATCGTGGTCGTCCAAACGAACAAGGCGATGGGTTTGGGGAGCGAAAGCAGCCATTTTTCCATTTCCGGACGTTGGTCCTCAAGAGAGAGTTTGCCATAACCCAGGGAATGTTCAAATTGATGTGTGTAATATCCGTCTTCGGACAGTGACTGAGAATACGATTTTTCGGTTAGGTCAGAATATCTCTGATTGGGGGGTGGCCCAACAAAACCATAATTAGTCCAACCATTTTGGACAAAATACTCCGCAGCCATTTGACCACACGCCGCTTCATCAGAAATCACATTGGGGATGTGGATCGAATTTAATCCTTTCCAACTCACATTGACAGCGGGAATATTTCTTGAATGCAGCTCCTCGATTAACTCCGGATCTGTGAGCCGGCAGATAACTCCATCCCCTTCCCAATCTAAAGGCAAGCTGAGTTTTTCATAAAAGCCGCGCGGCTCAATTCGAAAATCCCACCCACCGATTGAAGAGGCATACTCTGCCACGCCTTCCAGAACTTGCCGACTCCATTCGCTGGAAGTCTGAACAAGCAACGCAACTCGCCAACGGAAATTATTCATGGTAGTTCAATTAAGGGAAAAGTATCAGGCAGATATTCGCATAACGTCATGGCAAACGACTTACATTCAATTCAAAATCGAACCATATGATATTTTACGTTTCCGTCGAGGGAATAGTTATGAAATCGATGTTAATTTTTGGTAAGTTGTCTGATTTTATAGTGACTGAACTCCTTGAGTTCGCTTTATAATTGGAAATCATTTGTATCATTAATGAAAGCGAATTCCCGAAAAAATTGATCGACAACAAGGAATTGTGATGAAGTATGACGTAATTGTAATCGGCAGTGGTATTGTAGGCTTGGGACATGCCTGGGCCGCTGCCCTACAAGGACTGAAGGTAGCCGTATTTGAAGCAAACTCCCGAGCGGAGGGAGCCAGCATTCGGAACTTTGGGATGGTCTGGCCTGTCGGTCAACCGGCGGGAGAAGCCCGTAAAATGGCTCTGCGGAATCGAGAGTTATGGCTGAAACTCGGTCAAGCAGCTGGCTTTGCTGTTGAAGAATGTGGATCGCTCTTTCTAGCACATCATCCCGATGAATTGGCAGTCCTGAATGAGTTCCTTGATTCAGAAGCATCTCATGGACTTAATGCTGAGTTATGTCCGCCGCATGTCGTTCAGCAAAAAATGCCAGCAGTGAATACAAACAGCCTGCAAGGGGGAATGTTTAGTCCGAGTGAATTGCGCGTCACTCCCCAAACGGCAATCAGCATGGCTACAGCTTATCTCGCCGATACTCTCAATGTGGAATTCTATTTCAATAGTACGGTGGTGAAGGTAGACTCGGGAGCAATTTTAACAACTGCAAACGAGACCTGGCATGCAAGCAAGATCATCATCGCCAGTGGGGCTTACTACGAAAGTCTGTTTCCTGCGACCTACAGCGAAGAACGCTTACAAATTTGTAAACTGCAAATGCTGTTAACCGATCCCCAGCCAATCGGTTGGAAACTTGGCCCCCATATGGCCAGCGGACCGTCATTACGTCATTACCCAGCATTCGAGAACTGTCCCTCAATAACCGAACTCCGTAAACGTATTTCTAAAAACATGCCCGAATTTGATCGTTTTGGAATTCATGTCATGGCATCGCAAAACGAGAATGGAGAACTGATTCTAGGTGATTCTCATGAATACAACGATGACATTGAACCGTTTGACAAGAGTGAAATCAACAACCTGATTATTCGCGAGATTCGCAAAGTGCTCAACATTCCAAATTTCTCGATTTCTCGAACGTGGCACGGCCTGTATGCCAAGCATCCCAAAAACATGTTCTTTGTCCGGGAAATTCGACCAGATGTCTTGATTGTCAATGGATTTGGTGGGAATGGAATGTCGCTGGCCTTGGCTGTAGCAGAGACCGTCATGCAAAACTGGAATTCTGCGACAACCTGCGAGATTAATTATGAACCAAGTCTCTGAAGGGAACGCGGTTGAAATTCTTACGGTGTATTTTAGATCTCATTTAAGTCCCCTGCCCTTACATGGTACATCCAGAACACGATCTACTGAAATTCCGAATATTTTCGCAGTAGACTCACGAGTCCTCTCAAAGCTAAAGTGAAAGTAGGGAGACAATGTTTGTGAAACATTTCAACAAGCTGCTTCCAATTCTGTTCGTCTTGCTGATCTTTGCCAATCTGCCACGAGTCACATTCGCAGAAGATGGTTTCTCGAAGCATCACTGGATATTTGCAAAAGAAAACCTGAATCAATCGTCAATCAAAGCGGTGAAAGGACCAAATGCAGAAATACTGGGAGAGACTTTCTTTACCCCCAGTGATCGCTTGAGTGCTATTGTATTGGATGGTGAGTCAAACTCGATCATGATCTCAGAACAGAGCACTCAGGCAAACTTGCCGAAAAAAGAGATCACCGCAGAAGCTTGGGTTTTTATTAACCGGGACCTGGAATGGGGCGGTATTATTGGTGCAGTCCGCGATAACGGGAAGGACGAATCAGGCTGGATTCTTGGTTATAGAAAGCAGCATTTTTACTTTGGTCTTGCCACACAGGATAAGCAGCAACTGACGTATCTGACTGCGAAATCTGAGTTCGAACTCGAAAAATGGTATCACGTTGTCGGTGTCTATGATGGAAACGTACATCAGTTATTTGTGAACGGAGAACTGGCTGCGACTGATTCATCACGTTCGGGGGAGATCTTCTACCCTCCCACAGATACGTTTTACGAAATGGGAGCTTTTCACGATTCCAATGAGTATTTCCGTTTAACAGGAATGCTTCATGAAGTTTCTGTTTCCTCTCAAATTCTGACTCAAAAACAAATTGCAGCGCGCTATCGTGCAAAATTGAACAAGCTGCCTACCAAAGCTCAAAAGCCGAAAAAGCATCATCTGGTGCACAGCCCTTATGCTTGGTATGAACCGAATGGCGATGTCACACTCTGCTGGCAAACGGAAGATGCATCGCCATCCAGCATCAGATACGGTGAACCAGGGCAAATTGATCAACTGGTTGAACAGACAACTCCCCAACACACGCATCGCGTTACTCTGACTAACTTAAAACAGAATCAAATATACGAATATCATATTTCCGTTCACAGAAACGGACAGGAGTTGCAGAGCCACAAACACCTTTTCGACACAACATTCAACCATCGACCGCGACCCGTTCCTGCTGAGTTCTCTCCCTATGCAACAAACAAAATGGCAAAATACTATGCCGATGCCGCAAAGCATACTTTGTCTAAGACAGGGGTCACCAAAGGCTATTGTATCGTATATGGCGTTGGGGATGGACAGTTTGCTTATGAATTGGCGAAGCAAAGTGAATTGATTATCGTGTGTGTTGATACCGATGTAGCCAAGGTTGCAGAGGCCCGACAAAAACTTCACTCAGCCAAAGTGTATGGCACAAGAATTACTGTGCGGCATGTCAAATCCCTCGAAATACTTCCATTCACAAGACAATTCGCCAACTTAATCGTCTCTGATGATTTCGTTACACACGGTAAGCTGATTGGTTCACCAAAGGAGACCTGCCGCTTACTGCGCCCCGAGGGGGGCACCCTTTTCCTGGGGCAGCCAGCGGGTACGGCGGAAGCAAATAGCAAAGTGAACCTCGAACAATGGTATCAGCAAACCGGATTAACGTTTTCACTCTACGACAATGAAGCAGGTTTCTGGGGAATAGGAAAACGCGATGCGGTTGCAGGTGCTGGTAAATGGACGCATCAATATGGCGGTCCAGGCAACTCTTCATTTGGAGGGGAAAAGCTGGGTGGCGTCTCACGCACGGCCGATCTGGAAGTGCAGTGGATTGGTCTTCCAGGAGCAGATTTCGGTATCGATCGACAGGTTCGACTCTCCGCGCCACTTGCTGTCAACGGAAGACTTTTTCACCAGGGAATGAACCGAATCATCGCTCTGGATTCCTATAATGGTGCGTTTCTCTGGCTATTGGAAATAGCCGATTTACGACGAACCAATATCCCGCGCGATGCAGCCAACTGGTGTGCCGATGAACGAAATCTTTACGTGGCAGTTAATGGGGAATGCTGGGTTCTGAACGCATACACTGGCGAGCGAACCCGCGTTCTTCAATTACCTGATACCAGCAGACAACAGAGCCATGACTGGGGGTATATCGCCAATGCAGGCAACATGCTATTTGGCAGCAGTGTCAAACGGGGAAGCATTTACACCGATTATTGGGGACGCGAACGTTGGTTTGATGGCACCGGATCTCCCGGTGATGGAACAGACAAAGTGTGTAGCGATGATCTCTTTGCCTACGACAAACAGACGGGGCAGAAAGCATGGGAATATCAGAATGGTGTCATACTGAATACATCGATCGCTGTTGGTGACGGGCGGGTTTACTTCGTAGAATCGCGTCACCCTAAAGTGAAAACTCTGGTGCACGGTGATGCACGTTTTCTTTCAGCCAAAGAGAGGCGCCGAGGCATAACCAATGGTGTTGCCAAAGAAAATCTCTGGCTTGATCAATATATGGTGGCGTTAGATGCCCGCACAGGTAAGAAATTGTGGGAACAGCCCATAGACACAAGAGATGGGATGGTGACTTTTTATCTGGTGTATGCAGCAGGCAAAATCGTAATCTCCTCTTCTGGACGCGGAGAATATCATCTCTATGCATTCGAAGCAGAAAATGGAAAACAACAGTGGCATTCGATCGCAAATTGGCCCAGTAACAATCATGGCGCGCATGCACAACATCCGGCTGTTGTTTCGGGCAAAGTCTATCAAGTTCCGCATGTCTATGATTTAGAGTCTGGATCGATGTTGAGCAACAACATGATGGGAGGAAAGGTCACACGCAGATGCGGCAGCTATGTTGCAACGGAGGGATCTTTAATCTACCGCGGAAACAACCTCTTATCGATGTGGGATATGAAAAATGAGGAAGTCAGCGATTGGTATCGGCTCCGTTCCAGTTGCTGGTTAAGTACGATCCCCGCTGCCGGGATGCTGCTTTCGCCGGAAGGAGGTGGGGGCTGCTCATGTGGTGCCTGGATGGAAGCCTCGTTTGGATTTGCTCCACGTTTATCTATTGCAAAACAGAACAAAGATTGAAGTAGAGGTGTTATCAACAATGAGCGATCATAAATACAATCAGGACTCTCAATCTGCACCACTTCACGGGGCACTTACAAGCGTTTCACTCCAACGGTTGCAACAAGTCTTTTACTTTCTCTTAATTGTCTTGAATTACAATTTGGTAAGCCATGCAACAGATTGGCCCACCTACCAGCATGATAATCGTCGAAGTGCCGTAACATCTGATAAATTGATCTTGCCTTTGCAGCAAATCTGGATGCGTCAATCAGAATCACTGCCGCGACCTGCGTGGGCGCGGCCGGCAAAGTGGGATGCGTATGCGGAGGTCAAGGGATTACAGGCCATGCGGAACTACGACCACGCGTTCTACACAATCGCTGTAGACGATTCAATTTGGTTCGGTTCCTCAATTGATGACGCAGTCCATTGTATCGACGCCAACACGGGCCAAGAGCGCTGGGCATTCTTTACTGATGGTGCTGTGCGTATCACACCGACGTGGCATGCAGGCAAAGTTTATTTTGGTTCTGATGATGGCTTTGTGTACTGTGTGGATGCAACAACCGGAACGCTTATCTGGAAATATCAACCTGCCGAGAATGACCGGCTCATTCCGAACAATGGCAAACTAATTTCATCCTGGCCTTGTCGCACGGGCGTTTTAATTCAAGAGGGTAAGGCATATTTCGGGGCTTCGCTGTTACCGTGGCAACCATCCTGGTTATGTGCAATCAATGCAGAATCCGGCAAAGTTGAGGGCAGTGGTACGTTCAAGCTTTCCGTTTCTAAAATGACAATGGAAGCCTCTATGCTTGCATCGGCCACCGATCTTTACGTACTGCAAGGTCGCAGCTTTCCTGCTATGTTTCAGTTGGCAGATGGGAAATTCAAAGGGGTAAGTGGTGAGGGTCGTCAAGGAGGAGGCGTGTATGGGTATCTGACTGAAGATGCGGATTTTGTTTCCGGACTGGGGAGCCTGCGCGGTGCGCTTGTTTTACACAAGAATGCAGAACATCCTCAAATGGTGATACTTGAAGGTGCCAATCGTATTCTCATTTCCGATCCGTTCGCCTATCTACATTCTGGCAAAGAAATCTCTGCTTTTGATCATCCTCAATATCTCGCCTTAAACCGTCGCAACGCAGCATTGCACGCTCAACTCTCCGCACTAAAGACCGATCTGGTGAAGAAGCTGAAGGCCAAAGTGAAAACTAAAACGGAAATTGAGGATTTACAAAATAAGATCCAGGACACGCAAAAGAACATCCAACAAGTGGTACCGTTGATCAAGAAATGCCTGCGCTGGCGAGTCCCATTTGCTGAAGTCCATTCTTTTGTTCTCGCAAGCGACATCCTGCTGGCTGGCGGTGACAATACTGTTGTCGCGATTGATACGACGAATGGTGAAACATTATGGCATGCAAACATCAACGGAAAAGCACTGGGTTTAACAGTCGCCAACGGTCGCCTGTTCGTCAGTACTGACACGGGAGCCATTTACTGCTTTGCAACCAATTAGGAGAATGTTAGCCAACGCTCCTTCATTCTTAGAATCCCACCAAATCACTATCGATAAATGACTCATATCCTCAGCTAATTCCCTGATCGTAAATGATAGACCAACCTGGCAGATTTCGTACTCTGGAATGAAATTCAGAATCGGAACGTACTTCTCGTATGTGCTTGATGTATTTAGCGTTAACTCAATGTAAAGAAGCGATGAACGTCGTGGAAATTGTGTTGGGCAAGATGACGCAAAACGTCATTGTGAATGACTCCTGGGTAATGCATCATGATGACGATCTGAGAGCTTGCCAAAACCGAGTCTTTGGGGAGCAGCAGTCCGGTACATCAAAATCGTTTTTACTCAGGAGTCCGATATGAAGCGTACATCAGCTTTTCGCAAAGTGTCTGGTTTTACCTTAATTGAATTACTAGTGGTGATCGCAATCATCGCCATTCTGATTGCATTGCTATTGCCGGCTGTACAACAGGCACGGGAGGCAGCTCGACGTTCCTCTTGCAAAAATAATTTGAAACAAATAGGAATCGCCTTACATAATTATCATGATCTCTTTTCAAAATTGCCTCCTGGAATTGTTGAGTTCTATGATAGTGGTGATCGTGGAAACTGGGGTTGGGCCGCTTATATTTTACCCAGCATGGAACAGAGTACCCTCTATAACTCCCTCAGAATATCAGAGATTTCCTTAGCAGAAGCGTTGGATGACCCTGCGATGGTCACTGCCATGAAACAGTCCTATCCCGCATTTCAATGCCCTTCCACTCCTGTGCCGGAACAAACCGATCGCGACATCAACCCCCTCAGTGGAGGCCCGGATGTTTTTTTGACTGTCAGCACATATGTCGGTAATGGAGGCTCTTGGCGGTTATACAAAACCAAGGCGGCGGCGGCTTCTGCTGGTCGGAATGAGGGTTGCGTCAATGGTGTATTCTGGTCCAACAGCAATGTGCGTTTTCGGGATATCACTGATGGAACAACGAACACAATTTTGGTCGGTGAAAGAACATGGGAGTTAACAAACCTTTCAACCCCACTCTCTTTTAAAGGTAGAACCCATCCTCATGCGGCTCACATTTTTGGTACTGCCACCGCTGCTTCCAATACCTATTATGGCATGGCTGATGTTTTAGGAGTGGGTGAATCGCACATTAACGGCCCGGGTTATCCACGCAATAGTTTCTCAAGCGCTCACACCGGAGGAGCTCATTTCCTATTGTGCGATGGTTCTGTGCGATTTATTAGTGAGAATATCGATCATTTAAAATCGACTTCAGCAGTTGACAGTACTTTTGACAGACTGTTGGGCAGAGCTGACGGTGATCCGATAGACGAATTTTAAGACTCTGATATGAAGTCTGATTCCGCATTTGTTTCTATTCGTTACTATTTTCATTTATCCAGAGGAGCGATTCGGGTGGATATTTTCCCTGCCAATCGGAGTTCTTTTTTCCCTTTCATCTTAGGGCTATTTAGTCTGTTAACGAGTGCTGGGTGTAACTCTCAACCAAGCACAGTGACAGCAACGGGCAAAGTAGTGATGGATTCAAAGCCTGTCTCTAATGCAGAAGTACTTTTTGAATCTCTGGAACAACGCGGTTACCCAGCGATTGGGATGACGGATTCAAATGGGACGTTCAATTTGAATCTTGTCGATGGACCTTCAGGTGTCGTCCCTGGAAAGTACCATGTATCGATCTCCACATTCAAGAGAGGGGATCCTAAGGAAGGAATCCCTGATACGCCAGAAATGATTCCGGTAGAATATAATGAGCGTTCAAATTTAGAAGTGACAGTAACAACAGAGAAAAAAAATAATTTTGACTTTGATATTCAAGAACAGAAATCGAAATCACAAACAAAGAGACGTAAATGATTCAAAAGCGAAAAAACAATCCGGTTTACTCTATTTAAAGTCTTATCTTGAATCAGAACATCGCACTATTCCGTGTATTGAATGCTGTTTCGTGATCGAACGCTTTTGCATTGGGACGCGATAAATCCTGAGCGTCGATCACTTTCTCAGCATAGACCAGAAAACGGGATATTAAAACGATTTGCCTTTCGGCACCGGGAGATTCGACACACTTGAAAAGAGCTCTCCCCCCTCCGGCAGCCATAATTCCTGGGAAACTGAGACGTTTTTGAATGTCTGCACTTTTCCCGAAAGCCAGTGAACAATCAGTTCATCGATCTGGCTGGCATCTCCCACACCGACAATAAGACGACGCTCGTTACTCGCCTGATAGCCGTCCCCTGCAGTAAGCTGACGCGTAATGGTCTTGTTGTTGACACGAACTTGAATCGTTGTTCCGATCGCATCTCGATTTGACTCAACCCCGAATAATCTGAGTGAAAGAGAATGACCTGTGGGAGCACTTGTGTTTGTTAAAAGAGCGGAACCACCATCAAGATGACCGACGATAAGATCGTCTCGACCATCCCGATTCCAATCAATTCTAGCGACAGCTCGCCCCAATCTTTCTTGCTCAAAATACGAACCTAAAGTGGTTGCATCAACTTTTGTGAACTGCTGTCCGTTCCCTTGATACAGATGTGGTCGCATTTTATACGGTCGCCCGTGTTGGCGCAAGTCATCAACGTGTCCATTCGACACGAATAGCTCGAGACGTCCATCGAGATCCATGTCGAGGAACTGTGTTCCAAACCCGAGAACGTTCATTGTTGGAGAGTGGAGATCCAGCATACGGGTGCGATCTTCGTAAAATCCTGTCGACGAATTCATGTAGCAGGTATTTGATTCACTCAGGAAGTTCGTAATATGGACGTCCAGATGTCCATCGTCGTTGAGATCGCCGAGGCTAATTCCCATACATCCCTCGGCCTTTCCATCCTCATTCAGTGCGAGGCCGGCTGGAATCCCGCGTTCTTGCAAACCAGGTTGACGGTCGCCGCCAGATTCGTTCTCGTTTACGAAAAAAAAGTTTGGCCCGGTGTCATTTGCAACGAGAAGACTCAGTTTTCCTGTTCCGTTCGCGTCCCACACAGCGACGCCGAGTCCTTTTCCGTCTGGTTTTACGGAGAGAAAGTCCTTAGTCGCATCGGTAAAGTGACCGTTTCCGTCATTGAGCCATACACGGTCCGTCTCCCCTTCGAAATGAAATGGTAAGCATGCGCGCGGTGTCCCGTCTGGATGTTTGCAAACACGTGCGAAGACATCTTCAGCGGTTAGATAATTGACGGCGTAGATGTCCGATAATCCATCAGAGTTTAGATCGGCCAGAACGCAACTTGTGGTCCACTGACTACCACCGACTCCTGCCACTAGAGTGACATCCGCAAAAGTCCCATCGCCATTATTCATCCACAAATAATTCGCTCCGATGTTGGCCACGTAGAGATCTGGAAACCCATCCGAGTTAAAGTCTCCTACCGCAACTCCCTGCCCAAAACCGCTTTCATGAATACCAACACTGGAAGTCACGTCTTCAAACCGAGTTGCCTCACGATTCCGAAAGAGACGATCAGAATACTCATTTCCTTGCGTGTCGAGTGGCCAGGGACGTCCTTGTGTAAAATAGATATCGGAGAAACCATCCATATCAAAGTCGAGGACGCCAATTCCCCCGCCAGTGAACTCGAACATCCTCCGCGAAGGGGGTCCCTGGGTCCCGTTAAAATACTGGAAATACAAACCACTTGCTTGCGCATCATCCCGAAAAGAAATTGTTGTTGATGTATTTAAACTAAGCTTGCCTGTTGGTGTTCGGGTCTCTCGAAATTTTGGAAGCGGATACGTCGAGAGGTCAACAGATTGTGCGACGTTCGCTGTATTGACTGTCAACTGTAGTGGAATACCGTTAATTTGTTTTCGTAGTTCCTCTAGATAAGACTGCGCACTCTGATGCAAGGGACTGACTCGAACAGAGAGTTGACACCAGGCATAAGCTTCCCAGATTCGTCCAGCTGCTTCATAACTTCTTGCCAATTCCAACACCGATTCGATGCTTGGTTGATCATTCATTGAAAAGATTCGGTCCTGAACCACATTCAATTCTTGTAATCGAACAACGTGTTCTGCAAATTTATCTGCCGTTTTGGTGTCTCCAACCTCAGAGAGAAGATTGGCGAGGCGAAAGTTCGTCAGCTTTGATTCTGGGGCGCGCAAGGCCGCTTCCCAATAACAACGAATTGCTGCCTCTTTCAAACCCTCTTTCTCAGCAACTTGTGCGCGAACGAGCCAGGTTTCTGAATATTGTTCCGCATCCAGTGGAAGCTGTTTTTCCCAAAGCAGCAGATCATCGTACTGGCCAGAAGCCAGCAATTGCCGCCCCAGCGCGACATGGGCGGCAATGACATCAGGACGTCGTGCTTTCGCATCTCGCAGCAATTGGATGGCACGTTCGGTTTGCTCGTTCTCTGCAGCATGCCACGCGAGACCAAGCAGTGGATTCACATCATCGGGAACCGTTGTATGCGCCCGTTCGAGCGATTCCGGATCGTTAATGACCCCTGATTCTCGAGCAATCAGCATCAGTAAATCCGTTTCCACTCCCTGACGAATCAATTTCAGGACATGGGGAATCGCCTCACTCCGCCGCCCGCATAGCCCCAGAAGTTTCGCCAGGTTAGAGTTGGCATGGATATTTTCTGAATCAAGATCGAGCGCCCTGCGGTAGGACCGTTCCGCATCGGAAAAATGATCCGTGTGATAATGCTGTAATTCAGCTGCGAACAGCGCTGCACGTACAAGCACATCCGGTTTTGATGTTCGCAATTGTTTCAGATAGTTGAGGGCATCTTGATCTTTATTCTGCAAGACGGCGCACTCAGCCGCGAGAAATACCGCTTCTTCAGAACCAGGATTGATTACCAGAACTTGCGCAGCTTTTCTCTCTGCCTGCTGTTCCCGTCCCATAGCATGGTCACGTCTCGCCTGATGCATCAGCCGTTCCGTCTGAACGCTGGGGTTCCACAATTGATGCCATGCTGCCCATCCGCATCCTGTCAAGATAAGAAGAACGACGCCCAAAACAACCAGCCGCCGATTCGATCGAGATTGTGGAATGACATCGTTCTCACTGACGGACACTGCGTTTCTCCGATACCGCATTAGAATTTACCATATTACTTTGATATTCCAATTGTACTTCTGCATCAGGTCTTTCGAGCTCCGAACCACGCCAGAGCGCGAAAGGAGCCTCTCCCTCCACCAACTCCAGGGTGACATCGACCGAAAGGTTTTTGATTGTCGTCCCCCCTCCCGATGGCCAGTGGATTAGGATTTCTTGAACTGAAACAGACTTACCCAATCCAAATTGAAGTAGCCGCTGATTACTCGCCATGTAACCATCTCCGGCCACTAACTGTTTTTTCCAACGCCGATCATTCGTGGCGACTTCAACGACGGTACCAATGGCATCGCGCGCAGTTTTTGTTGCATGCAGGCGTATGTTTATGAAATGACCACTTTCCGTGGTCTGGTTTGTCATCAGTGAAATTGGTTCTCCGATTTGGGAAACCACAAAATCCATCAAGCCGTCGCGATTCCAGTCAAGCCGTGCCAATCCACGACCCAGAATTTTTTTTTCGAACCATGGTCCTACATCAGTTGCGAAAAGCTCGGTAAACCGTCCTCTCCCCACGTTTTTGAAAAACTGAGGCCGCATTTGATATGCTCCTCCCTTATCGCGATAGTCATCGACATGACCATTCACCACAACAAGATCCACGTCACCATTGCAATCGGCATCCAGAAACTGCGTTCCCCAGCCAACAAATGGCCAACTGGGATTGGCCAGGCCAGCTTTCTTGGTCGCGTCAGTAAAGATCCCCTCTGTATCCTGCAAATAGAGAGTATTCGATTCGTCCTTGAAGTTCGTGACAAAGAAGTCGATTCGCCCATCTCCATCCACGTCATCGGCGGCAATGCCCATACAAGCCATTGACAGACCATCTTCAGTGTGTGAGACGCCGTCGATGAATCCTCTATTTTCCAGGCGAATACCAGAAGAGTTGTCTGAGCGGGATGGCTGAAGCAAAAAATTAGGAGTTTGATCATTGCCGACAAACAGGCATGGTCGTTCGCGATCATGCAAAGCTGATGCTATGACCCCCATGCCTTTTGCTCCAGAGACAGGAGTGACATCCGGGATGAAGGAAAATGTACCGTCCCCCTGGTTCAGATGCAGGCGATCAGGCGTGCCAGTAAATCCAGAGGGAGAGCATGCCTGGCCTTGGCAGATTGCGGTATAAACATTCTTCCCTTTCAGATAGTTCACATCAAACAGGTCTGGTAACCCGTCCGCGTTCAGATCGACGACGACACAACTTGCTGTCCAATCTTCTCCCGTAAGTCCACACTCATCGGTAATATCCTCAAACGTGCCATCTCCGTTGTTCCGATAGAGTCGATTGTGTCCGATGTTGGCGATATAGAGATCAGGAAATCCGTCGTTATCGAAATCGGCCACGGTGGGACCTTGTCCAAAGCCCTGGTTTCCAAGGCCCGCTAAAACCGTAATCTCTTCAAATGAGTCTCCCATATTACGGTACAATCGGTCGGTATAACGCTGGGAAGGTGTCGGCTCCTGGTTACCGGATTTCCATTCCGCTCCTTGCGTAAAATACAGGTCAGGCCATTCGTCTCCGTCGAAGTCTACAACCGCAACCCCACCGCCGTTTGATTCAAATACACGCAGGCCCTTTGTCGATGGATCGGGACTATTAAAGTAAGTGAAGTCGATGCCAATATCTGATTGTGAGAACCGGATTTGCGCATTGACCTGAGATGCGGAGTCTTCAGCCGAGAGATGAAGATCGGTTTGTGCCAGTTGAAACTCTGGAAAATATGATAAGTCATAATTGAGTGCCAGATTTTGTGTGTCTTCCACTAGCGGAAGATCTCTATTCAACAGGGGCGCGCATCGTGCTAAAAGTTGTTGTGGCCAATCTGCTTTATCGAATTGGTTCCGTGCCAGAACCCCCCAGGCGCACGTCTCCCAAATTCGTCCCATTTTTTCCAATAGTTCCAGTGTTTGATGAACTGCTGCTTCGTTGAGGCCTTTACTCCTTAAAACATGATCGACCTGCTGCGTCAGTTCGACCATCTGAGCCGCCCTCTCTCGAAACACGGCGGACGATTTCTGATCTAGTGATGCCAATACTTGACTCAGTTGAACTGTCGCGCGCCGGTGTCTTGGGTCGCGGCGAACACATTGCCAGAAGCAATGCGCGGCCATTTGACGATCACCATGTCGGCGCGCCCAAAGCCCACGCACATACCAGATATCCGGATGTGCTTCTGCCTCATCTGGTAGACTCTGATGCCATTCCACAAATTGTTTCTCGTTTTCATCAAGCAGTAATTCTCCCAGCATCGCCTGTGCGGAGATTAGTTCGGGGGCTTTCACCACAATCTGGCGCAGTCTCTCTTTTGCCTGATCTGGCTCTCCGTCCCAGAACAAATGGGCGGCCAGACCAAATCGCACATAGGAATCATCTTTTGATTTTAGCGAGCAAGACTGAAGGAACGCTTTATGTTCGACATGTCGGTCAAGATCCGCAAAGATTGCCAACTCATTAATCGTGGCCGATCCACTACGAACCAGAAAAAAGAAATGAGGTAACGCTTCCCAGCGTGCCCCGCTAGCGCTTAATAAAAATGCAAGCCGTTCATGAGTAGCAGCATTGTCAGAATTTGTTTTCAACACTTGCCGATAGGCCTCTATCGCATTAGATAATTGACCAAGTTCACGGTAGACTTCGGCAGATGAGAACCGGGCCAATTTAGTGTGTTTTTTTGTTTGTCCAGAATCAATCACCGATTGAAAATATTCCAGCGCATCAACAAATCGTTCGGTACGCATGGCGGCTTCTCCAGCCACAATAAGAGCAGCTGAGCGTTCAGGAGCACTGGCAGGTACAGCAATAGCAAGCTGCTCGGCACGTTCGAAGTCATTTTCAGCGAGAGCCGCTTCGGCCTGCCGTAAAAGTAAACCTGGATCAACAGACTCCGCCCCACAACCACAGATGCCGATCAGGCAGAGAAACCCGACAAAAAACGCTACTTGCCATTGAGCAAGTAGCGAAGCATCAGTCTTCAAGAGTTCCCGGTGTGGCATGGTGCAATCGACATCCTCTCTCTACTTGAGCTCCAGATCGAACTTGTTCTCGCCACCGGCTTCGACGGTTACCGACAACGGCGTAGAATCCACATCAGCGTATTGCGCCGGAATTGCGTTCTCTGTCGTTTGAGTTGCTTTCGCGTCGTGTCCGCCTCTTGAATCATAATTCTTCGTTGGATCGGCGCCATGCGCAGCATCACTTTGATCCCCCTTCGGTTTACTGCTTAAATACTTAGAGACGAGTACAGAAAACCGACCGGCGGCTGCGCCGTCCCCGGGATCGTAGGTCATTAATTCAAATTCACCAGAGCCATTGGTGCGTCCGTAGGCCACGGGTAGTTTTTCTTTTGATACAAAAGTGACTCTTGCCCCGGGAATAGGAGCCCCTCCCAAGCTGATGGTACCGGTCACTTTATAAACAGGCACTCGATCTTCTTTGCTACCACTACACCCCCACGAAAACATGCAGAGAGAAATGATTAGTAAAATCCGTACTTTCATTACAGGAATCCCTTAGAACTTATTACCTCAAAAAACACTTTACGCATCCCCATTACAGAGGGCAGTCGTTTGCTGCCCTCCGTTTTTTCAGGTTGATGCTTAATCGCTTGAAACAGCAATCTTAGAAATCGCCAACCGTTTCGCCACCTGAGACAGAACCCAATGAGCCCCAGACGCCAAAGGGACTCCTTGTGGCACCTAGTGGGGAAGGTGAGGCAGGATTACCAGAGTCAATATTTTCGCTGACAAACCGAACAGCTCCGTCCCCCATAAGCACTTGTGCTCCGCCCGTATGTTGACTGGTCGGATCCTGTACCCCATCGCGCTGGTCATCAGTTTCAGAACAACTGGGCTTGTTAGGGCCGAGGATGGTGGTCATACCGGTAAAGCTCATCGCACCATCCATCCAACGCAAACCTCCCCAACGGGCTGTAGCCCCAGCATATTCGTCAGTTGTACTGTTATAATTGTTGAGACAGACCGAAGCATCAGCACGATATTGGGCTTGTGAAATATCGGTAGCAATGGCACCAGTACGAATTGAATTTCCGCCTGGTTTTGCTTTGATGCGTTCGCCCATGGCGATTGTGTTGCTTAAGCCGTCGGTGACGTCGCGGATTCTTCGTACACCAGAATTGCCTGTTCCCCCCACGAAGAAACCTCTCAGACCACGTCCACCGTTTCCATTCCATGCAGGGTTAGTGTCCCAGGCAGAGTCACCCCGTGAGAACATAAAGTTACATTTTGCACGCGGATTCCCCTCGGTTGAATCTCCGTCTGACGGACAAAGCAACATGGGGATTTTTGTACTGACAGCTTTGTGATTATTGTCCCAGGGGACAAAATCGAATGCATTATAAACTGTCGTTCCATCGACTGCGGCAGCAGTCCCACCAGATGCAATCATGTTGAAGAGCGGTGCCTGATCAATAAAGGGGAGCAGGCCTACAAATCCACTCTGCCGCCGTCCTCCCGGACCGCCATCGCTTCCTGAGCCCATCGGCATGCAACCGTGCACTTCGTGATAGCCATGAATTGCGATTCCCAATTGTTTCAATTTATTTTTACACTCTGTCCTCCGAGCTGCTTCACGTGCCTGCTGCACTGCCGGAAGCAGAAGCGCAATTAGAATTGCAATGATCGCGATTACGACCAGTAACTCAATTAATGTAAATCCAAATGAAAAAATACGTTTTTGCTGACGTCTCAGTTTCATGTCTTTTCCTCCGTAGTAAATAAATAATGAGAAAAGTCAGTATTAATATGAAAATCATTGCCATAAATGGCATCTCTGTTAGAAAATTACACGGATCTTTCGTGGAACCCGATAAGGAAACTATGAGGTAATTACTAGATAATTAGTTAGAATTGACCATACATTCTGAAAGCACCAATATATCAATAACACTAAACAGCGGCCAACACAGCAGTTCATTAATATACTAACGAATATTAATATCTTTTATATCTACTTGTATCAGGATGTCAATTTAATTATGAAGAATAATTCATTTGCGCATCGAATCGATTGCAGTGGCGAAGAAACATAAAACCTCAAGGTAAATCACTTTAATTAATATTCATAAGTAATTATAATGCATACACTTACATCAACGACTATCCATTTCAATTACCCCACCAGCTGACTGAAAACTGGTTGCTGATCACACTATCTAAACAGCGGAACTCAATGATCTTGGACAATAGTTTGGATTGACAATTCTCAGGTGAGAAGCACCCATTATATACAATTGACAACATCTTATTTGAGGGATATTCCCCAACAGTGTACCCTACTAACCATGCGTACAAACCCGTATTTGTTGCACAATTATTGCTATTATCTGTGCTCACTCTATGGGGTGCCGTGGGAATCAAAGGGAGTCATTCGTTGCATGACTAGAGCAGTCCGAAAGTTATTCAAATCACGGCGTGTCTTCGGAATTCTACTCGTCGTCATCTACGCAACTCTGGCTATCGGGTCGACTTGGCCCTTGGCACGTTTTTCGACAACGTGTTTACCCACAGGAACATCAGAATCTTTAACAGTTCCCATGTTCAATCTCTGGACAATCTGGTGGAATACGGAAGGATTTCTACAAGGGACAAACAGTTATTGGAACGCCCCGATTTTTCATCCGATCCAAAATACGTTTGCTTTTTCAGAGCCACAAACAATAACGATGCTCATGGCTCCCATTAACTGGTTTACAGATTCTCGTGTCCTGACCTATAACATTTATCTTTGGCTCTCGTTGTTATTTAACGGACTGTTCACATTCCTGCTCCTGAGAAAACTCGGTGTGAATCGTTCAATAGCCATCGGGGGTGGCGCTGCGATGCTGCTGCTTCCAATTGTGCACTGGCAACTTGATGTCGTGCAGTTGACACCACTTTGGGGGATTCTCTGGACCTGGCTTGTTTTGTTGAAGATATCCCGGCACCCTACCCTGCTTCGTGGAGCGGAACTGGGAATCGCCTTCGGGTTCACATTTCTGATCTGTGGTCACCAAGGTTTATTCCTGGCAGTGCTACTCCTTGGAGCCACTTGGACATTGTGGAAACGATGCTTGAATCCCATTCTCTGGGCCACGTTTGCCGTGGGAGTGAGCGTTGCTGCATTATTGACAGGTCCCGTCATCTTTCACTTGAAACAGGCCGCAAACGAGAACAATTTCATACGTTCCTCGAATACCGTCTTACAACTCTCTGCACTCCCTGGAGACTACACCGCTTCTACCGGTAGGCAATTGATCAATTTAAATACCCGGGAGGCACACGACCAGCGGCGTCTCTCCCCCGGATGGTTCAAAATCGGACTTGCGATAACGGGAGTCATTATAGGATTAATACGAAATCGCTGGCGATGGTGGACGGTGTTTATACTCATTACGCTGCTGCTTGCTTTTTCACTTTCTCTGGGACCGAACCTTCGTATCTACGAATGGCGGCCCTGGTGGACCTTGACGGAATACTGCCCCGGATTCTCACAAGTTCGAAATGTCTTTCGATTTGCTTTTTTCGTTCAGATGACGATTGTTCTGCTGGCCGCCCAGGGGCTTTATGGAGCATTCCTGTTGAGTAAAACGTTCTGTGCGAAAAAGCTTCAGAACTACCTGGCAAAACCTGCTCTTCTCATTCTTGGCCTGATTGCTCTGTTTGAAGTGACCCCACCTTCGCCTGCACTCGGGAAAACGCCCAGCGCCGACAGACACGCTGGCTGGATTACATATATTCAAGAAAATACTCCGCCCGATCATGCGATTGCCTGTGTTCCTTTTGCTCGTGGAGTGAAGGTCAAAGATTTTGAGTCCACGACACGGTGGATGTACTTTGCTACGTTCCACGGCGTACCGCTTGTCAACGGCTATTCAGGTTTCTTCCCTGACGAGTATTTCGAGATCAGTGAAGCGATCAACACAGAACCCCCATCGGAAGCAATTTTCCGACAGCTTGCCGATTCCAAAGTGGAATTTCTGGTGGTGATGCGATCCCAAGTCAAGGTGAAAAGCTTCAGCGATACCAGGTTTGATACGGTATCGTTAGAACACGTTTATTCTGACCCGGTCGGTGTCGACGTCTATCGCTTACAACGAATCGAAACATTAAGGTACGGAATGACCAATCAATATTAGGGTTTTAAATTGAGTATGCCGATATTAACCGATTTAGACACATTTTTTAGTACTCCGGAAACCTTAGATGAAAATGTTTAGTAAAAGTGATTCAACTCAGATCTTGATAGTTCGACGTAGACAAAGCGAATGAACAGAGGTAAGATTAATTGAATCAATCATGGCCATCTGCACAGAATATCTCCCCCATCCTCAGCGTCGAGTTACGTTGCGGGATCCTTCCTGGATTTAGTTATGCTTAATATTTTTGATACTTCTGCCAACAAGTTTTGCAATCAGGTGTCGCGCCGGAATTTTATCAAAATCGGATCGCTTGGCCTTGGCGGTCTTTGCTTGCCGAACATACTCAAAGCGGAGCAACAAACGGGCAAAGTCAATTCTCATAAGTCGATCATCATGATCTATCTGCCAGGCGGGCCGCCGCATCAGGACATGTATGATATTAAGATGGACGCACCTACTGAGATCCGTGGCGAATTCAATCCCATCTCGACCAATGTCCCTGACATTCGGATCAGCGAGCAACTTCCACGGATTGCACGGATTGCGGATAAATGTGTGTTTGTTAATTCGCTCGTCGGTTCGATCGGCCAACATGCCTCGTTTCAATGTATGACCGGACACAGCTCCAATAACCAACCGGCTGGCGGTTGGCCTGAGTTGGGTTCTGCCCTGTCACACATGAAAGGCGATCCAGCGACAACCTCACCCGCATATGTGAATCTCTCGCCTAAGATGCAGCACACTCCCTACAACTTTGGAAAAAACAGCTTCCTCGGAATGTCACACACCCCCTTCAATCCAAATGGTGAAATGAAGGGTGATATGACACTCAACGGAATTACGTTAGATCGCTTACAAGATCGTAAAAGCTTACTGCGTAGTTTTGATCAATTCAGGCGCGATGCCGACAGTAGCGGCATGATGCAAGGGCTCGATTCTTTTTACGAACAGGCATTCGGTGTTCTCACCTCTGGACAATTAGTTGAAGCCCTTGATGTTTCGAAAGAAGATCCCGCAATTCGCGAACGCTACGGCAAAGGAACCTCTAGAAAACAAGGGGATGCTGCCCCGCGTCTGAATGAACAATTTCTGCTCGCGCGTCGTCTTGTTGAAGCCGGAGCACGCGTTGTCACTCTGAGTTACAGTTTCTGGGACTGGCACAGTCGTAATTTCAAGCTTGCCAAAGAGAACTTCCCCGATTTCGACCAGGCCATCACTGCCCTGATTGAGGACTTGCATCAACGTGGTATGGCGGAAGACACAACAGTCATCGCCTGGGGCGAGTTTGGACGCACTCCGAAGATTAACAAAAACGGCGGTCGCGATCACTGGCCACGTGTTTGCAATGCATTGCTTGCCGGTGGCGGCATGAAAACAGGACAGGTCATCGGCACCACCGATCGGCTCGGCGGTGAGGCTGAGACTCGGCCCGTTCATTTCCAAGAAGTCTTTGCCACGCTCTATCGCAACATGGGAATCGACGTGCAGCAAGTCACGCTTCCCGATCACGCCGGTCGCCCACAGTACCTCGTCGATAGCGGTTACCAGGCGCTTCCTGAAGTCATCTGAAATTTCCTTTCACATATAACAAACAGGCCTTCATCGCATGATGAAGGCCTGTTTTATTTCTTCTATCAACGTGTACCTCAAGCAATGAAAATGCTGCTTGGTACTAAATCGAGCTCCCGTTCAGAATGAAGTCCGACAGAGGATCATTCAGACCACCTGGAGTACCAATGAACCCGAAGGAAATGGTCCCGCCAGCGGGAATATCTTCGTTCCAGGATGCACCTCGAATGACGTAGGTATTACCGACGTGAGAAACGATCTCGGCGTTCCAGATGTCCGTGATGTCGCCATCGAACGTGAATTCCAGCGTCCATCCATCCCAAGCCTCGCCACTCTCGTTGTTGATTTCGATCGCTCCCTGGAATCCACTGTTCCAGTCATTCACCACAGCGAAGTCGACGTCAGCCATCGGTGCCGGGGCATCATTGTCCTGAATCGTGCCACTACCGGTGGCCGATACCAACGCGGCACCAACTGCCTGATCGAGCACGACCTGGAAGCCCTCAGACGATTCCATCACAGCATCACCCAGAATCGACACCGAAATGGTTTTCGTAGTCTCCCCTGGTTGAAAGACGAGTTGGCCACTGAGGGCCTGATAATCTTCGCCAGCAATCGCAGTACCATTCTGTGTATGGAACTGCACCGATACCATTTCGGTAGTCGGCTGATCCAGCGACACGGTAAACATGGCCTGGGAACTGCCACTATCACCTTCTATCACAGTCACATCATTGATGGAAATTTCCGGCATGATCACAACAAGAGACTCAACAGTGACATGCACTGTCGTCGTGATGATGCTGCCGGAATCGGTAACCGTCGTGTAAGTAAAGCTGTCATCACCAGAGAAAGTATCAACTGGCGTGTAGGTCAGCGTGCCGTCCTGATTGTCGACGACCTGCCCATGCACGGGCTGCGTGAACGACTGTAGCGCCGCACTACCGCCCATTGAAGCCGAGGGACTGATATAGTTCCCCGACATCACAAGCATGCTCAGCATCGAAACTGAATCGGCATAGTAATTCGAGTGCGTCGTCGCGACACTGTCGAAGACAGAGTTGAGCCAAGCCTGATCAGCGGCATCCGAACCGGTCATCGCAGAGACGCCAACCGCCGCTCGGAAGAACGGATCGCTCCAACTATTCAGCGGTGTTCCATCAAGCTCATAGCCGCCCAGAATCTGTGACGGATTTCCTCCTGAAGACTGCTGAAAGAATTCGGACAACATCTGTGCCTGCGTCAGCGAGACTGCATCGCCGCTCAAAACAGCGTCGGTTCCGATCCTCCAGGGAACCCGTCCCGCATTATACCAGTAATTCTGATCATTGACTTCCAGGAAACCAGACGGCGCAGGAGAAACGCTACCAGTCGCCGGATCCACAATCACAAAGTCTGGCACCAGTCCTGTTCCCGACTGCTGCTGTAGCCTTGTCAGTACGTCCTGAGTGGCGGCGATCACTTCGTCCCAGGCTCCGGTCTGTGTGGCGGCTTCAAAAGCTCTGAAGTGCCCATACATGAAGTCGCTGGTACGGGTGGACCATTGGCTGTGCTGGCTGCCATTCGGATTGACCCAATCCCCTAACATAGGGAGATGACTGTCCGGACCAATGGTCGATTCGTACATGGCATTGATAATGGTAATCGCTTCCTGGAGATAGTTGACATCACCATCACTGCCCCATTGGGCATCGGCTACTAACAGGGCATAAGCAATATCCGCATCCCCATCGAAGGCGCTGTTATTTCCGGAAGGATCCGGCTGCGCCCAATCCATGAGATCAGGGTTCCCCTGGCTGGGATTCGCACGCGAATATTGAAACAGGCCATCGAAAATGGTCTGGGCATCCGCATCATATCCATCCAGATGCGCCAGAATCAGCATACCGTAACCCTGTGCTTCAGATGTGGTACGTCCTTGCGAGTCCATCACAACCCGGTAACCGTTACCGCCGGGATCAACACGCAACCAGTCTGACTTCCATTGGTTAAAGTAATCGCTGACGACTGCATCGAGTTGCGTCTGAGTGTACTGACTGGGAAACAGGGTCCCGTTCACATACTGCTGCACGTGGCTGGCGAAGTCCGGGTCGCCGACAGACGTACCAATCGAAATCGTGACGGGCGTTTCGAAGGGAGTGGTGATGGTCACGTCTGTTTCGCTGGCAACGTCGTCGTTAAGAATCGTGTTGGCGGCAGACGAAAGATTATCATCCAGAGTCGCCCCCACGGGACTGCTGAGCGTCACATAAAACTGTTCATCGGATTCAATCTGAGTATCTCCGAAGATACTAACCGTGATCGTCTTGGCGCTTTCACCAACTGCGAAAGAAACCTGTCCGCTGGCTGCAGCATAATCGTCTCCAGCGGTGGCTGTTCCATTCGACGTCTGATAGTTGACCGTAACGGACTCCGTTGCAGGCGCAGAAAGCGAAACCGTTAACGTCGCCAGGATAGATCCACTACCCCCTTCGGTCACGGTTGCTCCGCTGATGCTCAACACAGGCTCCACTTCATCCGGAGGATCGACGACAACATCCAGGGGAACCGGATTCTGATAGTACTCCTGGACTTTGGTAATCCACCAGTAATCGTCCGTGGGATCACTGCCGATAGAATCGGTACTGATTCCAACGCCGGCTCCAAAGAGAATCTGCCGGATACCAGCAGCACGTGCCTCTTCGATATGAGAGCCCCAAGTGACGGTGTTGCCTGAAACGGTCAGCTTCTCATCTCCAAAATCATTTGATGAAAAGTAATCCAGACGATCTCCGGTTGCCGTGAACGTATCTCCCAGGAAAAACGTGGGCGCAGAGTCCTCATACTGGCGAGTGGTATTCGTCAGTGGATCAAAGGTGCCATTCTCGTCGTACGGATTTGTGGCGAGACTATCATTGATATGGCCGACAGGAATCTGCCAAAGAATCATTTCACGATCCGTCGTTTCCGTGAGTGTCTGGACAATCAGCAGATAATTATTCCAATGATCGTTGTTCCAGAACCAGGTACTGGCTTCCGGGTTATTTGCCGCACCATTTTGTGCCCCGGCATCCAAACCATATTTATCGAGAGAAATAAAGCCGGCACCATAGCTGAGGACACCTGCATCCATGTAATACTCGGCAATCAGTTCGGCTTCGCGGGCAATCGCTGCGCGTCCCGCTTCAACACCGAGCGTATCTGTCAGATGCACAATTCCTGTTCCTGGAATCGGTGTTTCAATACCCGACGAAGCCCAGAGATTGAATTGCCAGCCGAATTCCACATTCGGAGCGTAACTGCTGATCGTATAATTGATCGCCTGTATCAGCCCTGTCACCGAATTATCGAATTGCGGATCGACGCCTGCTTGCAATACCCCACTGCTATAGGCCGCACTTGTCATAGCTGAAAGCGCACTAGCGGGCGCATTGGCGTTCTGCATCAGGTAACCAATGAAGTCCGGTTCCAGAATTATCTGAACCAATTCGTCACCTGCTTCACTGCGAATGGTATCCAGTACGATTTTCAGATCACGGAAGTAACTTTCCATGTACGACTGACTGTTGATGTGCTCATTGTTAGTCGTATAACTTTCGCCGCCATCGGGAATGTTGTAATAAACAAACTGCGGGATCATCCCCAGTTTCATACTTTCGCGAACATAACTGCTCACGCGGTCCGGATCCCAAGTGCGCCAACCATTGATAGGTCCTCCGTTAATATAAATATAGCGCGAGTCGACATATTTATTGGTCAGCGGATCACTGCTGTCAAAATCCTGCCAGAATGCCAGATCGCCAGTGGTATCTTCGCTCACCGAACCGATCGTGACATAATCGGGCAACCCCGGCAATTGTCCATCTTCCGTGCGGACGCGAACCCCAATATAGCGATCTTCGCCTGTATCCGCATCGGTGACTCGCACAGACGCCCGCCCTGCCTCCAGGCCGGTAACGCGTAACGTATTCCCATTCACGATTTCCACTTGGATCACGCGTGAGTTACTGGTCGCGACGCTAAATTGTGTCGACTCACTAGATGAGGCGAGTGTGTATTCGACCGTTGTTTGATCGATGGTCGTCTGCAGAGCTTGCCCTGTAACGTCGACCTCTTCGATGCTGATCAGGCTGGCGTTACCTGCCACGTAATTCACTTCATCACTCAGCGTTGTCCCGCTCGCGTTGCTCACTTCGACCTGATATTCATAAACTCCATAGTCCCGATTAGTGATGAGCAGACTGTCTGTTTGCGGGGTCGCATTTCCCGACAATGATGCCTCGTAGATCAGTTCGCCGTTCTCGTAGAGTTTCCAATGGTCGGCAGGATCTCCTGCCCAGAGATTGAGGGTCACACGATAGCCACCCGAATTGTTATCCGTGAGGACACTCACGCTCGGCTTGTTTGGAGCGCCCACCACAGGATCTGGATCTGGATCTGGATCTGGGTCTGGGTCTGGGTCGGGATCTACCGGGCTACCACTGCCGAGAAAAGAAAAGCCCGTGGGTTCACTGTGATTTCCCACGGCAACGAACCCAACAGACAGCGACTCACCCACATCGAGTGTGTTATCCCAATTCGGAGGGGTAATCCGATAGCGACCGCCGCCAAGATTCTCGACCTCGGCATTCCAGAGCGACTGAATCTCGCCACTATAATCAAATTCGAGCTGCCAGTCCGTGAAAGCGCTCGCTTCATCGTTAGTCAGAATCAGGCTGGCCGACCGTCCGGAACCCCAGTCTTCTTCGATTTGGAATTGAACGTCGGGAGCGTCGGCCAACGGATGGGCCGCGAGCATTGTTCGCACCTCAAGTTCCTCAAGCGAATTAAATCGCCGTGACTTTTGGGCGCGAGACCGTCGAGGAGTAGTGTGCTGTTTAGCGAACCATTGCAGAAGGTTAACGTAAAGTCGTTTCATCTCACCAACTCTGCGAACGCAGAGTCCTTTCAGTCTGTGCCAAGACAGTGATCACCACTGATGCTGAGATTCAGCATCAGTAGACAATGGACTTGGCACAACTTCAGGATCCTGATGATTCTGAATCGTGCTTTGGTCACCGTAACACTGCTTATCACCGGGTGCGAGCAGAAAACCGCAAGGTAGACAGGCGGCCGTAGACTGCTAACGTGCCCAGAATTAACTTGGCGCGGAAGCTGTTTTGGCCCAGATCAAACAGCAATGTCCGAGATTTCAGATGTGGTTTGAGTCTGGAACCAATCCAGACTCGGAATACTCCGATTTAACCATGCTCCCCTCCCCTGTGTCTAGAGATGCTTTGAAAACATTTTGGAAATCATGTACAGGCAAGTGAGCTTCGGCAAGCACATGGTAGGAAGACTGCGCTATGTTCTATGTGACACACCGCGACGAAATGATATAACCAGAAAATCGTGCTCTAGAGTTCCTTGACACAAAATCACATACAGCTAGAGAAAGCAGAGTGCACTCAAAGCGTCGTTGAAACAATGGGATCTGAAAAACCGGTAGCTATGAAGAACTGCAGGAGTTGGGTTCCAGCGATAGCTCATCAAAGGATGTATTGAGAGTTCGCATTCCCTCGAGTCGACTTTTACAAGCCTGAGTAAGGCTGATTCTTACATCGACAGATACCAATATTAGCCGAACAATTCGGAAACGGCTTCGCCGGTATCGAGTAAAGGCAGCGGACGGTCCAGGCGATCACGGAACATCACGCGTTGTGGATCGATGCCCAGATGGCGATAAACGGTTGCCGCGACGTCTTGCGGACTGACGGGACGTTCCACGACATTTTCACCATGCTTGTTGGAACGTCCAATGATCTGGCCCATGTTCATACCACCACAGCCCATCAGCACACTGAAGGTTCTGCCCCAGTGATCGCGTCCGGCATTTTTATTCATGCGCGGTGTTCGGCCAAATTCTCCCATCGCTACAACCAGTGTTTTCTCATACATACCACGGTCCATCAAATCGCGAACCAGTCCGGCGATCGCGGCATCAAGTGGGGGTATAAGCTTGCGTGCTCCTTCTTCCGTTTTATACTGACCCGGTGAACCGTGGTGGTCCCAGGGGACGCAGTTGACTGTAACAAATGTGGTACCATGCTCGACCAGTCTGCGCGCCAATAATGCACTTTGACCGAAGGTATGCCTGCCGTAGCTGTCGCGCAGTGAATCAGGTTCTGCCGCGATGTCGAATGCAGATCGAACATCTTTTGAGGCGAGTAACTCAAATGCCCTCTGCTGATGCTCATCAAGATCGCGGAATCGCTTTTCATGATCACGAGGCAGCACATCGAGTGAGCCCAGAAGTTGCCGGCGATTTTTTAATCTGTCTAACGTCAAGTTTTTTGCTAAAGTAAGATTTTTAACACTAAAGCCCGCTGCATTCGGATCGGACTCGACAATAAAGGGGTTGCTGCCACCTCCGATATAGGAGGAATAGTGAAACAGATTATCGGTTCCGCCACGCAAATGCGGCACGCCCACATACGGTGTCATCCCTGCTTGATTTGGACCTCGTAAAAAAGAGGCAGCTGACCCCATCGAGGGTCGTCTTTGCACACGATTGTCGGGGGCATTGAACGCAGGACCTTCAAAGCCGGTCAGCATCCAGTGATTCCCTTTGGTATGATCTCCAGAACCATGATTGACCGTTCGCAGTACAGCAAGGTGCTCAGCCAGTTTTGCCTGCTCGGGCATCAATTCACCGAATTTCGCACCAGCCAGACTGGTTGCGATTGATTGAAAAGGCCCCCGATAATCAGCAGGAGCTTCTGGTTTGGGATCCCAAGTCTCCATATGACCAGGACCGCCACTTAACCAGAACAGAATCACGCTGGTATCTTGCTGCTTCGGATGAATCGCTCCCTCTGCCTTCAGCTTCAGAAAATCAGCTAATCCCAGCCCCCCAGCTCCCAGTAAGCCCGCCTGCACAAAATTCCGACGCGAGACCCCGTCGCAATTTGATCGCTTCTGAGATGTCTGTTTTTTCATCGAAAGTTTTCTTGATGTGTAAAATTAAAAATCGCTACAGGCTTAAAATCACATAAACCATAGTTGATCCGTTAATTATCATCAAAATGAAGTGCCAGGTCAAGTCGTCTCATCGTAAGCGAGAACCTTAAATCAGTCCGTTCAACAATTCTCCGACTCTCCCTCGCCACTATTACGCGTTCTCCGTTTTTGCTAAGACAACAGTCCTTTGACGACATTCGCACCTTCGACACCGGTGAGTTTGAGGTCGAGCCCCTGATATTTCACTGTAAAGCGATTATGGTCGATGCCCAGACAATGTAGAACACTGGCGTTTAAATCGTTGATGTGTACAGGATCTTTCACAATGTTATAGCAATGATCGTCCGTTTCACCGTAATCAATTCCTGGTTTAAAACCACCCCCGGCAACCCAGGTCGAAAAACAGCGACCGTGATGATCTCGGCCGTGATTGTCTTTCGTCAGTGCTCCCTGACTATAAATCGTGCGGCCAAATTCTCCTCCGAAGATAACGACCGTGTCGTCTAATAATCCCCGTTGTTTTAAATCTTTCACTAGGGCAGCGGCTGGTTGATCCACTTTGTCACAATTATTACGAATGGCTTTAGGTAAACCACCATGCTGATCCCAACCACGCTGAAAGAGTTGAATAAAGGGCACACCGCGTTCCGCCATCCGACGTGCTAAAATACAATTCGCGGCGAAGGTTCCCTTTTTCTGGGAATCAGGGCCGTACATCTCAAACGTGGCTTTTGTTTCTCCACTTAAATCCATCAAGCCAGGCACTGAGGTTTGCATCCGATACGCCATTTCGTATTGCGCGATGCGTGCTTCAATTTCTGGATCGCCTGAAAGCTGAGCTTTTTCCGCATTGATTTTCGCTAACCCATCCAGCATTTTGCGACGCAGACCTCTGTCTAACCCTTTTGGATCAGACAGAAACAAGACAGGATCACCGGCACTACGAAACTGAACTCCCTGATGTCGGGAGGGTAAGTTTCCACTGCTCCAGAGTCGCGAATAAAGTGCTTGTCCTGGTGCATTACCGACCGATATCATCACTACATAAGCGGGCATATCTTTATTAGGACTGCCTAATCCATAACTTAACCACGCTCCAAAACTGGGGCGTCCCAATTGCTGTGTTCCCGTATTAATATAGGTAATCGCGGGATCATGATTGATGGCTTCCGTATTCATGGTGCGGATGATGGCAATGTCATCCGCGATGGAAGCCGTGTGGGGTAGAATGTCCCCATTAATCCATGTTCCTCGTTCGCCATAACGTTTGAAATTGAACATCGGCGCCACACAGGGAAACGATTTTTGTCCGCTGGTCATTCCCGTCAGCCGTTGTCCTTTGCGAACCGACTCAGGCAGTTCTTTCCCGTGAATTTTCTTCAACTCAGGCTTATAATCAAATAGATCAATATGGCTGGGACCACCGGCCATGAAGAGATAAATCACCCGTTTTGCTTTGGGGGCAAAATGAGGCATGCCCGGTAATCCTCGTTGATCCGGGTTCGTTTGATTAGCTGCGGATAATTTGGGTACCTCGCCCATCAACGAAGCGAGAGCTGTCGCTCCCAGGCATCCACGGGAACGTGACAATAATTGTCGACGCGTTAACTGTCGCTGGTATTCTTCCAGAGGATTCATAGCGCTTTACTCACGAGTTAAAGTTTCGTCTAAATTTAAAATCATGTTAGCCACCACCGTCCAGGACGCCAGCTGCGTGACATTCAGATTTTTATCACGGGGCGATTCACCAACACTCATCAGTTCTTCAGCCGCTTTAACATTTGCCTGATAGTGCTTCAGACTTTTTTCATAAACGTCCAGAAGTACTTCTCTCTCTGTGGATCGGGGCTCCCTGGCCGTAGCCAGCAAAAAAGCATACGTAACCTGTTCTGCATTTGTTGCTCCCCCCTCTTTCAACATTCGTTCTGCAAGGTGACGAGCCGCTTCAACATATTGGACATCATTCATTGTGACTAATGCCTGCAGAGGTGTATTCGTACGCGGTCGTCTGATCGTGCATTTTTCCCGCGTCGGTGCATCAAAGATCTGCATACCTGGAGGCGGCGCTGATCGCTTCCAGTAGGTATATAAGCTGCGGCGATAAAGTTTCTCGCCGTGATCCTGTACGAATTTTGGATTTCCTCCCAAACCGACTTCTTTCCAGAGCCCGGGAGGCTGATATGGTTTGACTCCCGGTCCTCCCATTTTTGTGTTGAGAAGTCCGCTGACTTCGAGAGCGCTATCGCGAACAAATTCTCCCTGTAATCGAAAACGTGCCCCACGTGCCAACAGTCTGTTTGATGGATCTTGCAAATAGGTTTCGCGGGAGGCATCGGATGTTTGCCGATAAGTTGCCGACATCACGATTTGTTTGAGCAACCTTTTAACATTCCAGCCTGATTCCCGGAAATCGACTGCCAGCCAATCCAGTAAATGCGGATGACTGGGAAACGCCCCTTGTGAACCGAAGTCTTCCGGTGTCGTGACGAACCCCGTCCCAAATAACATTTGCCAGTATCTGTTGACCGCGACGCGTGCTGTGAGTGGATGATCAGCTTGAAAGAGCCACTGGGCTAAACCTAAGCGATTTTGCGGTGCCTCTTTTGCCATGGGAGGCAGAACCGCAGGTGTCCCCGGTTGAACTTTGTGTTTGGTAGGGGCATCGTAAGCACCACGGGCGAGAATAAATGTATCCCGGGGCTTTGCCATGTCGCCCATCATCATGACCGTGGTCAACGGTTTGAGGAGTTCTGTCTCCTCTGTTTTTAATTCCTGTTTTTTCTTGATCAACGCGATATAGTCTGCGTCTTCCTGTTCTAGATAATAATTACGCAACTGTTGCTGTTGCTCAGCCGTTCGTTTTTCAGGAGCGACGGCCAGGATTGTCGTAATCGGAAGTTGTTTTGTCAGTGTTTCCACTTCAGTTTGACTGAGCACACGATTATAGACGGCCACTTCATCAATGGTTCCCTTCAAACGAGAACTGGGATGCCGACTGCCAATCAGTAATGTTTTTAGCGTGCGGATGGATTCAGTTAAGCGATCCTGCTCAATCTTCCAGTCCCACAACTGACCATCAACATAAATTTTCACTCCCTTCGCTTTGGAAGAGCCATCATACGTCACAAAGACATGATGCCATGTTGAGGGTTTGAGTTTTTTCTTCGTAGTGACCTTAATGGCATTCGTGGGCCATTGATTAATGATGTGGACTGAAATTTGTTCGCTTGAAATGAGAATATCATATCCACGATAACTGTTCGCATCATCCATTTTTGCCAGCAGCGCACCGGAGCCTTTGGGATCGAGGTTGATCCAGCCACCATACGAAAATTGATCAGTCCGTTCAAAATCACAGACACTCCCTAAGTCAATATAAGTTTTACCATCAAATTTGATCCCCTGATCGTAAGGAGACTGAACCCAGTTTGCTGTGCCATGAATGGTCCCTTTACGATTCTGATCCACTTGATCAACGACTTGAGTTCCTTTCCCTTCGTCAAGCCGATAATGCAATACCTGACCTTCAATATGCGAAGGCGCTGCATGGTGTTCTTTTTCTTTTGTCGCTAACCAGGCTGCAAACTGAGGCTCTGCCGACTTTTGACGAGCGGTTATCTGCTGCTGGTTTTCTTCGATTCTGGCACGGGTCCCTGGCAGTTTTTTTTGTTTTTCCGGATCGACCAGCGCAACCGTTGGTTGGGCGTTCCCATTTCTTGTCTGACTGCCACCATCAGCACTGATGTTAAAAAACCCGAAGAACCGGTAATAGTCCTCGTGTGAAATAGGATCATATTTATGCTCATGACATTGAGCACATTCCATACTGAGACCTAACCAGACTGTCGACGTCGTTTTCACCCGATCCACGGCGTATTCAACTCGGTATTCTTCGGGGATCAAACCACCTTCATCTGTTGTCCCATTATTACGATTAAATCCAGAGGATACTTTTTGAAGCGGCGTTGCATTGGTAAGCAAATCCCCCGCCAGTTGCTCCGTCGAAAACTGGTCAAAGGGAATATTTTCGTTATACATCTGCACGATACGATCGCGCCAGGCCCACATATCACGTGGCCCATCTGCATGATACACGCTCGTATCACCATAACGGGCCGCGTCCAGCCACATCAACGCCATTCGTTCGCCGTAATGTGTTGAACTTAACAAACGGTCAACCAGTTTTTCATACGCTTCGGGAGATTCATCATTGAGAAAATTGTTTATCTCTGGAATTGTGGGAGGCAGGCCTGTCAAATCAAAGGTGAGTCGCCGTATCAAGGTTCGGCGGTTGGCTGCAGGCGATGGATGTAACTGCTCTGACTCCAGCTTTGATAAAACGAATTGATCGATGGGATTACGAATCCACTGACTGTCTTTGATTTGCGGAAGCGTTGATTTTTGAGGCGAAACAAAGGCCCAGTGACGATTCCATTCGGCTCCCTCATCAATCCAGCGTTTGAGCAATCCCCTCTGCTCGGGTGTCAATTTTTTATTCGAATCAGCGGGAGGCATCTTGAGATCGGAATCAGTGCTGCTGATCCGTTTAAAAAACTCACTTTTATTAGAATGCCCGGGAATGATCGAGTTTGCTTTCGCTGACTCTTCGATATCCAGACGAAGATCTCCTTCGCGATGTTTCGTGTCGGGGCCATGACAGTGAAAGCAGTTCTCAGATAGAATCGGACGGATATCGCGACTGAAATCGATTTTCGTTGTTGATGCAGAATTCTTTGCCGGATCATTTTCAGCCAGACAGACATTAATCGTCAGAGCGAGAAAACCAGACAGCAAAAAGCGGACGAGGCGAGGAAGCGTGCGCATACTCAATTATGTCCTTCAATATTGAACACAATCAACGATCCTGGTGCGTCTCAAGAATTTCCGAAGCTGCGACATCGCAGTCCGGAGAGAACAGGTGGGTCCCAAATGAATGATCGTTACCTAGATGGTAAGTATGCCGAAAGACAATTGTCAAGGCATTTCCAGTCAAAGATGAATGCGGATTGCTGAATGATCACATTGCAGAGCTCACGAAATAAGAATGCCACTGCTCTGCATTTCTGGCCTTCAGTAAAAGCAGCTGACTTTCTCTACCATGTTCACGAACCCCCTGATATATTGGAATCAAGAATTCCGGTTCAGATATCAAACCAACTTCGGTTTTCAATGCTGCTCAGAGGGTATCTATCGTGAACACAATAAAGATGTTTTTGCTTGCCTTGCCGACAACGTTATTGACCTGCGTTGCTGCGGCAGAAGAAAAGATCGAGTTTAATCGCGATGTCCTGCCGATTCTTGCGAATCATTGTTTTATGTGTCATGGCCCCGATTCGGCAACGCGTGAAGCGGGCTTGCGATTAGACCAGCGAGAATCAGCCACGGGCAAGGCGGACTCCGGCAAGAGAACAATCACCCCCGGCAAAGTACCAGCCAGCGAACTGATTCATCGCATCACCACACTAGATGAAAATAACCGTATGCCTCCGGTCGACGGACCGCAGGCACTAAGTGCAAAACAGATTGCGATTCTGAAAACGTGGATCGAACAAGGTGCCGAATTCCAACCGCACTGGGCCTTTGTTTCACCGAAACAACCGGCGATCCCCAAGACACAGAACTCCGCCTGGCCGAAGAACAAAATTGACCACTTTGTACTGGAGCGGTTGGAACGAGAGGGATTAAAACCCGCCGACGAAGCAAAACGTGAAACGTTAATCCGACGTGCAGCATTTGATTTGACCGGTCTGTCTCCAACACTGAAAGAAATTGACCATTACCTTTCCGATCAAGCTCCCAACGCGTACGAACGAATGGTCGATCGGTATCTCAACTCTCCCGCATACGGCGAACACATGGCCCGGCACTGGCTTGACCTGGCGCGCTATGCAGACAGTAACGGCTATCAATATGACACCGAACGCCAGCAATGGATCTGGCGTGATTGGGTCATCAATGCCTATAACAGCAACAAACCTTTCAATGAATTCACGATTGAACAACTTGCCGGTGATCTATTACCTAAAGCCACTGATCAGCAACGGCTGGCAACTGGATTCAATCGAAATCACAGTATCACCATCGAAGGCGGTATCATTGATGAAGAGTATCGTACAGAATATGTGATGGACCGGCTGGTCACCACCGGCGAAGTCTGGCTCGCACTCACCATCGGTTGCGCCCGTTGCCACGAACATAAATTTGACCCGATCTCACAAAAAGAATTCTACCAGCTTTATGCCTTCTTTAATCAAGTACCGGAGCGAGGCATGCAGGGATTTGCTCCCAAGCAGCGTATCCGCTCCCCCCTTGCCACGTCGTTACAGGATGGACTCGACGCGGAGTTGGCACGTCTCAAGACGGAGTTGAAAAAACCGACAGATATTGACCAGCATTTGGATCTATGGTCAAAGCATATCTCCAAGCAGGCCGTTAGTGGCTGGACTGTCGTTGAACCGCTCACGATGAAATCGTCCGGCGGAACGACGCTCACGAAACTTGTAGATAATTCCCTTCTGGCCAGTGGAGCGAATCCTCAAAAGGATGTCTACGAGATCACTGCGGAAACCGATGTAACAAATCTCACCGCTGTCAGGTTAGAAGCGCTCACGCATGAGTCGCTTCCAGGCGGTGGTCCAGGACGGCACAGTAATTCCAATTTCGTTCTGAGTGAGTTCGAATTGACGGCGGTTTCAGTGACAGATCCGTCCCAGCGGCAAACAGTCAAATTTACCCGCGCCATCGCCGACTATTCACAGGCCAATTATGAAATCAATAAAACCATTGATGGCAACAAAACCGGCAACAATGGCTGGGCCGTGGATGGCCCAACCCGCAAACTTCCGGCGACGGCCATGTTTATCGCGACTTCGCCCTTCGGTTTTGAGGGCGGCACCGAATTACAGTTTCGACTGCGCCACGAGGCCGGTTTTTCGACACACGGTGTAGGACGTCCCCGGTTTTCAATCACAGGCGACACGCCCCAATCTCTACAACTGCACGGCATTCCTGCCGACATTCGACAGATTGCAGGCAAAGAACGAAACCAGCGAACAGCCAACGAACTAAAACAACTGCGAGAATATTTCCTTGCCCATCACAACCCGAAGCAAGAACTGAACCAACGCGTTGCTGAAATTGAGAAACAAAAACTGGCAGCGATCCCTGAGACTATGATCATGCAGGACATGGCCCAGCCACGGGCGACTTATCTTCTCGATCGCGGTCAATACAATGAGCCACGCGATCAGGTCACCCCCAATGTCCCCGCGATCTTTCCGCCGATGCTCAAAACAGCGACAAAAAATCGTTTAGGTTTCGCTGAGTGGCTGGTTGATCCTAACCATCCACTCACGGCGCGCGTTGCCGTAAATCGATATTGGCAACGACTCTTTGGCTTGGGATTGGTGAAAACATCCGAAGACTTCGGTGTGCAGGGAAAAATGCCCAGCCATCCAGAATTATTGGATTGGTTGGCTTTGGAGTTTATTCGCAGCGGTTGGGATATCAAACAAATGCAGCGGCTGATCGTGAATTCGGCGACCTATCGGCAAACGTCTCACGTCGGTCCGGCAGCCTACAAACAAGATCCAGAGAATCGGCTGCTTGCCCGAGGCCCAAGGATGCGACTGTCTGCCGAGGAAATTCGGGACGCGACGTTAGTGGCCAGTGGCTTACTTGTGGAGCAGCTTGGCGGAAAAAGCGTCTACCCGTATCAACCAAAGGGGCTTTGGCTTGAGTTGAACAACCGGCCAAATTATTCCAAGGAATATCCACAAGGAAACGGAGACGATCTCTATCGACGGAGTCTGTACACATTCTGGAAGCGGACGGTTCCTTCTCCGATGCTGAAAACACTTGATGCCCCGGAACGGGAATTCTGTACGATTCGTCGGTCACGAACGAATACGCCGTTGCAAGCATTGTTACTGTTGAACGGTCCCCAATTTGTCGAAGCAGCCCGGAAGCTGGCCGAGCGGATGCTGACAGAAGGTGGTACAACGGTTGATGAACAAATCAGATATGGATTTCGACTGGTCACGGCTCGAAACCCCAGCGAGGCTGAACTAGCACTGTTTCGCGAAGCTTATGAAACGGATTTAAAACATTACACCAACGATAAGAATGCCGTCGAGAAACTGCTGCAGGTTGGTGATTCCGCATTGAACGAGAAACTCAATCAGGCCAAGTTAGCCGCCTTCACCAGCCTCACTCGCGTATTCCTGAATTTGGACGAAGCGATTACGAAGGAATAAATTCATGCCCCATCCATTAATTGAAATGCAATTACATCAAAACCGGCGTCAATTCTTTGGGCGCACGAGTACCGGCATTGGTGTCGCAGCACTCGCGTCACTTCTCAATCGTGACCTGTTTTCTAAAGAGACCGCCAACGATCCAACGCGCGTCGGCGGACTGCCCGGCATTCCCCATTTCGCTCCTAAAGCCAAACGGGTTATCTACCTGCTACAGTCGGGCGCGCCCTCTCAAGTGGACCTGCTCGACTACAAACCCTCGCTCGACAAGCTACATATGGGCGAATTGCCAGATAGCGTGCGTAAAGGCCAGCGACTGACGGGGATGACAGCAGGACAGAAGAAATTCCCTATTGTCAAATCACCATGGAAATTCCGGCAGCACGGTGAATCTGGAACGTGGCTAAGTGATCTGTTACCCCATATGGGAAAAGTAGCCGATGACATTTGTGTGATTAATTCCATGCATACCGAAGCCATCAATCATGACCCGGCCATCACCTTCTTCCAGTCAGGACATCAGCAACCAGGACGTCCGAGTATTGGGGCGTGGCTCAGCTATGGGCTGGGAAGTGAGACCGAAAATTTACCTTCGTTCGTCGTACTGCTCAGTAAAAATTCGTTCCATCAGGCACAACCCCTGTATGATCGATTGTGGGGTAGCGGCTTTTTATCGTCAAAGTATCAGGGGGTCAAATTCCGCAGCCAGGGCGATCCGGTTTTGTATTTGAGTGATCCTGCCGGCGGCAGTGACGCAAATCGTCGGGTAATGCTGGACCGACTGGCAAAGCTCAACCAGTTGCGAGAGCAGGAAATCGGCGATCCCGAAATCACCGCACGAATTGCTCAATATGAAATGGCGTACCGCATGCAGACCTCGGTTCCGGAACTCGCCGATATCTCTGATGAGACAGCCAGCACGCTCAAGCTGTATGGCGATGACGTCAAAGAGCCCGGTTCCCACGCGGCAAACTGTCTGCTTGCGAGAAGACTCGCCGAACGCGGCGTCCGCTTCATCCAAGTCTTTCACCGCGGCTGGGATCACCATAGTAACGTACAGCAGCACCTGCCAACACTGGCTAAGCAAACTGACCAAGGATCCGCCGCGCTCATTGCTGATTTAAAACAGCGCGGCATGCTGGATGAAACACTCGTGATCTGGGGAGGAGAGTTTGGTCGCACGGTTTATTCACAAGGCAATCCAAAATCGTTTGGCCGCGACCATCACCCACGGTGTTTTTCCATCTGGATGGCAGGTGGCGGCATCAAACCCGGCATCACTTACGGGCAAACCGATGATTACTGCTATAACATCACAGAGAACCCGGTTCATGTGCATGACTTTCACGCTACCATCCTGCATTGCCTCGGCATCAATCACGAGCGGTTGACCTACCGCTTCCAGGGTCGTGATTACCGTCTCACCGACGTCCACGGAACCGTGGTCAAGGACATTATAAAGTGAACCATGATTGAATCCACATACGCTTGTTTCTTCGTATGTTCGACAGCACTTATGACAACAGCGTTTATGACAACAGTGCTTTAATCACATGCGCTGGTTCCACACCAGTTAATTTTTGATCGAGTCCCTGGAACTTATAACTGAATTTCTCATGATCAAAACCGAGAAGATGGAGAACAGTTGCATGAAAGTCACGAATGTGCAATGGATCTTTCACGATGTTATATGAGAAATCATCCGTTTCTCCATAGATGGCGCCTCCTTTTGCGCCCCCACCTGCCATCCACATGCTAAAGCAGCGTGGGTGATGATCGCGGCCGTAATTCTCTTGGGACAAACTTCCCTGTGAATAGATGGTGCGTCCGAATTCGCCGCCCCAGATCACTAAGGTGTCTTCCAGCATGCCACGTTGCTTCAGATCTTCGAGGAGCGCGGAACAGGGTTGATCAACGTCTTTACATTGAGAAGGCATGCGTCCTCCTACGTTGGAATGATGATCCCAGTTATTGTGGTAGACCTGAATGAATCGTACACCCCGCTCTGCCAGTCGCCTTGCCATTAAAGCAGTGTTGGCAAAGGTCCCTGGTTTTTTGGCGGCTTCACCATAGAGTTTAAACGTACTTGCGGATTCACTACTAATATCGGTCAGTTCCGGAACACTCGCCTGCATCCGGAATGCCATTTCATACTGTCGAATCCGTGTGTGCGTCTCTGGATCTCCCAACGCCTGATAGTTCAATTCGTTGAGTGCGTTGAGTCCCTCAATCGTCTTTTTCCTGATTGAATCGGGGACACCGGGAGGATTATTGATATACAGAATCGGATCCCCTTTGCTGCGAAAAGAGACTCCGGAATGCTCACCTGAAAGGTAACCAGCACTCCACAAGCGAGAAGAAATTGCCTGCTCCTGCTCGCGGTTGGAGGGGGTCGCTACGAGTACCACAAACGCAGGCAGATTTTCGTTTTCGGACCCCAAACCATAAGAAGCCCATGAACCCAGACAGGGGCGACCGGGGACTTGATTTCCTGTCTGCATCGCCGCGATGGCGGGTTCGTGATTAATCGCCTCGGTATGCAGGCTGCGCATCCAGCAGATTTCGTCGGCCTTCTTCGCAAGATTGGGCAGTAGTTCTGAATTCATCCACATACCGCACTCACCGGCTGGACTGAATTTGTACTTTGAAGGCGCGATGGGGAAGCGTTTCTGGCCGCTCGTCATCGTTGTCAGACGTTGGCCTTTGCGGACTGACTCGGGAAGGTCTTTGTCGTAGAATTTCTGCATGACCGGTTTATAATCGAGCAGGTCCATCTGCGATGGCCCTCCCACCATATGCAGATAAATCACCCGCTTTGCCTTAGGGGGAAAATGACTTCCCACGGGTTGGCTTTCTGTAGCCGCATTGACCGAGTTACCGAGCAGTGATGCCAGTGCCGCCCCGCCAAGCAGATGACGCCCGCGAGAAAAGAAATGACGGCGTGTTTCCAGTTGATGAAAGTCTTCAAAGATGTTCATAGTTAGAACCTCATGATTAACCAAAGCAGTCGTCCTGCACCTCAAATCAATGTGCGTCAGACTGGCTATTTATTCAATGTTTCGTCCAGATTCATCAGTTCGTTGACCAGCATGGTCCAGGCTGCGAGTGTCGCCGGTTCGACCTGCTCACCGGCTTTTAAATCACCGACCGAAATCAGTTGCTTCGCGTCTTCAGTGTGTGTCGTGTAATAAGCTGCTAAATCGTTAAACGATGATTGAGCAATCGTTTGCTCTTCAGGTCGCAGTTTTCGAGCTAACAAGCGTTGCGCCACAAATTGCAGCCTCTCATCAAACCGATCCCCCCCGTTGAGAACCGCCGCCTGTGCCAGGTTTCGGGCAGCTTCGATAAATTGCGGATCGTTTAATGTTACCAATGCCTGAAGCGGCGTATTGGTTCGTTCACGGCGAACTGTGCAGAATTCTCTGCTGGGAGCGTTAAAAGTTTCCAGGTTCGGCGGCGGTGCCATACGCTTCCAGAAGTTATAAATCGACCGGCGATAGAGGTTTTCTCCTTTGTCTTGGACATAGATACGCGTATTGCCCTCGGGCAGTCCTACGATGTCCCAAATCCCTTCGGGTTGATACGGTTTTGTTCCAGGACCGTACATTTTTTTCGACAAAAGACCGCTCGTTGCCAGTGAATAATCACGAATCATCTCGGCATCCATTCGGAAACGAGGGCCACGAGACAGTAAGATATTATCGCGATCCTTCTCTAACTTCTCTGGTGTTGTGATCGCTGCCTGTCGATAGGTTGCGCTCATCAGCATCAGTTTAAATAACTTCTTAACGTCCCAACCATTCTCCTGAAACTCCACTGCTAACCAGTCTAACAGTTCTGGATGACTAGGCGGCGCCCCCATGATTCCAAAGTCTTCCGCCGTCGTCACAATTCCCCGTCCGAACACTTCCTGCCAGAAACGATTCACAGTCACACGAGCCGTCAATGGATTTTGAGTATCAATCACCCATTGCGCTAACCCGAGTCGATTGGGAGCAGCGCCGGTTGGCATCGCGTGTAGTGACACAGGCGGCGCGGCAGAGACCTGATCGCCGGGTTTATCGTAAGCACCACGCATCAAAACATGAGCCATCGCGGGTGTGTTCGGTTTTTCTTTCTGGATATGTGTCACCGGACTGCGTGAACGAATCGCGGTCTGTTCTGCTTCAAGTCGCACTACTGATGCGACTAACTCCGGATATTCAGCATCATGCCTCTCAAGGTAATAGTGATAGAGCTTCGCTGCCTGCTGGGGCGTTCGTTTTTCTGCAGCAATCGCAAGTAGTTTCTGTATCGAAGAATTATCTGCAATCGCGTTGACTTCATTGTCGCTGAGTAGCCGCTCATAAAGGCGAACATCTTGAACAGCGCCCCCTTCAAAAACGGCTCCCTCACTCCGCTGGCCAACTCGCAAGGGTGTTGGGGTGCGAATCGAAGCGTCTGATTTTAGCGACTGTTGTTCCACGCGAATGGGTTCGGCACGACCGTCAACAAAGATCTTCACTCCGGCAGGTTTGCCAGAGCCATCGTAAGTCACGAAGACATGCTGCCATTTCCCAGGTTTCACCACCCTGTTGCGCGTGACGACTTTCAGAGCGTTTCCGGGCCATGTGTCAATAATGTGAGTACCGAATGACTGACCGTTCTGCCACAGGTCCCAACCACGGTATGAAGCTTTCACATCCATTTTCGTGAGGATACCTGCCTGGGCATCCTTGCTCGCTGTTTTCACCCATGCACCGTAGCTGAAGGAACGATCTCGTTCAAAATCGCCGGCATTCCCTACTTCTAATGTCGCGCCCGCTTTAATCACGAGGGCCGGACCTGACTGACCATTCTTGTCCCAGTTAAGCTTCCCTGTCTGACTAACCAGTTCTTTTAGACCAACAGCTTGTAGTTCGTTATCCTGCCCTTCATTAAGTGGCAGATGGAGTACGAGCTTGTCTTGTGGAATATCCCGCCCCATGGACTCGGGGGTTGTTGAGTCCAGCCAGTTCTTGAAATCGGAGTGGGCGTTTTTCTTGCGTGACTCACGTTTCTGTTTTGCTGATGTGATTTCATCGGGCAGCCCATTCCAGCGCGGTTGATCAGCCTTGGAAGGAACAATCAAAGTGGGACCGCGGCCATCGGCCACATTACCATCCTTGGGGCCCTGTGTTGTATTTCGAAAGAACGCTGCCAGCGAGTAGTAGTCTTTCGCCGTTAGCGGGTCAAACTTGTGATCGTGGCACTGAGCACAGTTCGTTGTCAGTCCCAGGTAAACCCAGCCAAATGTCTGAACCCGATCAGTGGCGTAGTTTGCGAGATTTTCCTCATCGATTGTGCCCCCTTCGTTTGTAGTAATGTTACACCGCTGAAAGCCGGTGGCAATGAGTTGATCAGTAGTCGGATCTGGCAAAAGGTCTCCCGCCAGTTGTTCGACCGTAAATTGATCAAATGGCTGATTCCTGTTAAACGAACGTATCACCCAGTCACGGTAAACCCACATCTCACGATAGTTATCAAAGTGCAATCCATGCGTATCGCCATAACGTGCCGCATCCAACCAGTAACGAGCCCGGTGTTCCCCCCAGGCAGTCGATGACATTAATCGATCAATCCATTCGGAGAGTGCTGCATCCTTTCGTTGACGATAATCGGCGACAAATTGAGTCACATCGCCTGGAGATGGTGGAAGCCCCGTGATATCGAGATGCAGCCGTCGGAATAAAGTAGAGGCATCTGTTACTGGTGCCGGAGACAGACTCCGGGATTCCAATCGAGCCAACACAAACCGGTCGATAGCATTTTTGCTCCATGCGATGTTTTTGACAGCAGGCAGGCTGGTTTTTTGTGGTGCGATAAAGGACCAGTGAGGTTGATAAGCCGCCCCGGCGGCGACCCACTGCTTCAATACATCCTTCTGCGCTGAAGTGAGCGAATTTTTCGATTTATGTGGTGGCATCACAAGATCGGGATCATCACTCAGAATACGTGCGATCAATTCGCTTTCAGCAGAGCTTCCCTCAACGATTGCGCTTGCATCAATTGCCGCCTCACGTTGATCCAGTCGCAAGTCTGCTTTGCGTGCCGCACTGTCTGCACCGTGACAGGCAAAACAGTGGTCTGCCAGAATGGGACGAATATCCCGGTTATATTCCGGAGGCTCAGCCGCACGCGAAATCTCTGGACTCACCAGGGAAACGAACAAAAGCAAAACAGTTATGTTCCACAATGACAGACGATACAATAATGTAATCATAGTTTTCACTCGCACTTTCCTACGCGCTTCGCAGCTCAAATTGCTTGACGAATCACCAGCGAACCGAATAAACACGATGATTATTTTATAACACGCCCCTGAAGCGGAAGCAATGGCACGAATAAAGGCGCACTTTTCACCCTAACGGGAGAAACACTAACTCAAAGCAGATTCAAAGAATTTCAGCGTTTAATGTAGTCCATAACGACTCATCTTATAGTGCAGTGTGCGGACACTGACTCCCAGCATTTTTGCTGTTTTTTCACGATGGTAATCGCAAACAACCAGCGCAGCCGAGATCGCAGTCTTCTCTGCATCTTCGGTAACTTCGGCTAAGGTTCTTAAAGGTTCACTTGTGGATGCGATCGTTGGATTCAGGTCGTTTGGTAAATCTGCTGAGTGAATCATATCGCCAGGCAGTGTCACGACCAGTCGTTCGATCACATTTCGAAGTTGCCGAACATTACCGGGCCAGCGTGTCCTGACAAGCTCCTGCATTGCCTCTGGGGAGACTTGCTTGTGTGGCCGATTGTGACGCTGGCAGAAGTGTGTGAGAAAATGTTCGACCAGCAAGGGTATATCATCTCGTCGTTCGCGCAATGCAGGAACGTGAATCGGAATGACATTGAGTCGGTAGAATAAATCCTCGCGAAACGTCCCCTCTTCAATCAACGGTTCCACTGATTTATTGGTGGCAGAAATGATACGGGCATCACTTTTCATCACTTCTTCCCCCCCCACACGCATGAATTGTTGCGTCTCCAATACACGCAACAGATCGACCTGACTTTTGGCCGGCATTTCGGTGACTTCATCCAGAAACAGGGAACCGCCCTGGGCCTGTTCGAAGCAGCCTGGCTTTTGTCGCGTGGCGCCGCTGAATGATCCTTTCTCATGGCCAAACAATTCGCTTTCGAGAAGGGTTTCCGGCATGGCTCCCAGATTGACGGCTACGAACGGACCACTGCATCGATTACTCAAGTCGTGCAAGGCTCGGGCGATGAGCTCTTTTCCGGTCCCACTCTCCCCCTGGATCAGGACCGTCGCATCGGTCGCTGCAACCTGACGAACCTGCTGAAAGACATCGTGCATGGCAGCACAATTTCCAATGATATTCGAAACCTCGCCTGCATTCACAAGACGATTGCGCAGCTCTTGATTCTCAATCTGCAGGCGATGATGCTCACGCGCCTTGCGAACCTGATGTCGAATCAGGTTCAGATCTAAGGGTTTGGTGATGAAATCGAAGGCCCCCAGCCTCATGGCTTTGACTGCAGTTTCGACAGTTCCGTGCGCAGTGATGACAATGGCCGTCGTTTGCGGCCGACTACGCAGCATCTGCTGAATGAGCTGCAACCCATCCATCTCTCCTGGTAAACGGACATCGGCAATCACCAGTTGAAAAAATCCTTCCTGAAACCGGGCCAGTCCCTCTTCTCCATCGCCGGCTGTTTCCAGAACATCCGCTTCTCTGGCCAATCCTTTGGCAAGGCCGGAACGAATGTTTGGCTCGTCATCAATAATCAAAATCCCAAAGCCGTCTGATTGCATATCTACTCACTTAGTGGTAATAAAACAGTGAAAGTCGTTCCACTCGATCCGGTGGTTAGTTCGATTGTGCCGTTGTGTTGACGGACAATCTTTTCACATAGAGCAAGTCCCATACCGGTACCTTCATTACGCGTGGTAAAATATGGGTCAAAAATTAGATCACGAAACTCGATCGGAATTCCCTTACCTGTATCGCTGACATCGATTCGATACCAGTCTCCCTCTCGGCTCAGACTGATTGACATCGTACCAGTGTCAGGCATTGCCTGCAGCGCATTCAAAGCAAGATTGAGCAACACTTGATCAATGTGAACCGAATCTGCCTGCATGTCGGGAAGTTTTTCTTCTGGGAGATGTAGTTCAATCTTAATCTGCTGTTGTTCAGCCTGTGGCCCAATAAACCGCACCAGCTTCTTGATCAATGCAGACAGATCAACGGCAGAACGTCCCGGCTCCGACATGGATGCATAATCGCGAAACCCCTCCAACACGGATACCAAACGGTTGATCTCAGTGCGAATGACTTCGAGCATTTCGTCAATTTCATTCGTAGATGAATGTTCGATGAGCGCTTCATCCAGCAGCTGAACATGCAGTGACAAGGCACTGAGTGGATTCTTGATTTCATGCTGGAGTCCCGTCGCCAGTGACCCCAATCCCGCATAGCGCTCCATACGCCGAAGTCTTTGTTCCATGAGTGCCCGCTCGGTAACATCGCGCACATGGATGACAGTCCCCAGTTCTTCCTGGCGTTCATTTCTCAGTAAGCTGCAACCCGCACGGAGAGTTTGTTCGTGCCCCTGACTCGAAATTGTATAATCACAGTCTCTAACAGAGGAATGATGCGCGTTGACATGGCTGCAAATCACACATAAGAGTGTGTGTTCCGTCCCCACATCAGAGAGTGGGCGTCCAAGAACCGTCCCTTCCAAGCCGAGCAGTTCGCGGCCCCGTGGATTGATGCTCGTAATCATCTCTTTGCGGTCAGTCGTCACGACTCCCTGGTCCATGCTGGCTAAGACATCGCTGGCCAATACCTTGACTTCGCGGAGCGAACGTTCGCTGTTCAGATAAGCCCGCACCAGCAAGACCACAGCGATACCGGTCGCGATAATATTCAGCACTAGCAAAATGGACAATTGGGACTGGAATCGCAGTTCACCTGCCAACTCGCGTGCTACGGCCAGATCACTGTCCGGAAGATCTCGAATGATCTTCGCAACTATCTCCTGCTCGCGCTGAAAGTCGGACAGAATCCAAAACGTAACAACCAGCGCTGTCAGGCTTAATAACGCCAGACCACCAATTGCCAGTTGAAACCCGCGACTGACTCGCGTCTCGTAGACATGAAACATCTCTCGTCTCCCGCCCCCTAATCTATTTCAACCCCTCCCGGCATCATTGACACATTGATTTGTGTAAGGGAGGCAGGGGTTCATTTGAGAGGTCTGAAAGGACTTTGGTGATATGCATCTATTGTATGAGTCGTTTGATTTTTTCTCAATCGATTAAATTCAAACCGGGTTACACGACCAATGCCTCTGCAGTTTTTTGCAGAAGAAGTGCAGAACGTTGCACACTTCTTTAACCAAAACCCTGTTTCTCAAATTTTAAAACGATTCCATCACGACCGGCACACTCTCATCCGATACAGATAACTGAGTCTCCGTATTCCGCAAACTCGAATGGTGGAACACGCGCGACAACCAATATCCCGCCAGTTGGTATCAGAGTTGCTTTGCTTCAAAGAATTGACCAATTAAAGGATTTTGAGGGAAATAAAAGTAATGAACCAAGAAACCGGCTTTCAGCAGATACAATATTACTCAGCCGCACCAAACAGGTGTAAGCATATCATCTCACAGCCTTTGCGAACGCTTTCCATCTGGTCGCTGACCTTGTTTTTCGCGCTGTCACTATCCGTTCTTGAGAGCATGGCACAACCACCAGCTCCGGAACCAAACGAAACTGGAGTGCATTCTCACCTTCAGTCTCTGCAGAGGCAGATTGATGAATTGAAGTCACAACAGACGCTGATGAATCAATCTCCCAATGGCCCCGTTCCATCGGAAGAAGATGAATACGACTCAGACTTACCCTCGCTCCTTAGCAATGATCCTGCAAACGGTAACCAATATCCAACCGCGCGCCTGACAGGGTTCTTTCAAGCGGATTCAGTCTGGTTTCATCAAGATTCCGGCAATATCCAGGCGGTAGGTAATTTACAAGATGGCGCCGATTTTCGTCGAGCCCGATTGGCAGCCACAGGAGATGCCTGGGAGAACATCGGATACATGCTTGAGATGGATTTCGCTTTCCCCGGGCGCCCCAGTTTCATGGATGTGTGGCTGGAAGTGCGCGAAGCCATGGGAACGAATACCGTAAGGATCGGGCAATATCGACAGCCTTTAGGAATGGATGGACTCACGAGCGTTAAAGAGCTCACCTTCCTTGAGCGGGCTCTGCCCTTTGCTTTTCTCCCGTTCCGTCAAATTGGTGCAATGACCTTCGGCCACTCTGAAGACGAACAATCAACCTGGGCACTCTCCGGGTTTCGTTTTCCCACAGACACCTATGGTGGAAATGTGGGTGACAGTGGAGGTTATGGTCTGGCCACACGTCTGACACATTTGTTAATCGACAACGGAGATGGTAACGGACTCTTACACGTTGGCGGGGGTTATAGTTTTGGCAATCTAGCCAACAATTTGCTTCAGTATCGTAATCAACCAGAAATCTTCGTCTCAGAAACTGGTGGCGCCGCGCAAGTCCCGGTGGGTGTCCCCACGAATGTGCCCCCTTTTGTGAACACAGGTCTGATTCCGACTCAGAACTTTAATCTCTTCAATGCCGAATTGGCGTACGCCATCGGTTCATTCTATGCTCAATCGGAAGTGCTTTATTCCCATGTACTACAACGGAATGGGCAAACCAATTCGTTTTCCGGGGCTTATGCACACTTTGGCTATTTTCTCACGGGAGAATCTCGTGCTTATAACCGTAAGGGTGGCGTTTTTGGCCGTGTTGTTCCCCTGAATCCGTATAATCGAGATGGCGGCTGTGGTGCATGGGAAGTTGCTGGTCGCTGGTCCTATATTGATTTGAACGACAAGAATATTCAGGGGGGGCGTTTGACCGACCTCACATTCGGCGTTAACTGGTATCTTAATCAATACACCAAGTTTCAGTTCAACTACATCCACGCATTCCTGAACAGCAGCCCCGCGGTCAACGGCCCTGTTGTCAAAAATAGCAATGCTGATATTCTGGCTGTTCGCGCACAGGTCGACTTCTAATCCTCAATTCAACCTATTCTGGCATAATCACTCCAACACCGGTACCATAAATACTCTGGTTTGATTTAATATCAGATTAGCAAGCGCCTATTAAAAAACGATCCTACAAATACTTCTTACATGGGATTGATCAATGCAGTCGGCCATATTATCGATTATGTCTCAGAGCGATCTTTTTCAAGGATGCACAACACAATGTCATCGATTGATTGCAGATCGTTTGCAAATTCACAGTTTTGCACCTGGGTCCACCATTCTTCAAGCCGGTCATTCTGATCGTGCATTATGGATTGTATTGTTGGGTCAATGCAGGGTTGTTGGTCTCACACAGGATGCCGGCGAAATTGAACTGGCGCAACTTGGGCCTTCCAGTATTTTCGGTGAACTATCATTCTTCGCGCCCGCTGCCCATCGCGTCTCCGTGCTTGCCAAGACTGAGGTTCAGGTGGCTCAGTTCCCTCGCGATGACTTTGACCGTCTCTCCCAATCCCATGTGACGATCGCCCATCAACTCACTTGTAATGCAGCGACCATTCTTGCCAGACGATTACAGCGTATGGATGAATTAATCTGCCGCACTGTCGCCGAAGCCAGAATTGCCCATCACAGTGAGTGGCACGAGTTTTGTCAGTTGATGCACACCACACCTGACAAAACTCGGTAACTTACCTGATTTGATGTGGAGTCAGGATCCCCTCTGGTGTGGTGCCATGAGAGTACGGTTCAAAACGGGAGCCGACCATCGATCAGCCTTATTTCAACTCTAACAACAGGCGACTCTTTTCTCTCAAAGTGCACCTGCCCCAATCAAATAGTAAAATCGGCTTAGAAAATGTGGCACACGAGATTCCAGGCTCGCTGAACGAACCTTGGTTTCGGGATTGATCATTCAGTGGTAAAAAAAGTGCCCGTCGTTTCGCTCAGGCGATTGACCAGGAGCACGAAGTTGCCAGTCACCCATCATACTAGCTACCCGCCAAAGTAAGCGCATGAAGGTGACTGGCAAACTACGTTCACAATAATAGATCAACAACTTGAACTACCCGCTCAAGTGGAAACGGGATACGCGTAACTGAACGCCTCAGGAATCCCGCACGACGGACACTTCTTCGTCTCATAGTATGAACGCCACTCAATTTCATACAAACCATTTATCGTAGTCAGTTTTGCGCGAAACATGATTAAGCAATGAATTTGGATGCATCTCGCACGCGTACCACTTCCAAATATGCGGTAACAGCATGAGCTTCATAGCGTGGTTGGCGACAATAATCTACGATGGCATCGGCGATGGCTTCGGTTGTGATGATTTCAATACGTGTCTGAGAGTGGCCGATAAATGGTTCATCATATACCTGATGATGCCCCTGCCCCCAGCAATTCATGCAAGTAAATCCCTTAATGCCCAACTCACGGAAATGGTTTAACATTTCTGATTCGAAATGGGTCTCTGTAATCACAATGACTTTCGTTAATTCTGTTGTTATAGTCATGAAAACATATTCCTGTGTAAGGTTAGATCATATTCAGCAAGTTCGAAAATGAATGGATTAGCAAAATAAACTGAATGGCAATATCAGTTTGCAATTGTTGCCATTGATGAAAATGACTCTGGCTGAATTAGGGCTTTCCAACCAGAGCCGGGGCCGGGGCCGGTTATGTCACAGGAAACGCTGTCATGATGGACTGTGCCATCAACATGTAGACGGGAATACCAATCGTCACATTATAGGTAAATGTCAGCCCCAGCGAAGCTGCCAAAGGCAGCGTGGGACTGGCCTCGGGAATCGCCAGCCTTTGTACCGCCGGCACTGCGATATAAGAAGCTGCACCACACAGTACGGCAAACAAAGCATAAGTCCCCAAGCCAAAGGGTTGCCCTAATACAATGCTGTAACCATGGGCTACGACAATGCCCACGAATGCAAACACATTCGGGGCCAGTACACCGAAGAGAATAAATCTCCAACCAGCCGTTTTAAGATCTTTCAAACGTCGACACGCGGTGATACCCATTTCCAGCAGAAACAAGCACAACATTCCGTGAAAAATATTGACAAACAATGTGTCATCAGCCCGGGTCACTGCTTCCCCTTGAAGTCGTCCCAGAAATCCGATGACGATCCCACCAAATAGAAGATATAACCCTGGATTTAGAAAGACCTCATGTAAAAGTTCTTTGCTGAAAATGGGTTCTTTCTTTGAAGGTTCTTCCTCATCTGATTCAATCTCTAAATCATCTGCGACGTCCAGCTCTGCAGCCAGTTGTCGCTTTGTCCCTGTCTGTGGCAGATCCACAACAGCTGTTGCAGTGTGACCATGTGAGGGATAAGCATTACCCTGGCTCAGCGATTCGCCCTGCAATTCTTCTGAATATTCAACTGCTTCTCCTCCTGCCATTTCTAACGCTGGTTGAGTTGCTGGTTGAAAGCCGGGTTCATAAGGCATATTCCCATGAGGGTCCATGCCTTTCTGCCTTAATCGCGACACAAGAAAGAGCGCGACCAGACAACCAGGAATTTCCATGACGGCCAGCATCACAGGCATATAAGCTGCATAAGCAATGTTTGCTGCGGCAATCACTCCCAGACAGGTCACAAAGGTTCCTGCTGAATCCGAACCATAGAACCCGGCGACTGTCGCCGCATCAACCTGTCGCAACTTGGTGGTTCGCTGTAGAATGAAATAAGCAAATAATCCAATACAGAGGTTCGTGACAAACCCAATTCCCATGAACCCCAAAGCCTGCCCAAATTCGGCCAGTGAAAGCGAAGCCAGTTCCTCACCACCGTGCCAGCCAATGGCCACAAGCAGATAGAGGGTCAACCCCTGGTAAACTGCTTTCGGAAATTCAAAGGGGACTTTGAGAATCGGAATCAGAAATCCCATGTAGAAAAATAACAGCAGCGGCTTGAACAGGTTATGAGCAAAATTATGTAAGAAATCGGCTAGCATAGCTTAGTTTCCTCTGGTAGGTAATTGAGACGGTTTCAGTACCGAATTGGGGAGTGATGCGGCAAGGAACTTCACGCTGAATTGCCAACGTGGAAAGCACACAACGACCTTATGCAAGCGTTATGCCATCCCCGATATTTTTCTGTTTTATTTCGCTGGCGTGAATTGAGAACTCTGAAAACGGGATCAATCACTTGAGAAAAAGCATGTAAAATCTGATGGGAGTGCTTTGGCAAAACAAGTTCAGGGCAGCCTGACCTCTCCTGGTGTGCAATAATCTGCAGCTGACACGCAAGAACATGCAGTTCGGACCACCTGCTCTTCTGAGTTCATGACTTACCAGCGGTACTCGAAAGCAATACCTGTTCCACCGGAATACGAGATCGGAAACACGGACCAGTTTCGATCTGCGTTTTGTGTGGCATCGACAGCATTGGTCGCAATCCAGGCCATCCACCAACCGAGGAAGACTTGTGATGGATAATGCCTGTTGTCATTGACTCGGGACAGCGGTGCCAGTGTCGAACCGGCGTAGAAAACGAGTTTGAGCAGTGGTTTATCTGTCATCTTTGCCGCCGCCAGGAACGGGATTGCCCCCATGAAGCTGTGCCCGCTCACACCATTATTATCCTGAAATGGTTTCCAGTTTGCATTCGCGGTGGTTTCTCCCGGGCGTGAGGCACCGGTGACATACTGCATCGCCAACATCGGAGGTGTCCCGACAATAATAGCCCGTATCGAACGTTCGCCCCATTCCCCCGTGGCGTTGACCAGTGGGATCTTTTCAAACAGCGCCCCTGCTGCCCAGGCGGCTGCAAACAACGGAAGCGTGTAACGACCATTACCCAGTTCTTTTTGTGCATGCAACCCATGCAGCCATTCGTCTGAACTGGCACTGTGCACACTGGACTGAAAGTGATTCTGGATTCCCCCATCTAACGAAGTATTCGCCATGATGGCTCCCACACCAAAGCCTCCCGCTAACCAGGTGAGTGATTCTTGAGAATAGTAATTGACATGGTCTGCTTTAACCTGACTCCATAAAGTCAACTGTTCCCCTTGCAGTCCGTCATCAAACGTGCGATCAAACTCATTGGAACCGCCCACAGGGGCGTTTGACAGAAAACCTTCGACCGTGATCAACGCCGGCGGTTCGCTGCCTGGTCCGAATGGATCTTCCACGATCTCAGCCGGTTGATGCAATGGGGGATAATGGATCCCCTCAGGCGGCATATGAAGCCAATCCGGATAGGTAGAACCGTTACGCACTTCATCGGCAGTTTCGACCTCAGAACCAACCACGATTGGCTCACTCACTCGCTGGTAACCTGGCGACTCACTTAATTCAGTACTGAAATCGCGTGTGACAAACGAATTGATGTGCTCTGTCTGTTTGGTGGTAACACAACCTGTCAATAAAACGAGCGCGCTGATACACCAGGAGACCAGAATCTGGCAGCCTCGCAACCGGCACCGCGCATACCCGGTATGCAATGTCAGCGTTTGAGATGAGATCATTATTTGATAATTAAGCTGAGAGAAAGGTAAGTAAGAAGGGATGTCTTGAAGGGAAAGGAGTCGAGAGCGTTCTAAATCAGGGCATGGAATACCAATTAAATTTCAGATATTTTCTGACGGCGAGTCGGTACGTCCAACAGGGATTTCAGGGATGAATTCAGTCATTTCACTCAACATATTTATTTCTGAAACTCAGAATGAATGATGGCTCATTTTGAAGAAATCTGCTCGTGATCTAAATTTCGTTTCACAGTTTGAGCATCCTTCGTTTGTATATTGAGATCCGGAAACCACCGATCCGAATAATATAGTTCGAACGCTGATTGAAAATACGAAACTGCGCTTTTCAGTAATTTCTGATTGGGAACGTGCTGCTGTTCCAGCTGATAACTGGCTCGATCAAGCTCAAAACTTTCTGCTGATTTACCAAACCCGAGAACAACCATCTGATCTTGAGAATTAAGCAATGCGACATCGTGATTGTGCTGCATGATTGCACGCCCTTTTTTCGGATCAGCGTGAAGCGCATCGTAACCGAAAAACACCGAACGGTAGTCACTACCAAGCCTGCCCATGATGGTCGGTGCGATATCCAGCGAACAGGCTAAGGTACTACAGCGTGTCCCCTCGCCTGTTCCCTTCGGTTGAATCATTAAAACCGGAACTCGATAGGAACTCATGGGAAAAAGCTGGCTACCAGAAACCCGGGCTCCATGATCCCCCATCACAATAAAGATCGTATTCTGATAGAAATCGTGCGATTTTGCTTCGCGAAAGAAATAGCCCAATGCCCAGTCAGCATACTTAACTGCGTTTTCACGTGTCTGTTCATTCTCAGGAATTCGACCTTCCGGGTACGTGTAAGGGCGATGGTTGGAAACAGTCAGAATGGTAGCAAAAAATGGGCGACCAGCTGTATGCAAGCTGTCGAGTTCAGTTAACGCCTTGCGAAACAGATCTTCATCGCTGACTCCCCAGGCATTGGCAAAGATCGGATCCTGAATGTCTGACTGCTCAATGAATCGGTTGAACCCGTTCGACTTCATGAAGGAACGCACTCCATCGAACAAGCCTCTTCCCCCGGTCATGAACAGACGCTCGTAACCACGTTTGGCGAGTACGTTTGCGAGAGTATAAACACGGTCGGAATGATCTCGTTTGAGAATCGATTCAGTAGGAATCGGCGGCATAGAGGTCAGTACCGCCTCTAATGCACGCGCCGTTCGATTTCCTGTAGCATAAAAATTATCAAACAAGACTCCTTTTCTGGTCAGTGCGTCGAAGTGAGGAGTGAGCTTGCGGCCATCGCCTAAAACACCAATAAAATCAGACCCCAGGCTCTCTTCCAGAATTAGGACCACATTGTAATCCTGCTGTGGTCTCCCCGTGTTCACAATACGATCTACGGGATTATTCGAACCCTTTTTCAGTTCATCTCGATCGCCAACAATCTGATCCCTCAATTGCTGGTCGACTTCAGAACTTTCCAGCGTGACATAATTTTTGTTGAAGTCAAAACGACAGGTCCACGCGTAATACACGAAACTGTATAATCCGTTCCAGGTACACTCGTTTACGACACGGTCGCGAGATACCTGACGACTTTCCGCACCGGTCGTTGTCCACAAGATCATGATGCTCGTGAGAACGGCTAGCAGGAATCCGTAACGCCGCGTCCAGGGCATGGGGGTCGTAATCCTGTTGTGGAAATACTTCCGCAACAGAAACCAGAAAATCCCTCCACAAAGGCTAACTGTGGCCAGAAGTTCGATCAAGGGGTATGACTGCCAGATATTACAGCAGACTTCGGTAGGATAGACGATATATTCAAAGGCAATGTAATTCAGTCGCGATTGAAACTCATCAAAGAAAATAAATTCAGCAATGCACAGGAACGGCAGAAACAGAAATGCAATGATCCACGTCACATCCAGTAACCAGCGGCTGGCTCGCCCTGCAATTCTTTGATTCGAAACGAAGGTGATATGTAATAACTGGGGAACCACGAAACACAATGCAACTAGCACATCGAACTGAAATCCGACGAAAAACAGACTGAGCCCCTGCCAGAAGGATATTTTTACCAGATCAACATAGGACACCACCATCACGGTACGCAGTAGAATCAGATAGGAAACCGTGATTGCAAAAATGATGGCAATCACAGAATACCGCCCCGACCATTCTGAGAATGCAGAAAACCAGTTTCGTTGAACCAACACCATGTTTTGAGATTTTGATGCTGCAGCAGAGTCTAAATCTGATCGATTTAATTCTGTACCCGATGCTGGCAAGATATTTAACATGTCTCGAATATCCTTCTTCGAAAACCTGATCACTGTTATCAATAATTCAAATCAACTGTCACTGGAGACGAGGTCAAACGTCCTGCCTGAACTCCGAATCTTTTAGTAGTTCTTCATAAAAAAATGTACCCGTTTATCACTGTTCCCCCGCCCCTCGTACTCCTAATTTCTTAGTATTAATCTGCAAAAAAACAGACTCACCCGCGATTGTCTTGCTGCGTTTCCTGACCGTTTTTTTCAGGCTCACGATGCTCTAATAATTCGTGTAATTCAATTCGCCCGTTGTACGCGTCGAAATCATGCACGGAAAAACCAAAATCATGCAACGCGTCTGCCGTCCAGGTTGGCCACGGTGACCAGTTTGCACGCGGCGAGGCAAGCACATCTACGGGTACCCACACACATCCAGTGAAAACAGCGATCACGAAAAGACTGACGGATGCCATGAATCCGGAAACCGAAATGCGGCTGCGCGTATCTTGATTTTTCGCAATTTGTGTTAAACGTCGCGCACGCTTCGCCGTGAGGCTCTTTCCGCGTCCAAATGCCAGTGGTGTTGGAGTATCGTCTGCCTGTGATGCGCTATATTCAATGATCGTCAGCAACGTTCGCAAATACATGGCAATCTCTGCCGGCGACTCAATTGCTGCTTCGTCACAGGCAAATTCCCGACTCAATGCGGACTGCTGCGATGCCCACCAGACCATCGGATGAAACCAGAAGACCGCCTCGACCAGACGCTGCAGAAATAACTGTAGAGGATGCCCGGTTTTGAGATGTTCCAATTCATGCCGAATAACGAAGTTTAGTTTTTGTTGATCAAATCCGAGTAGATATTCGGGCAATACAATATAGGGATGATGAAATTGTGAGCAGAAAGGAGTCATCAATCTTGTACTTGTCAGCAATCGGAGCCTTTGCTTCAATGGCGCACCTGATAATTCAGGTGTCTCATTCCGATCCTTATCGGAAATAATTTGATCGGGATCAATCAGCTGGCATGATTTGAGAAATTGATTCACTTGAACAGCACGAATCAGAAATACCAATAGAGAAACCACGGCTCCCGTTAACCAGATCAAAAACAGTGCATGTCCTAATTGCATCTCGAACGTTACCAGTGTTGTTGCACTCTGTGAATCAATCGAAGACCAGGGTTGGAACAATCTGGGATGAGGAAATAGTAAAGCAACGACGAGTAGCATTAATAAGGCCACATAGCAGACCGTCCAAAGTTGACACTGCACCCGTTCGCTGTTTACCAGTCGTCCCAGCCAATGGGCCACGATAATCACAAATGCGGCCTGCACGGAGACGGAAACGACTAACTCCAGAAATTGAGTTGAGGTCATACGTCTTCCTCCAGTGACTGAATTGCCTGTTTTAACTCCTCGATATCCGATTGAGACATGGTATCACTCCCGACCAGACTCAATACGAGTGACTTGACCGAACCATCAAACAGACGCTGTGTCAGGTCGTTCGCCATACTCCGACTGACCTTCTCACGTGAAACCGCTGGTTCGTAGACAAATGCACGACCTTCTTTCTTTTTATGAACAACGCCTCGTGTTTCATCGAGTATCTTCAAGGTCGTCATCACAGTTGTGTAGGCCAAGGGACGTTCCAATGAATCAACGACTTCCTGGACTGTTGCACGTCTTTTTTTCCAGACGATATCCATCACTTCGAGTTCACATTTGGTTAAATGATATTTTGACATGAAACAATCCCTTTCACTCGAATCGACGTATACTTAGTTCTCATAATTCAATTTTTTCATCAATCACACCGCAGATCAAGCAACGTCAAACAGCCTTTGTTTAGAGCTAATTTGTCCTGCGAGCCAGCCTCTGGTAAGTCAACGAATCAAGCGATTCGGAAAGAATTCGAATCCGACCATCGGCCCATAAAAAATGTGCGCCACCGGGGTGGCGACTGGAAAATTCGCATTCATCGCACAGTTTACAATTCGGTGAAGTCATCGCACTGCCCACAATACGGCATGCGGCATCCTCACCTGAATAGTCCACTCCCAACCAGGTTGAAGGTACCTGTGCCATCGTGCGTTCTCCGACAATAATCGTATTACTTAAGCCACGCTGCAAGTGGGCAAAGCGAACTGGGATCGATTCACGGAATGTCCCATCTCCGGGAGGCGCTGGGATGCCATCGTCTGCTTCCACTGTTCCATACACGCCAACATAACTGGCTGTCGGTAGTTCGATGAGCGGAACCATTGTCGCACTGTAGGCATTTTCTTTATAAAGGATAAACGTTGGGTCTACGATGTCTGACGGGCACCGAAAGTTGGCAATCGAAATACTTCGCGCAAGCTGATTGGAGGGGTGGCTGATAATCTGGTTCCGATCAATTTGATCATAAATCGCCCGTTGTTCCAGATAGGGTAATAAGGGGACTGCCCAGCTATAGATGGATTTTTTTGAGCTTTCCCACTGCCAGCCAGCAGGCAGACAACCGCTGACCTCGTGATAAGAATGTAGCGCGAGGCCGATTTGTTTGAGTTGATTTTTACACTGTAACTGACGCGCTGCTTCACGTGCAGAACTAACAGCCGGAAGGATCAGACTGACCAGAGTGGTGATCACACCAAACGTCACCAGTAATTCAAGCACTGTAAAACCACGGCACTGAGAATCATTCCGTTGCTGGGACGGCAAACAAGCCCTCATTTGATTCGATCCATAATTCATGTGTCTTGTTTCTTTTTCAGTGCCCATTCCATTGAGAAGTCGCTTTTTACTAATCCTTTAGTATTTTGTCAAGCGTATCTTTTTGCCGTATTCCCCCGAGGGAAAGCACTGCACTCATCGGAATACAGAAAAGAAAAACAACTGGAGAATGGCCGTGGGTGTCCTCAAGCGACTCAATGATGCTTCTTGGAACGCTTAATTGCTTTTTCTATTTCCACTGCCAGGAAAACGATCGTTGAGAGTGCCAGCGTTACCGCCAGTTCCCCGGCCGTGAGTGGTACGGTCTTAAAAATGGGATTGAGAAATGGCACATAAATCGTGAGCATCTGTAATAGGAAAGTCAGTAAGACGGCACCGAGAAGTGGCTTATTAGAGAAGGCCCCTTGCGTAAAGAATGATTCCTCTTCGGATCGAATGGCCAAGACGTGCCCCATCTGACTCAAGCAGAGTACGGTAAAGACCATGGTTTGCCAGTGCGCCTGTTTAGCATCGATGAACCAGGCCTGGGTCATGATAGAAATAGCCCCCATCAATAGCCCTACCCAGATAATATGTGTTCCAAGACCTCGTGCAAAAATACTCTCTTTCGGATCTCTGGGGGGACGACTCATGATATTTTTCTCGCCTGGCTCGGCTGCTAATGCCAGACCAGGGACACCATCAGTGACCAGATTGATCCACAGGATATGGATTGGCAGCAGGGGAATCGGCAAACCAAGCAGCGGTGCCAGAAAGATGGTCCATATTTCGCCTAAATTACTGGTCATCGTGTATTTGATAAACTTGCGAATATTATCAAAGATACGCCGGCCTTCTCTGACTGTTTTGACAATGGTCGCAAAGTTATCATCCAGTAGCAGCATGTGGGAAGCTTCCTTAGAGACATCGGTGCCAGTAATCCCCATCGCCACTCCAATATCTGCCCGTTTTAAAGCCGGCGCGTCATTGACGCCATCCCCGGTCATCGCCACAAAGTGACCTTTATCCTGCAGTGCTTTGATGATTTTCAATTTTTGTTTCGGTGCAACTCGTGCATAGACCCGAATCTTTTCCACCTTGTTTTCAAATTCATCCAGGGGAAGCCGTTCGAGTTCCTGGCCGGTCATGACGGACTCCCCTGGCCCACTGATAATTCCGACTCGTCTGGCAATCACCTCGGCTGTCAGCGGGTGATCCCCTGTGATCATCACTGGATGAATCCCTGCAGACCGACATTGAGCCACCGACTCCGCTGCCTCGGGACGAGGTGGATCCAGCATACCGACGATTCCAATCAGGACCAGTTTTGATTCCACGTGTTCTGAAGTCAGTGGATCAGGAAGCGCGTCCCAGACCCGCAGTCCTAATCCCAAGGTCCTGAGTCCCTCACCGGCAATCTGTTCCGACACTTCTAAAACTTTTGAGCGGTTGATCTCTGCCTGACCTTCGTGAGTCAGTAATCGCTCGGAGCGTTCGACGATTTCCTCAGCCGCCCCTTTGGTGAAAGAAATGATCTGATCGTTTTCCCATGGGTGGAACGTGGTCATCAGCTTTCGTTCCGAATCAAAGGGGATCTCGGCCAGTCTGGGGTATTTCTCTTCAAGCTTCTCTCGAACGAAGCCCTTCTCTTGCGCCAGCTCAAACAGCGCGATTTCAGTGGGATCACCGATAATTTCACCTGAAACATCATGCTGCGCGTCATTGCAGAGCGCTAGAGCAAGCAATAATTCTTCGGATTGATTTCTCTCAACGGACGAATCTTCCGAAGCTGAGATTGGTTTTGTCGCTGCCAGGTCTTCAGTTTGGCAAACATGCCCCTCGACATAAACCTGCTCCACAGTCATGCGATTTAAAGTCAGTGTCCCTGTCTTATCAGAGCAGATATAGGTCACCGATCCAAGCGTCTCCACTGCGGGAAGTTTACGTATCAGAGCCTGTTGCTTAACCAGTTTCCGGGCCCCAAGTGCCAATGAAATCGTAATCACCGCTGGTAACGCTTCCGGAATGGCTGCTACAGCCAAAGAAATCGCCGTAAGCAGCATCAACAGAGGGGGCTCGCCCCGCAGAAGGCCAGCGAGAAAAACGATGGCACAAATCGCCAGCACGGCATACGCCAGCTTTTGACTAAATGTATTCAACCGCTTCTGAAGTGGGGTTCGTCCCTCTTCCTGATCCTGCAACAAAACAGCGATCTGTCCCAGTTCCGTCTGCATCCCCGTGCCGACTACAAGACCACGCCCTCGGCCGAAGGTAACCAGCGTTCCTTTATAAGACATATTTTTCCGGTCGCCGAGAGAGAGTTCTTCGTGCGCGAGTGACGCAGTCTGCTTCTCTACGGGCATCGACTCTCCGGTCAATGCAGCTTCATCAACTTGCAGCTGAACCGTTTCGGTCAATCGAAGATCAGCTGGCACCACATTACCCGCTTCCAGAATCACCAGATCTCCAGGAACAAGCTGCTCCGCGGTGATTGATTCAACCTGTCCGTCCCGTACCACAGTCGTCGAAGGGGCTGCCATTTTTTTTAGTGCGGCCATCGCCTTCTCGGCGCGGTATTCCTGAACGAACCCAAGTACGGCATTCAACAAGACAATCACCGCGATGGTGATGGTATCTGCCGGTTCGCCTATGATTCCCGCTACAACAGCCGCAGCAATCAGTACCAAGATCATAAAATCCTTAAACTGATCCAGAAACATCATCCCTAATGATTTCCGTTTTTTTTCGATCAGTTCATTTGGTCCGACGCGTTCCAGGCGCAGTCGGGCCTCTTGGGAACTCAATCCCTGATCAGACGATTCTAATTTTTCCGCGACATCTGTTGGATCAAACTGGTGCCAGTTGATTGATCTCGTTTCCATTCCGCTCATCAATCACCTCTCATAAACCGAATGAAGCATGAGGCGTTATGCGACCAAACAACTTCCCTCGATTGAGACTATTCTTAATTCTGATTGTGGTAATTATCGCCATCACTGCACAACACGTTGTACCAAACTTCGTACAGCAACGCGTTCAATGATTTTATCGAATTCTCTGCAATTCAGCTATAGTCACCCGGATTCAACAACGAGAGCTAAAATCATAATCGTAATCTGGTAAACGAATAGAATTGATTGCGCGATAGACTTAATGGCATCGATGTGGTTCAAATGAAAGATCGGTGATGCAGTGTCTGGATTGATCACAGCTTGTTCTGTTGACGATATTCGAGGAACACGAGATTGATAATGAATGTCTGTGTGCCAGAGAACCTATTCTCACGTCGCGAATTACTGCGTATTGGTGTGCTGGGCACAATGAGGATTTCGTTGTCTCAACTGGTGGCATCAAAGCGGGGTTCGTTTACGGTGCCAATGACCGCTCAAGTGCTGTCCCCATACAAAGCCCGATCACTCCCGGCGATATCATGGCGACAATTGATCGATTACTTGGGGTAGACCACCCTCATATTTTGTACGACACGCTCAACCGCCCTCACACGGTTGTTCCTCAAACTCGTATCATTCAGGACTTGACTGACTTGCACAAATGGACACATCCGCTTATCTAAAGAGATCTTCCAAGAGTCATGCTCTATGATTTCTCAAAACCAAGTCAATCAAAGTTTGAAATAGATTTTCCGACTTCCTAAACAAACTGAAAGATGGCATAAGAAGCTTTTATGCTTCCTTTTTTATCACCATTTTCTGGTCTAAATACCCTCTCACCCCAGTCTGGCGATTCATTACAAGTGTTCACAATCCCGTTGTCACTCGAAACCACTTCTTACGGATCACTTCATTAAGATTTTTATGTTACCAGATATGTAAACCGTTGATTCCTTGACTCTGAGAATCGCACCGGTTCTAATCACTCGTTCACGCAATTTCTACTTTGGAATGTGGGGAAAGTTAAGTCCAAATGAGCGATATCAAAATTGAAGTCTGGGACGCAACCGGAAACAAAAGACAAGTCATTGAAGTTCCGAATGATGCGGAAATTGACCGTCTCATATCCGTTCTGATTGGGAGAATGAATCTTCCAAGCCATAGCCCGGACGGGCAACTGATGAGCTATAAATTTCATCACAAAAGCTCCGGACGCCAGCTCTTACACTCTGATACGTTAGAGTCTGCAATGGTTCAAGATGGTGACATTCTCCGCCTGCAACCGGAAATCACAGCAGGATCTTGAACGAATAGGGCGAAAGTGAATCACATGAATGATGTTCTTAATCTGACCGATATCGACCAGCCTGACGACCGGTTTTCTCGATTTAATCTGATCGGGTGGTGGGATCAGGAAAAACTATCTTCATCGAATGCCCTGGTCATTGGCGCGGGAGCAATCGGAAATGAGCTGATTAAAAATCTTGCCCTCTTAGGTATCGGTAATCTGATGGTTGCCGATCTGGATAACATCGAAAACTCTAATCTTTCGCGATCAATTCTCTATCGCGAAGCAGATTGTGGACGCAGCAAAGCAGAAGTTGCTGCAGAGCGGGCACGTTCCATCTACCCGGAAATGAATTCACACTTCTTTCACGGCAATGTCGTTTATGACCTAGGGCTGGGAGTCTATCGATGGGCAGATGTCATTCTCGGCGGACTCGACAACCGCGAAGCACGCGTTGCCATAAACCAATCTGCTGCGCGCGTAGGTAAGCCCTGGATTGATGGTGCAATCGAACGGCTTGATGGGGTTGCCAGAGTTTTCAATCCTCTGACTGGTCCCTGTTACGAATGTACCATGAACGAAGTCGACTGGAAAATGCTTGAGTCTCGAAGAAGCTGTGCCTTGTTGACTCGCGACGAAATGGAACAGGGAAAAGTTCCCACAACTCCCACAACCTCATCCGTCATTGCCGGAATTCAAGTTCAGGAAGCCCTGAAGATGATTCATGGACTCGAAACACTCGAAGGACAAGGCTATGTTTTCGATGGTACGAATCATCAGAGTTATCTTGTGAAATACTCCCGTCTGGAAGACTGTCCGACTCATGATCATTTTGAACCCATCATTGAGCTCTCTCAGAACAGCCAGATCCAAGCTGGTACGTTTCTCGATATCATCTTATCTGACCTTGGTCCAGAAGCCGTTGTCGAGTTTAATCAGGATTTGATTGAATCATTCACCTGCCATTCCTGTCAGGAAACAGAGATTTATCACTCTTCACTGGGGCAAGTCACCGAGAGTAATGCAATTTGCCCCGATTGCGGGGAACATCGGGTGCCCCATTTTTTCCACTCACTCAATTCCGATTCGAAATTTCTCGATCTGACGCTGAATGAACTGGGAGTTCCATTGTGGGATATTCTTACCGGGCGGATGGGAATGGAACAGAAATATTATGAATTATCCGGAGATCGCCAACAGGTGTTGGGGCCTCTCGCATCAGGGAATAATAAAGAATGACCGGCCCCGATATACATCAGCTAAAAAACGAAAATTTTTCGGAAGTAGAATTTCCGATTAAGCCACATTCCGATTTTCGTCTGTTAATCTCGCCCACTGTTCACCAAGGCATTCAGGATCACGCTGCTAAAGATACAACTGTCGAAATTTGCGGTGTACTTGTAGGTGAATGGCACCGAGACGAACATGGCCCTTTTGCTAATATCACTCAATATATTCGCTGTAATCAGGCAGCCAGTAAATTTGCAGAAGTCACGTTTACTCACGAATCATGGTCTCAAATCAACAGTGACATGGATTCTAAATATTCAGATTTGAGAATCATCGGCTGGTATCACTCTCATCCTGATTTTGGAATTTTTCTTTCTGATCGAGATGTTTTCATACAGGAAAATTTTTTCTCAGGTCCCGGTCAAGTCGCATATGTTGTCGATCCCGTTCGAAAACTGGAGGGCGTGTTTGAATGGAGAAATGGAAAACCAGTTCTCATGAGTCATTATTGGGTGGGCGAAAAAGTCTGGAGCCTGGAAGCCAGTGAAGCACCTTTGAACCAATCTGGTAATGTCGCTTCCCCCTTCCATTCAGATTCTCACTCTCCATCCACACTACAGAGAGAAGAACCTCCATTTTTTAGAGGTTCCATCCAACTTCTGATGGGGCTCAGTCTGTTTCTGATTGGATACCTGCTCGCAGGAGCTAAATCAAGATGGGAGCAGGAAATGATTGTCACTGGTGTTGTAGAACACTACGGCACAAATAAATTAATCAAGCCTGGGTTTGAGGATAAACTCCGAGAAGTTAATCAGCGTCTGCAGGAAGTCAACCATCTGTTTGGAACACTTTCAGCAACAATGCCGGAAGGGTCGACAAAAGAGCAAATTGAAATTGAAAAAAAGAAGCGAATGGCGATTTCTCAAACCCTAGCGCTGTGTTCGCAAGCTTTAAGCATGATTCAAACACAATATGGGCTAACAGACCAGGAACGCAAGGCACTGACGAAATATATAAAACGTAAGCAAAGAGAACTCAAAGATGGTCAGAAAGCCAATTCCAAATCAGATGCTGATACAACAGAGCAACAACCCCAGAATCAGTCCGATTCCGCTAAGAAACCAAATGAGTTAAATACAAGAAATAAAGTACCTCAAGAAACCGAGACATTGAAATCAGAGAGCAAATAGGGATACACTATTTTTCCGTCATTTTATTTATCAGTGATGAGACGATAAATAAACGAAGGGCGATTTCATCAAATTAAGGATCACATGATGTCAGATTCCATGAAGATCACGTCAGATGAGCTTTATTCAAGTGACGTTGATGAATATGTCGAACTGCAGTCCTTTCTCCGGAGAGATGCGGGACCGATCAACGACCGTCCCTGGATCATTCGCGTCATCTACGCCAACTGGTTCTATATGGCGTTTTGTGGTGGTCTGGGTGGTTTTCTGGGGTGGCTGATACTCGAACCGTTCTTCGATGACAATGAAATCGGCGAGGAACTCAACATTGCGGGACTGCTTCTGTTCCCCGTAACGGCTGCTTTTATCGGTCTTTTTCTGGGCGCTGCAGAAGGTCTTATTTGTCGAAATACTCTGCGCGCAATCAAATCAAGTGCTGTCGGCCTGGGCGTGGGATTTCTTGGGGGATTGATTGCATTATTCCCAACGGGAATCGTATTCGGCATCATGTCAGCAATCGCGCTGGGATTGATGGACGATCCCATACCCGGAGAGATGCCGATGGGCATGGCTCTGTTGGTGTTGATGATGGGACGGGCTGCTGCATGGAGCATCGTTTCTATTCCTGCAGGAATCGGACAGGGAATTGCTCTGAAGGAAAAGAAAGTGATTATCAACGGACTGGTTGGTGCCGTTCTAGGGGGTCTCATCGGAGGACTCTTGTTCGATCCAATCAGCTTAGTCCTCACCAGTGAAGATGGTCAGGCAACCTATTCTAGAGCGGTCGGACTAACGACTATTGGTATCTTTGTGGGATTGTTTATCGGGCTTGTCGAAGGCTGGACAAAAACGGCCTGGGTCTTGATGCAGAAAGGGCCGCTCGCCGGAAAGCAATTTATTATTTACAAGGACACAACCGTTCTGGGAAGTTCTCCCAAGGCCGATATCTATCTTTTCAAAGATGATGCGATTGAACCGCGACATGCGTTAATTATCAATCGAGGAGGTCGCTTTGAAATCGAAGATTGCAGTACCCCTGATGGAACCTATATTAATGGGATCCCCATCACCTCAACGACATTACAAGACAAAGATCAAATTGTACTTGGAAAAACAGTGCTCGAATTTTCTTTCAAAGAAAATACCAGTTGATAGAATTTTCGTAACCTGAACCGTCTCAACCCATCACATTTAATACTTAGACCAAGAAAATTTGCACTATGACTATCCGTGTAACATGTAGTTCTTGTGGCAAGCAAATTAAAGCTAAGGACTCCTCCGCTGGTAAAAAAGGGAAATGTCCTGATTGCGGGGGGATCATTAAAATCCCTGATCTTCAAGCAGATGAGATTTACGATGCCGAGTCAACAGGTGAGGATGATCCTTTTGGCTTTGATGATTTCGACCCGAACGAGGGCGAATCAATTCCCTCCTCAAAAAGAAAAGCTTGCCCCAGTTGTGGAGAGGATATCGCAAAGTCAGCATCCAAATGCCGATTTTGTGGAGAAATATTTGACCCGGCATTAAAAGCCATAGCCAGAAAAGAAGCTAAGAAAAACCGGAAGAAAGACAGTGCATACATCGATGAAGATATGACAACAGGCGACTGGGTTGTTGCCGCTCTTTGTTCAGGAATTGGATGTATTGCAGGAATTGTCTGGATGATTCAAGGGAAACCGAAAGGGGGAAAAATGGTATTAGTCTCAATAGGTTTCGCCGTTCTCTGGAATGTCATTACTGCTGCGATTAGAGCAATGAATCAGCAATAACCCAAGATCACGTTTCAGCAAAAAATGGATCCCAGAACCCGTTTACCTGGTTCAATAACTTCTTATATTGACGCTTATTTTAAGAAAATCCTGTCGTGCCTGATAATATCGTAAGTTGTGATTGTGGAGTGAAGGTTCGACTTCCTGATTCAAAGAGAAACCGTTCATTCCAGTGCCCCAAATGCAAGAAATCGATTGCATTAACGACGGATTTGAAAGTTCTTTTCAGCTCCCCTTTGGATAGTGGCCAAAAAGCGGTTTGCCCGATCTGTCAAACTGATATCCAAGCCGATGAAAGCTGCGTCCAATGTCCCGACTGTGACCAAACCCATCATCAAGAGTGCTGGAGTGAAATTGGTGGATGCGGGACGTATGGTTGTCAACAGGCGCCTGCTGTGATCGATGCTGACAAAACATCTCAAGCACCATTAACCGCATGGGGGGATACCAAAGAGTGCCCCGCCTGCGGAGAAGTGATCAAATCAATCGCCCTCAAATGCAGATACTGTAATACAACCTTTGATTCCACAGATCCAATGTCTCTCAAGGATTTGAAAAATCAATACGATCGAGGAGAGCGTGTTGATTCCATGAGGAATAGTGTGATCGGTTTATTTGTTTTTTCGATGATCGGCATCCTGGCTCCTCTCGCACTGCTGATCAGTTTGATTTATGTACTGCCACGAAAAAAACAACTCTCACAATCAGGACCGATTACTTCTGTACTGGCATGGGTTTCAGTCGGTTTAAACATTTTTTACACCCTTTTGATGTTTCTGTTCTATATACTGAGTAATTAAGGACTTTCGTCTCCTTATTTACAAACAACAGGATCTGTGTCTAAATTCTTAACCTGGATGAGCCCCTATGGATCAGGACAGAAACAATTCAAATGAGAGCCCTTATTTCCGCGTTGCAGGGGAACGAGAGGCGGGGGTGAAATGTGCGCGGTGTAATAAAGAAATCGAACAGGGTGAGTTGACTGCCAGTTGCATGAAATGCGGTGGACTTCATCATCAAACCTGCTGGACGGATTACCTGAATTGCGGCTCCTACCAATGCTCGCAAGGCACAATGACCGACACTTCCTCGACAGCCCTGGTCATTTCACGAGACGATTTAAACCATGCAGAGCCACTTCCTGTAATTCCAAGTTACACGGATAATGCACTTGCCATTTCCGAAAAACCAAAGCAACTGTGGAATAAACTCGCAATCTGGGCATTTTTCATCTCGCTTCTTGGTATCCCGTTATTCGGAATCGTCACGGGACTCATAGCAATGATCTTGGCCTGTATTGCATTAGTTTCACACCCAACTCACAAGAAAGGATTTGGTTTAGCAGTCGCAGGGTTAATGATTGGTTTTTTCGAAATCATCGGCTGGTCTGCAGGGATCTATTTTTATAGCGACACGCCCCACACCAACTCGATTGCATTCAGTGAGTATGCCTTTGACCCTTCGTCTTTGGACAATTTACCAAGCCACTTAAAAAGAGCGATGAAGTCCAATGTCCTGATCGAAGTCAATAATGGCCTGTTCGGTCACGGAATGGGAAGCGGAGTCATTCTATCAACGGTCGACGGGAAATCGTTCATTGTGACGAATCGTCATGTGATTGATCCTGATTATAATGGAAGTTCTCAGGGCGTTCCTGCCGACTTCGACAAAACAGATCGAGTCACTGTCCAGACAATTGGACAAATTCCTGTTCCAGGCAAGATTGAATGGATTGCGCCACACGGAATCGATCTGGCTTTGGTCTCAGCACCACTCAACAAAAAAAGCGTAAGTGAAGCCTTCTGGAACCAGGATAACACCCCGCTTATCGGCTCAAAAGTCTTTGCCATTGGTAATCCTCATGCACTTGGCTGGACGCATTCCAATGGGAATCTTTCTCAGTATCGGAAACAGACTAAGGGAGCGTTTACTTACCAGATCATTCAAACAACCACGCCTCTTAATCCAGGTAACTCAGGCGGTGGGTTATATGATGAGAACGGCTTACTTATTGGAATTAACACGATGACAGGAGATAAACGAGTTGCAGAAGGGCTCGGCTTTGCGATCGCATTTAATACACTGCTAGACTTGATACCAGGCACTTTTCAAATCCCGGTTCAGCAAGGTAAAATAGAAGGCGATGCTGCCAATGAGTCCAAAACAAAAAACTAATAATCAAGGTTCTAATTAGATGAGCAATGTTCGACTGCGAAGGCTCGCTGCTGACTATGTCAAACTGAAAGAATATATTCGCCTTCATCCACGTGTTTCGCTGCTGCAAGTCACTGGTGATCCACCTGAGAAGTTTCAGTTGCAGTATGTCATCAAAAGCGTTCGTTTGCAAAACCAGGAAGTTGTTCCGGTCAAAACCCATACTGTGGAGATCTCTCTACCTCGGAACTACCCACGAACTCCGCCTCAATGCCGAATGCTCAGTCCTGTATTCCATCCCAATATCGCCCCACATGCAATTTGTGTTGGGGACCATTGGAGTGCAGGTGAATCATTGCAATCCATTATAATACGCATTGGTGAAATTCTGGCATACCAGAGTTACAACCTCAAAAGCCCACTCAATGGAGAAGCTGCCCGATGGGCTGAGCAAAATAGTGAGAATTTTCCCACAGACACTGTCAGCCTGCTCCCAGAAGAAAAGAGTAAGAAAAGGCAGCCTCTTTCTAAGACAGAAGATTCCCCAAAGAAGTCTCTAAGTCAAAAAATACTAATCTGTCCTTCGTGTCAGGCAAGATACCGATTACCAGCAGAATTCCAGAAGAGCAGAGTCCGCTGCAAAAAATGTGAAGAAATCATCGAAATCCCTGTTGCATAGCAAACACTGCCCCATCGCAAGCAACATCAGCGATCCCAAACTGGAAATTCCCCGTTAATCCGGAAAGAGAGACCGAGGCGACTCATATGAATCTACCTCATAATGAGCTCACTGAGACTCACAAAGACATTGATGAAGAATACTTACAGTCTCGGATAAGAGTGTTCCAGAAACGACAACGTTTTATGCTGGGACTCTCCATTGCTGTGATCATTGCATCCTTCAGCATGCGAAACCTGGACACCGGGAAGGTGCAAGTCAGCTGGCTTCCTTATATTCCCATACCCGAACTGTGTGGCTCTCGTGCCCTATTTGGCGTCAGCTGTCCAGGCTGTGGCCTTACCAGAAGTTTTATTGCTCTGGCAGAGGGAGATCTCGCAACATCAATTCAACTGAACCAAATCGGCTGGATCATGGCTCTTGCAATAATCGCTCAAATTCCGTACCGCATTTACATGATGTGCCAACCACCCCAATCGGTAATTGATCTCCGCTGGCCAAAATGGTTTGCCACATTTCTGATTACCATACTCATCGGGAGTTGGTTGTCCAAGACTCTCATCTAACTCAACGTGGCAGCGTTTCCATTGAACGTGAGAAGCACTTCAACGGCACAGCATTAATGATGCCGAGAGACTTCTAAGGAGTCTCTCGGAAATCGGTCTTTTAGGCCGACTTATGCGAATTCGATCAGGCCGAGGTTGGCAGAAGTTCGCGAATCGGTTTACCAAAAGGCAAAATCGGCACGGGACGCCCCTGGAGATCATGTAAAACATATTCATGATCAATTCCCAGATGACGGTAAACGGTCGCCCAAAGATCATTGGGTGTCAGACGTCGTTCAACCGGATACTCCCCCTTAGAATTCGTCGCACCAACCACTTGTCCGGTTTGCATTCCACCGCCGGAAACCAAAACCGACATCGCTTTCGGCCAGTGATCACGGCCGGGTTGCATCACCCCCGTTTGCGTTCCGCGCTGTACTGAAATTTTTGGCGTCCGCCCAAATTCACCAGTCACAACAAGCAACACTCTACGGTCCAAGCCACGTTGATAGAGATCTTCAATCAACGCCGAAACCGCCTGATCATAAGGAGGCAAACGCCAATCGCAGTCTTTAAACAGATGCGCATTCACGGCATGCGAATCCCAGTTATAAGCAGCCGTTTTGGGTGTTGGTTTCCCAGGGAATGGATGTTCCCAGACCATCGTGACAAATCTTACGCCTGATTCAACCAGCCGTCGTCCCAGAATGGCACGCTGGCCATAAGCATTCCAGCCATAGCGATCACGGATTTCTTTGGGCTCTTTTGAAAGATCGAATGCGTTACGCACCTTTTCGCTGGTCAGCATATCGATGGCCTGTCGATTAAAGCTATCCATCGCTTCCATTGAGCCGCTCTTATCGACGTCACGCCGGAATTTGTCAATTCCTTTCAGCATGGCAATCCGATCATCCAGCCGATTTTCCATCGCAGCTTTTACGCCAATATTTTGTACTTTGAAATTAGGATCGCTGGGATTGCCGGCTACCATGAAGGGAGTCGATGAGGGACCGAGATAAGCCGGTCCCATCGCAAAAGTATCGATGTTTGCTCGAGAGGAATCCACTTCAGACACACAGACCGGCATTTCGTTGCCATTTTTCTCCAGCATTTTTTTCACAATGCTACTGACAGCGGGAGCGTCGTTAACAGTTCCCACCGGTGATGCAGGAACACGGCCCGTCATCAATCGTTTGTGTCCGCCACCATGATCGGCAAATTCATGATGAATGGAGCGAATCAAGGTGAACTTGTCGGCAACCTTTGCATGCTGGGGAAGCATTTCACAAACATCGAGACCGGGCACGTTGGTCCGTATTGGGGCCAATTCGCCCCGATACTCCACTGGTGCCCCTGGTTTCATGTCATAGGTTTCCATATGAGGTGGACCGCCGGGAAGCCAGACGAAGATCACCGATGTGTCTTCCGAGGAATCTCCCCCCACTTTCGCCAAAGCCTGCTGACGGAGCAAGTCGCACATCCCCAGACCAAGCATGCTCGATCCACCAATTTCGAGGAACGAACGACGTTTCATGGGGCCTGCGCAGCGACCTTTTGAGGAGCTCACACTCATTATTATCTTCCCAATTGAAAAAATCTCGTTTGATACTTCTCAACAAACACACATCAACGTATTGTAATGTATATTGCATCGTTTAGAATAGAAATTCAAGTTCAATTTATTTCAGAATCTCCTGGAATTAAAATTGAAATCAGTCAATTTGTCGTTAAAGACGGTTTTGTAGCCAATTTAGGCTTTTTTAGTCAGCCCGGTTCTAGCACTGATTAGATGCAAATCCGCTGATTCGAAGACTTTGGGAAGACTTATGAAATTCAAATCCATACTTCTGATGCTCGCTTCCTGCTTGGGAGTTCTGTCTGGAGGGGCTCCTTCTCAATCTTATGCCGCCCAACTTGCTGGGTATATTCCGAATCAGGCACAGACGATCGAATTAAGCGATCCGGACGCACGGCAACAGTTACTGATAACCCTTAAAGAAAAACCGGGAACAGTTCGTGATTTAACACGAAAAGCAGCCTACCATGTTGAACCACAGGGAATTGTCCAAGTCAGCAAAACGGGTTACGTGACACCACTTGCCAATGGCGCGGCTACGATTACTGCACAGTTTTCATCGGCCACACCTCTGGTCATTCCAGTGCGAGTCTCCTCTTTTGAGAAACGACGTCCCGTCAGTTTTTATAACGATGTCACGCCGCAATTAACTCGCGGAGGCTGTAACAGTGGCGCCTGTCATGGGACTCCTTCAGGAAAAAACAATTTCCATCTCTCGCTGCTCGGTTTTGAACCACTGAATGACTTTGAATATATCACGAAAGAATCACTGGGACGCCGCGTGAATCCAGGGGCACCAGAATTGAGTCTACTACTGCGAAAAGCGACTGGTAGTCTTCCGCACGGCGGTGGCAGCCGATTTAAACAGGATGGTGAAGAAGTCAAACTGATCAGTCGCTGGATCCAGGAGGGAATGCAGTACAACCCAAAAATAGAACGGGCTGTAGAACGGATCGAAATCTTTCCTCAAGTCCGCGTCCTGCCAGTCCATGCGACACAACAGCTCGTCGTAACCGCTTTTTTCTCTGATGGCACAACGCGGGATATTACCCGTATGGCAGAGTATAAACCTAACCAACCCAAGATGTCCGAAGTCGATAAGCATGGTGTCGTCCAACTCAAAGACCTCACCGGAACAACATCTGTGATGGTTCGCTTTCAAGAACATGTCGCCGTCTTTATGACAACAATTCCGTTAGGAAAGCCCACACCGAATCTGCCACAGCCTGAAAATTTTATCGACGAGCATATTTTCGCGAAACTGGCAGTGTTAGGCTTACCCCCCTCCCCTTTATGCGATGATTCCACATTTCTGCGACGGGTGACCTTAGACATCACCGGCAGAATCCCCACCCTAGCGCAAACTCAGACATTTTTATCGGATCAAAGGCCTGATAAACGTGCTCGAATAATTGACGAGCTGCTCGACAGTCCGGGCTATGCCGATCTGTTTGCTTCCAAATGGGCGGGCATTCTGCGAAATAAAGCAGGCGGCAACCTGGAACAGATTGCTCGAGAAACATTCGGCTTTCATTCCTGGATTCGAAGCAGTCTCTCGGCCAATAAACCCTACAATGAATTTGCCACAGAACTAATTACCGCACGGGGTAAACCGGGTACCAACCCGGCCGTTTCCTGGTACCGAGCTGTCAAAGATCCCAAAGACCAGATGTCGGACATCGCACAAGTTTTTCTGGGAGTTCGGATTCAGTGTGCTCAATGCCATCACCATCCATATGAAAAGTGGAGCCAGGATGACTTCTACGGGTTTCAGGCATTCTTTACCACGTTGGGGCGCAAAGAAGTTTACAAGCTGCCGGAAGATGACATCGTCTACCATAAGCGAATTGTAGCAGTTGCCAAAAACCCCAATACAAACCAGGACCTCAAGCCGACGCCACTTGATGGAGAGGCGTTAGAGATCCCGGCTCAACGGGACCCACGTATTGATCTGGCCAATTGGGTTTGTGCGCCGGAGAATCCTTTTTTTGCCAAAATCCTGGTGAATCGATACTGGAAACACTTTTTAGGCAGAGGACTCGTCGAACCGGAAGATGACATTCGCATTACGAACCCTGCGACTCATCCGGAGTTGCTGGACCAGATGGCGGAATCATTCGTCAAATCGAACTATGACTTGAAAGAAATCTGCCGCACGATCTGTAATAGTCGGACTTACCAGCTCAGTTCGTTTCCGAACGAATATAACAGGGACGACGATCAAAACTACGCACGGTATTTTCCGCGCCGCCTTTCTGCTGAAATCATGCTGGATGCGATGAATGACGCAGCGGGTGCAAAGAATAATTTCAATCATCAACCGGTGGGAGTCCGCGCGGTCTCATTGCCCGATGACTCGGCCAATGTCGAATCGTTCTTTCTGCGTGTTTTTGGACGCCCCCAAATGGATACCGCCTGTGAGTGCGAACGAACAGCCAATGCCGACCTGGCCCAAAGCCTGCATCTGATTAACTCTGATACGATGCAGAAAATCCTGACAGCCTCCGATGGACGTGCACTTCAATTGGCACGCGACAAAAACAAGGATGATCGGACTCACATCACCGAACTGTATTTACACTCGTTATCACGGCAGCCAACTCAAAATGAACTTGAGACAGGATTAGCGCATCTGTCCAAGAAGCGAAAGCAGTCAAAAGCCGACCCTCAGAAATTATCACTGGAACAGGCTGAAAGAGAAGCCTACGAAGATATTATCTGGGTCGTCATCAATACCAAAGAGTTTTTATTCAACCATTAAATTCAATGAATGAATTCCCAATGAAGACAATGAAACAGAAAAAGTCTGGTGGCACTCGTTTTTTATTAATGATGTTGCTGACTGTGTCTTACCAGCAAACGATATTCGCTCAGCTTCCAACAGCGGATCTGCGGCGGATTCAGCCGTTTACTGCACCGGCGGGAAAAACCGTTGAGCTGACGATTTCAGGCTCCCACCTGGACAATGCTTCGGAACTACGATTTACTCATCCGGGGATCACCGCGAAACCCGTCATGTTGCCTGCCGATGATTTTCACCCTCAAGCTCGAATTCAAGGTTCTAAATTCACGGCCACAGTCTCTCCCGATGTTCCCCCCGGAATCTACGAAGCGCGCGTCGTTTCTTACCTTGGCCTATCCACGGCCCGACCTTTCGTCGTTGCAGCCGCTGACAGCCGGGAAGTCCTTGAAACAGGATCGCATGCGACACGTGAAACAGCAATGCCTGTCGAGGTCAATTCTGTCATCACAGGTGATGTCCCTTCACGGGGAATTGACTGGTATCAATTTAATGCGAAAGCAGGCGAGCGTGTGCTCGTCGAATTGACAGCAGAGCGGATTGATTCGCGACTGGATGGCCAAATCGTGGTTTACAATTCCGAGGGACGTGAAATTTCCCGCAATCGAGACTGGTATGGTCGCGATCCATTTCTTGAAGTTCATCCGGAACAAGACGGGACCTTCTTTCTGGCGATTTCGGATATTCTCTATCGTGGGGGATCAGAGCATTTTTATCGTTTGAGTATTTCTGACAAACCTCACATCGATTTTATATTCCCGCCCGCTGGCGAACCTGGATCACGAAAGACCTACACGGTTTATGGTCGTAATTTGCCCGGCGGCAGCTTTGGGAAATCCGTTTATCGAAATGGTCACAAGCTCGAATCAGTGGAAGTGGATATTCAACTGCCCGATGTGCCGACTCCCCCAGGCAGTTTCCAGCCGGGAACACCCCGCCAGGGCCTGCTAGATGGCTTTGACTATCAGATAGCGAATTCAAACTCAATCAAAATTGGTTATGCCACAGCGCCCGTTACGATCGAAAAACCGGAGCTCGACAAACAAACGGTTTCCGTTCCCACAGAAATCGCTGGACGATTTGATGAACCCAATGACGAAGATGTCTTTCATTTTCACGCAAAAAAAGGGAAGACGTACTGCATTGAGGTGATCGCTGATCGAATGGCTTCCAAAGTCGACCCCTCTCTGGAAGTCCATCAGATCACTCACTCCAAAACAGGAGAAACAACCTTCAAAATAGTCACAGAGAACGATGACTTGCCTTCGTTTTTCAGTACCGATAACAAAAATGCAATCAATCTCAACACAAACGATGCCGCGGCGACTTTTGTCGCAGAGCAAGATGGCGACTATGCAGTCACGGTCATTAACCAGTTTGGCGGTGGAGGAACTGCTGACCTGTACCGACTGGCGATTCGCGAACCAAAGTATGACTTCCAATTGATCGCAACAACAGAGCGGCCTCTGCCTACTGGAAGGACTGGCTACTCAGTCACCCCGCTCTTACGACGAGGAGCGAACTGGGGCGTACGAATTGTTGCACCACGCCAGGATGGATTTACCGGTGACATCGTAATCACCACTGAGAATTTACCACAAGGCGTGTCAGCGAAGCCTTTGACGTTGAGTAGTAAAACGGATCAAGGAATCCTGATCATTTCAGCCGACGAATCGGCCAAGTCCTGGTCAGGAGAGATCCGCATTGTCGGCAAGGCTCAGATCAGTAATCAAGCGGTGGTCCGCGAAGCGAAATTTGCTTCGCTGATCTGGGGACACATTTTTGCCGATGCGATTCGCGTACGATCGAGACTCACAATGCGCATGCCACTGGGGGTCAATGAACAGGAAGCAGCGCCCGTCGTTCTTTCACCAGTCGAAGAAAAAGAATGGACCGTTGAACTCAACCAGAAGCTGGAAATCCCGATTAAGCTCACAGGAAACGGGGCGCGAACTGGAAATCTGACGGTAGAATCGCATGAACTGTTTGGCATGTTACGTAGCCCTCCCACCGTCAATATTGGTGAGAAAGAAACCGAGGGAAAACTGGTCATTGATTTCAGGCCAACCGGGAATTTCAAAGTCGAACCGGGGCGTTATCAATTTGCACTATTGGGAGTCGGCGTGACCCAATATCAGCATAACCAGCCTGCCAGTATCGAAGCGGCTGCCGAAGTGAAACGTATCGAACAGCTGGTAGAACAAATCAAGTCAGAGGTTGCGCAGAAGAAAGCGAAACCCGATCAACTTGTCCGCGCAGAACAGGCGTTGGCGAAAGTAACGGCAACGGCAAATTCGACAAAAAAGAAAGCGACTCCCGCCAATACCAAATTTGCCGTCTGGTCAAAATTGATCACTGTTAATGTCACAAAACCGGCAGACAAAAAGTAAGCCGTTTTGCAGGCGGGGCGTTTTGCACCGCTTCGATGACGTTTGAGATCCCGTTGTTATTTCTTTCTGCCTTTTATCCTAAAGCGTTTCATTGCTTCTCTACGCGTCAACCCTTTGAACTTTCCCTGACGTAAAATGGCGTCTCGCTCAGTTTCAATACCTTGATCGCCTTGTTCTTTCATCCATGTTTTGAGCCTCTGATTTAATCGCTGTTTCACTTCTTTGTACTTTAAGTCCTCCGCCAGATTATTCATTTCAAGTGGGTCTGCATCACAATCATAAAGCTCGAACTCCGGACGTGTTTTATATTTCTCCACGAGTGATTTTGCTTTCGCGTCACCTGCTTTCCCCGCCTGGACCATCGACCGATAATAATCGGTATTCATACAGATATTAGAGAATTCAGCGTTGTAATTCAGATTCCAGATCAGACGATACTGTTTGTCACGCACGGTACGGATTGCATATTGATCACTGCCATTGATAATTCCTCTTGTGGTCATGATGCCATAAGTGAAATTTTTGTGATGATTTGTTTTGCCTTTCAATACCGGGAGGAAACTTGTCCCATCCAAAGCAGGATCTAAATCACCCCCAGCGGCGTCGACGAATGTAGGTGCGATATCGACATATTCGACCATTGCATCAGTGGTCGATGCGGGCTTCACTTTACCTGGCCAGCGGACGATCATCGCAGACTGCAGTCCGTTGCCATAGCAGGTCCACTTTGCAAAAGGGAATCCGTTGCCCTGCTCGCTCACCACCATGACCATCGTATTTTGACTCAGATGATGCTTATCGAGCAATCTCAAGATCTGTCCGACCTGATCATCGAAATAAGTTATCTCTGCCAGATAACGGCTGAAATAGTCTCTCACGAGGGGCGTGTCCACAATATACGACGGCAGTTTTATCTTCGCGGGTGGATATCGTGAAGCATCCCCTTTATTCCAAGGGGAATGTGGTTCGTTCGAGCAGGCAAATAAACAAAAGGGTGAATTAGAACTGCTTGAATTTGCAAACAGTTGATCGATGACTGCCATGTCCGGATTATTTTTCTTACCACTATATTCGAAGGGAAAAACTGTTTTCGGGCTGATATGTTTTTTTCCGGACAAAGCAACCCGGTATCCCAGTGGTTTCAGATAATGCGCGATACTTTGGGTGCCCGGTTTGGCAAAGGTATGATTTGGATACGCTCCCGATTTCACCGGATACAATCCTGTATAAATATTGTGCCTGGTGGGAGAACACATGGGAGCGGCTTGAAAACATTGCGTGAACTTCATTCCTTCGGTCGCCAGATGATCGATGTGAGGCGTGTGTGCCTGCCCACCATAGCAACCGATATCACGGAACGTCATATCATCGGCAATGATGAAAACAAAATTGGGTTGCACTTCCGCTTTAACAACGGGAGCACACAAAAGAAGAAGCAACAACAAACAAATTTGACCCCGACTTCGTTTTGGCATCAGACTCTCATTTTCTAAAAAGCATCGTTTTGATCAGAGAAACAGTGACTCTCAAGTAAAATATCGAGCCGCGAACTGCCAAACAAGCACAACACGGAAGAATGACTACTTGGTTTTTTAATACTTGAGCCACAAGACAAGCACACCACTTCCGTAGGCACAGGTAAACGTCACCAGTTTTAAGCATACAAAAAACAAAAATTTCCCTGCTGAATTCCTGTTGATCCGCCATTCCCACAAACCGATGGGAAGTGCGCCGATGGGTGCTGCGAGAAAGGCCCACTCGAAGACAAGGCTGAGACGACGGCAGAGCATAAAATACACGACAAAGACGGTCAGAAACCAGAGTACCGGCAGACGGTCTCGCCAGAAGGATGTTTTCTTCACATTACGAAATTGAACACGCGCCAGAACCGGCTCCAGAGCAATAAATAGACACAGCGGCCAGGTGAAAACAAATTCCTGTGTCCAATCACTGATCCAGGTTGTTCCCAGTGCGCCTGAAATAAAAGCGAGTGTTCGATAACCAACCGCCCAGACGCCCATCCGACGTTGAGCAGACACAAAACAGGCAGGAATGGCAGCCACAACAAAACTTCCCAGCAGCAGCCACAGACACCAGTAGAACCAGTTGACTAACCAGGCTGGTGATGGGATATCAAACGCATACTCCGGCTCCACCGTGAGAATTTGTCCTGCCCAGTCGTAATATATTTCTTGAGGAATGTCGGACAGGCTGAGCGTGGACTGATTCTCCGAAAGCAAAGCAGGATCCCCGACGAAGATACAAGCGGCCCGGGAATGGTTGCGTACAAAAACACAGCCACGATGCAGGATGGGAGGAGTCCAGGTTAACTCGCCCGTCAGCACGTTACACCGAGCCAGAATCTCACACTGCTCCGGATTGGCACGTAGTAAAATCAATTCGCCGCGTTCGTTAAACAGAATCAGTTTCCCATCCGCGACGATCAATCCTGCCTGACCTAATTCGCCTGACGTATCATTATTCGATCGATCCGGCCGCCCCGATCCCTGTTCCCATAGCGCTTTGCCGGTCATAAATTCGATGCAACGAAACTTCCCCCGCGAAGGGCGTTGTGTTTTTGACTGTGGATCAAAAATATCAAATCCATAAAGCTGATCACCAACCAGAACACTCGAAAGTACGTCATTGGATAACGTACGAGATCGCCAGATGTTTTTGAGGGGGACCTCTGGACTCAATTCTTCAGGCAACTCGAATAATTGCGAACCGGATTTAAACGGTGCTGCGATCCACAAATAGGGCTCACGATAGATCGGCCAGGCAGAATGCTCGTCGTAGCCTTGTGACAATTCGTGTTCGAGCAACACTTCCCCGGACCTGAGATCATGAATGACCACCGCATTTTCCAGATAACCGAGGATCAGTTGTCGTCCGTTTCGGACGATCGGCATGGCAGGATTGTAACTGGCAGGTTCATCACCAGAGGCCCAGACGGTCTTACCATCGGACAAGTTCAAGGCAACCATGCTCGCGCCCGGTCCTCCGACCGGCAGAAACACAAGATCATCCACGACAGTCGGGGAACAGGAGTAACCGAATCCAGCCCCCCCCTTGCCTTGAAATTCTTCTATCACATAGCGCGACCAGATCAGTTGCCCCGTGTCCGCATTCAGACACCCGACCAGTCCACTAGGCCCTGCAAATAAAAGACGCCCCTTAGCCAGGGTTGGCGTCGCCCGCGGACCTGGATAAACGCCTGCCAATTCATAAGGCCAGTCGTAGCGATACTCCCAGAGCGTTTTCCCGGTGCGTGCATCCAGACAATAGACATATTGACCTTGCAGAGACTGGGCTTGCGTATAAACCCGATTTCCTTGTGCAACAAACGCCGAATACCCCTGCCCTAAATCTTTAACCCAGAGAACAGGAGGCCCTTCCTGCGGCCAGCGATCAGCCAGATGAATTTCCGGGGAATGCGCATCATAATGAACGCCACGTACTGCAGGCCATCCTTCATCCTTGACCCCGGCTGGCAAAAACGGATTTTGATCCTCTGCCTTTACATTGACAGCAACCGCCGAAAGAAACAACACAATCCGAAACAGGAAACTCAACCCCTGGCGGAATGTTCGTCCGTTCTCCGATTCATTCAATCGTGGTGAGAAGATCACAGAAAACCGATCGTTAACTACAGAATAGAACTGTTCATCGTTTGTTGCAAAGAAGTGCAATACTGTCTGACATGAATGGCGGGTTGAATCCAGCAACGCTGCCACTGGCTATTCTGTGTTAATCGTTCTGCTAAATCAATTAAATAATCAGTACAGAACGTGAAAACATTTCTGTCGCGACTTGAGCAAGTGACTTAAATCTCTGAATGAATTCTTTGTAGAGATCTTATTTTGTTACATCAGCTAAGAGTTTCCTCACCAGCATTTTTGATAAACTGGGGTACTTTGTGATTTACACTGGAAGTAATTCCGCTGCACTATCATAGGACTTGTTTTTGACGAAGAATTGAGCCAGACTCTAATCTTATCATGTCTGGATTATTGGATCTCGGAGAAAGACTATGATTCATAAACCGCTAACCCAAATAGCGCGCCTGCTATTTTTGAATCGCCTGCCGATTCTCATTTTTTCGATTTTGCTCTGGGTAGTTCTCTGGGTAGTTTTCTGGGCAGTTACCGGCACCATATCACAAGCCGCGGAACCTACCCCGATTTTCTATGAATCGTCTGCTCAGAAGATCATTAAAGCCAAGTGCGTCCGTTGCCATAATCCCAAAACCAAAAAGGCCGGGCTTGACCTGAGTACCGCGCAGGGAATTCTTGCGGGAAGTGAATCCGGGCGGATCGTGCAGGCGGGAGATCCAGAGGCAAGTCTGTTATTCCAGATGATCGAAGCGGAGGAAATGCCGCCTGATGAGAAAGATCACCTCAGCAAGAATCAATTAGAATCGCTGCGTCATTGGATCGCCGGCGGTGCGAAGTTTCGGGAAGCAGTCTCATCCGCGCCAGCGGTCACGCAACATGATATTGTGCCCCTGCTCTATTTGCGATGTGTCGCCTGTCATGGTGGCCGTCGGCAGGAAGCGGGCCTTGACTTGCGTACAAAGGAGTCGATCCTCAAAGGTGGGAAGTCCGGACCTGCGCTGGTTTCGGGAAAACCGGAAGAGAGTCTGATCATCCAGCGAATCAAGTCCGGCGAGATGCCACCACGACGGAAGCTGGTTTCAGTCAGTGTGAAACCGATGGAAGCCAACGAGTTGGATTTGCTCTCACAATGGATCACACTCCAGTTACCTGAGCAGAAAGAGAACCCGGTCGATGAAACGAGGTTGTCTGATTCGCTGGTATCGGACAAAGATCGAGAATTCTGGTCGTTTCAACCTCCCGCCCAAGTACAACTTCCTCAAGTCAAACAACGTGACAAGGTTAAAAATCCCATTGATGCATTGATTCTGCACAAACTGGAAGCACGGGGACTGACACTCGCTCCGACAGCAGGCAAGCGCACACTGATCCGCCGCCTGTATTTTGATCTGACCGGCCTGCCGCCGACGCCGAATGAAATCAATCTATTTCTCAATGACACTGATCCGCTCGCGTATGAAAAACTGGTGGATCGACTGCTGGCATCGCCCCGCTATGGGGAACGCTGGGCACGTCACTGGTTGGATGTCGCCGGTTATGCTGATTCAGAAGGGGCTCAGAACCAAGACAAAGTACGGCCGCACATGTATCGCTACCGCGATTATGTCATTCGTGCGTTCAATCAGGACAAACCTTATTCCCGTTTTCTGATGGAGCAGATCGCCGGCGATGAACTCGTCGATTATCAATCTAAAGAAATCACACAAGAAGCCTATGATTGTCTGGTCGCGACTGGTTTCCTGAGGACCGCTCCTGACCGGACCTTTGCCAACATTACCAATTTCGTGCCGGATCGCCTGGAAGTCATCTCTGATGAAATGGATATTCTGGGGTCGGCCGTGATGGGATTGACATTAAAATGTGCGCGATGCCATTCCCACAAGTTCGATCCCATTCCGCAACGTGACTATTACCGCCTGACGGCGATCTTTAAGGAAGCGTACGATGAGCACGACTGGCTGAAATCACAAGGGCCACGCACGCTATCGCATGTAATGCCAGAAGAACGCAGCCATTATGAAAACCATGAGAAACAATTGACAGCACAAGTAGAGCAGATCAAGCAAGCGTTAAATGATCTCACTGCCAAAACCCTGAAAGTGCAACGGGAGAAAAAAATTCAGACGTTGCCAGACATGGATCGAAAACAGATCTTAATTGCCTTCTCGAATGACAAGTCATTACATACGGCTGAGCAGACGAAACTGTTGAAGAAGCACGAACAACTAATCAAGATTGCCCCGGAAGAACTTAAGAAACTCAATCCCGAATATCAACAGATGTCTGAGAAACTACAGACTCAGATCAAAACAGTTGAAGCGAAACGCATGTCGGAACCCCGCATTCGGGCACTGTGGTCGCGTGGGTCCCCTTCTCCGTCTTATATTTTGAAGCGTGGCAATTATCTCACTCCAGGGCGGCCCGTTAAACCGGGTGTGCCTGCGGTTCTCACAAAAAGTAGTCAACCATTTGGAATCACCACTCCAGACAAAAAAGGAAAACCAGTCGGACCTCGTCTCGCCTTTGCTCAGTGGTTAACCCAGCCAGATAACCCTTTGACAGCGCGAGTGATCGTCAATCGAATCTGGCTGCATCATTTCGGAAGAGGCATTGTCAATACGCCGGGCAATTTTGGTCATGCGGGCGAACGACCTTCTCACCCGGAATTGCTGGATTGGCTTGCCAATGAGTTTGTGCGTCAGGATTGGAGCCTCAAAGCCCTGCATCGATTAATGGTCACATCGAATACGTATCGACAGAGTTCGGTTATCAGCGAACAGGCACTTCGGCTTGATCCTGATGGACGTCTTTTTTCGCGGATGCCGTTGAAGCGAATGGAAGGGGAAGTTCTCAGAGACACATTACTCTACCTTTCCGGCCAGTTAGATGAAACTCCCTTTGGCCCGGCTGATCCGGTCGAGGTTCGCCCCGATGGCCTGGTGACGTCGAAACGATCTGACCGTGGCTGGCGACGAAGTATTTATGTACTCCAGCGCCGCACACAGATCCCCACCCTGCTGGATAATTTTGACTCCCCGCAAATGGGACCGAATTGTCTGCGTCGGGGTGAGTCACTTGTCGCACCGCAGGCGCTACATTTAATGAACGATCAAATGGTCCATCAGCTGGCGGTTCATTTTGCAAACCAAATTCAGAAGGCAGCAGGAACCGATCTGCTGCCGCAAGTGAGACAGGTTTATCTGAAATCGTTTGGCCGCAATCCGACTGCAGCAGAGGAACAGATTGGTGTTGCCGCACTGAAACAACTGGCAGCCGAATGGCGCGAGACAAACCCTCAAAAGAAAGCGCAAACCGACATCACCCAAAAGGCGCTGGTAAATTATTGCCACGCGATCTTTAATCTGGCAGAGTTTCAATACATCGATTAATCGAACCAGCACAGCGTATCCCAAACGATCCAAGAGGAAGCGTCGTCACATGAAACAAAATCACGGCATTCTAAATCAAATCCCGAGACGCAGTTTTTTTCAACAAATCTCCACCGGTCTTCAGGGCGCGGCATTAACCTGGCTGTTACAGCAGGATCTCTATGCCGATTCAAAACCGCAGCCCCACCAGGAGACTCCCTCGTTCGGTCCGCACCATAAACCACGTGCCAAGTCAGTCATTCATTTATTTATGAATGGAGGGCCGAGCCAGATGGATCTGTTTGACCCCAAACCGTTACTCGATCAATTTCATGGTAAGCAGCACTTCGATAAAATCGCGGGGGAAGTCGAATTTCCTGAGCAAGCGGGTGCTCTGATGAGAAGCCCATTTAAGTTTGCCCAACATGGGGAATCGGGGATGTGGGTTTCTGACGTCATGCCTCACCTGGCAACCCAGGTGGATGAACTCACGTTGATTCGTTCGATGTATACCACCAATTTAACTCACGAACCCGCGCTCTACAAAATTCAGTCGGGCAGTGAGTTTCCAGGCCACCCGGCTCTCGGTGCCTGGACCTCTTACGGACTGGGAAGCGAAAATAAAAACCTGCCTGCTTATGTCGTCTTGGATGACCCACTCGGTCTGCCCGTCAATGGAATTGAAAACTGGCAGGCCGGTTTTCTGCCCGCACAACATCAGGGCACACGCTTCCGTGCAACGGGTTCTCCGGTGTTGAACTTGAAGCCCGGTTACGATCACCCCGAAGCGGTCTCCAAACTCGAGCGAGATTTGATTACGCGATTAGATCAAATCCATCAACGAAAACATGCACACCACCAGCAGTTGGAAGCGCGTCTTTCGACTTATGCTCTGGCAGCACGGATGCAGATTGCGGCTTCGGATGCACTCGACCTTTCACAGGAGACTGCAGAAACACAAAAAATGTACGGCATCGGTCAACCAGTCACTGAATCGTACGGGCGGAGATGCTTGATTGCCCGCCGGCTTGTTGAACGAGGAGTCCGATTCGTGCAGTTATTTATCAACAGTCAAATCTGGGATACGCACAGCGCGATTGGAACCAGCCTGAAAGATGCTTGTCAGCGGACCGATCAACCGGTGGCTGCCTTACTGAAAGATTTGAAACAACGTGGTTTATTAGACGAAACCCTCGTCATGTGGGGTGGCGAAATGGGCCGTCTGCCGATCGCCCAGCTGGCAGCAGATAAAGACGAACGCAAATCGGGACGCGATCATAATAAGAATGCGCTTTGCACCTGGATGGCAGGCGGCGGTGTTAAAGGCGGGCTGACCTGGGGAGCGACTGACGAACTGGGTTTTGCTGCCGTCGAAAACCGGGTCAGTGTGCCAGACTGGCACACCACAATGCTGCATCTCCTGGGCTTAAACCACGAAGAACTCTTTATTCCCAGAAATGGCTTGAACGAACGCCTGACTGGCGTGGGCAACAACCCACGTGTGATCAAGGAAATTCTGGCGTAACTCTGCCAGCATTAATTTTATCCCGCAGCTTTTAGTCGTTTAATTCAAACGTCAAGCCAGTTAGATCTTCTCCGGCAGGAACAGAGACAGTCAATTCTGACGTATCAGCGTTTGCATATTTTTTCGGAAGAAGATTCTTCGGAGGTGCTTCTGCTTTGGGATTGGGATCATAATTGGGATCATCCTCTGGCAGCGCTTGACTTGAACTGGCTGCTTCCAGCTTGGTAATCATCACCGTGTACTCTCCCGGCACAACGCCATCACTTCCTTCGAATGTCCCCATCTGAAAGGTACCTGTCTCATCCGTTCGGCCGTTTGCCGTTTGACCTTCTGGACCAGCAGGGCGAAATGTAATGACGGCACCTTCAACAGGCGTTCCCTGATACGTCACTGTTCCAAAAACAGAATTTCTTACCGGACGCGTGTCTTCAGCTCCACCACAACCAAGCAAGGAGGCAATCAAAACGATCGATAGACAGCCAGATACTTTTGTAAATTGATTACTTAAATTATTTCGCATCATATAACCTACTATCTAAACAAATACACACACAGATAAAGCAACAACTTTAATTAAGTTGTATCGCACAAATTAGAGGCCCCGTGCTGAATCATGCAGGGGAACATCACTGCAATCTCGATCAACTTTAATTATCATAGTTGGAATCATCAAGAAAGGAACTAGTATATTTAGTTGTCTTGGCTATATAATATAAAGAGTGAGATTAATATAAGTATGAGCAGCGTTCATGCTTATATTAATACCCTGAGCCTGAACGGGCTCTTCTCTTTGTGGGTGAGTGAGACATTGTTTTAATTTAAAATAGCTTCCCGCCTTCCTTTCCATCCGCGAACTTCATTCTGAATTATTTTTCCGGGAAATTATTTCCTGTATCCCTTTTTACAAAGCGCCGTAGTAGGGATCAAATCTATTTCGTATTTAAGAAGGAGAATCTTTGGTGAAGAGTTTATCGAAAAACATACGTAAGGGATTCACATTAATTGAATTGCTGGTTGTGATCGCCATTATCGCGATTTTAATTGCCTTGTTGTTACCAGCAGTCCAACAGGCACGAGAAGCAGCCCGTAGATCCACTTGCAAGAATAATTTAAAACAGCTCGGACTGGCACTGCATAACTACCACGATGTCTTCGGGATGTTTGTTCTGCGACGAGGAGGTACGGGTGGAAGCAGTTCTTCATCAAACGCTTCCCGTTTGAGTGGCTATGTCGGACTGCTGCCTTACATGGATCAAGCTCCTTTGTTTAACAAAATTGCTGCAGGAGATCCCACCGCTGGCACACCCATTTATCCCTTCGGCCCGTGTGCCTGGTGTGGCTGGAGCGGCTGGAATGTTACTCTGCCGATGCTGATGTGCCCGTCCGATAGTAGTAAACAGACGATTCGTGCACAGAATTATGTGTTTTGCTTAGGAGACTCTGCAACCGGCATCAATGGAACCAACTCGCGTGGGATGTTTCCGTCTCGATATGGAACACGAATTCGAGACATTACTGATGGAACCAGCAACACCATCGCCATGAGTGAGCATGTCCGCGCCAATTATGCGCCCAATGTAAGCAATGCCGGACGGAAACGAGTAGAAGGGATTGCCTTGGGTCAAGATCCCGCAAACAATCCTGGGTCCTGCATGACCTTGGCTTCAGGTTCGAAATGGGTCAGTGGAACTGAAGTCAAAGCGAAGCATGGGACCTCATTATGGGACGGACAGGCAGAACGTTGTGCTTTCATGACGATCCTTCCCCCCAATGCTCCTTCATGTGCCGCAGGCACAAATGTAAACGCGGACTCAGGCACAGCCGCGCTTGCCCCTTCCAGCCTCCATACCGGTGGCGTGCATGTCCTGATGGCCGATGGCGCCGTTCGCTTTGTCTCTGAAAATATTGATACCGGTGACTTAAGCCAGCCTAGCCCAAGTCCCACTACAACGATTTCCAGTCCTTATGGTACGTGGGGTGCTCTAGGAACAAAGGACTCAGAAGAAGTCATTGGTGAATTCTAAATCACAATTCTTAAATAAATCGTGATTGACACATTTTAAAAACCCTCTTCGCTCTCAGAGTGAAGAGGGTTTTTTTATATTCAGTTGGGTTCACAATAGAAAAAGCAACGAACCACTTCTCCTGACTCCTCTGGTGCAATCCCGTTTCATCCTGGTCATGACCAGGCATTCGCGGATCGCTATGATTCCCCCCTCTGACCTCTAGTTAATCCCCCAAATCAACTAGTGGTACGCACCAGCCAACAGACTAAAGAACAACGAATTCATAATAATGTATAGGTAAAAAACACTGACTGGTTACCGAACTGAACCCCTCCACCTGTTTGATCTCTCTGTAGCAGAAGCCAGTCAAGCCACTTAAAGCAACACATACGTTCACATGTCTTTCTCGATGAACATAATAGTAAAACTGTTAAAAAAAGAAGAATATGACATTTATTACAGTGGAAATGAACAGATGAATCAGGTAACTCTAGTACCTATGTAAACAATAGGCTAACTGAGTCAGGAGGGGTTTTAACCTGAATGGCTGTGTTTTTCCTACGAAAGAGTGTCCGCTATTTTGTGCGTTCATTCAACACTTTATTTCTACCAAACCATCTAAAATAATCCATCCCCCGCATCTTTTGATTGCCCTACAAGGAATGACAGAATGCTACTTACCAACTGGCTCAACACTCTTACTTCCCGCATCAAAAAACGCCCCCTCTTTCGATCCCGCGATCGCCGCGCGATTCGTCGACGCTGGCAGGCAATTGTCAATAACCAGATCTCAACCACGGAAGCGCTGGAAGACCGAACGCTGCTGACGACGTTTACAGTTTTGAACACCGATGCAGCAGGAGCCGGTTCATTAGCTGAGGCTGTCGCTCAAGCTAACGCCAGCGCTGGTTCAGACGAAATTGTATTTCAGGCCGGTCTCACAGGTACGATCAATGTTGGCGATACACTGTTAATAGATCAATCAATTAACATCAACGGCGATACAGACGGCAATAGAGCCACGAATGAAATTACAATCACTGGTGATAACAGCTTTACCGTGTTCCTTGTCAACAATGTTGATGGCCACGCTACGTTTTCAAATATGCGAATCATTGACGGGCTAGGCAATCAGACCATCGCCTCTAATTGGGGAGGCGCCATCGCCATGGTGGGCTCTGCCTCCCGTCCCATACTCACTCTGGATAATATGGAGTTTGATGGGAATCAGGCACTCTTTGGGGGAGCCGTAACCACGCAAAATGCAGACTTGTGGATTCGAGACAGTCTTTTCACAAATAACATCGCGACAGCTCCCGGCGCAAGAGGTGGCGCCATCGAACTCTTTAACAGCATCCCTGATCACATTGTATTCGAAATCACCAGTTCCACTTTTATTGGCAATCAAACAACAGGTGGTGGAGTCGGAGGTGGTGGCGGTGCCATTGCTTACAGATCCGACGGGTGTATTTTGAATATCAATGACTGCTACTTCGAAAATAATGTTACCAATGGCGGTGCCGGTGGTGGCGCAATTTCGGCCCAATGTCATGAATCTCCATCGGGTCGATCAAATGTACACACGATTCTGAATATCACTGATTCCCTGTTTGTAGGAAATCAGGCAACGAACGGAGCTAGCTCTGCCATTGGTGGTGCCATTCGAGCAGATGGTGGTGATCTTAATAACGTATTAGAAACGAGAATCACTGGATCGACCTTTCTGAATAATTCTGCTTCTAGTTCTGGAGGGTCTGGTGGTGCAATTGGTTTTAATGGAGGGGGACTCTTCGGGCCAGGGGGACTTGGTCCCGATGGTACTTTTGTGAATATCGCTACTATCCAAAACAGTACATTTTCGGATAATAGCGCCGAATTCGGAGGCGCCATTAATGCAAATAACACCATACTGACAGTCGATAGCGCAACTATTACCGACAATACTGCCAATGGAATGGTAAGTGGTACGGCAACTGGTGGAATCGCCATTTTCAGTAGCAACCACTTGGGAGAACTGCGTCTTGAGAATACAATCCTAGATGGAAACAGTGGCGCTCAAATAGCAACCTTAACCGGTTCCGAAACACAGATGACTTCATTAGGACACAATTTAATTAACGGAACTATGCTTGATGCCCCTGGTTATCTGTTCTCCACCCTGACTTCTGATATTATCGGGACCGCTGCCAATCTGGCTGCGTTAACGGCTAATGGTAAAACCGTTGGTGCTCCTGGCAATACAGCATACATTCAGACGCGTGTTCCCAATGCAGGCAGTGATGCCGTTAACAACGGAGCCACTTCGTTGAGCGTTGATCAATTAGGAACAACGCGGCCTGTGGGAGTCGCTGATGATATTGGAGCAGTCGAATTTGTGTTTAGCGGCCCTACCGTTGTCTACGTAGATGATAACTTCATTAACCCAACCCCAGGTCAGGATCCAGACGCAGGAGGTCCTGCCACCGAGTTTGGCTACGATGCCTTTGCCACAATTCAGGAAGCCATCGACAATGTTGCCGAAGGCGGCACGATCCATATTGCTGCGGGAACCTACGCCGAAAATGTGACCGTGAATAAATCCGTGACTCTGGACGGAGCCGGCACGACCGACACCATCTTTGATCACACCGGTGTCTTGTTTACAGTCACAGCAAGTAACGTGACGTTCCAGGACATGACACTGCAGAATGGTTCACAAGGAATTCGTGCTTACTTAGCAGCAGGTAACATTGCCAACTTGCACGTCGATAATGTGAATTTTGTCGACTTCAGTTCGCGCGGGATTGAAATTCATAATGCCACCACAGTGACCGATATGGTTGTCGAGAACAGTTTCTTCGATAATACCAATGTAGGTATCCGGCTTGCCTCAAATGCTGTCGGTAATGGGATTGATATCGATAATACGATTTTTGATACAAACTTACTCGGTTTTTATCAGGCCAATGATGGCAGCACCGGCAATGTGAGCGATCTCCAAGTTACCCACTCTGAATTCAGAAACAGTACTCATACAGCCGTCTATGCCGAAGAAATTCGCGATTCAACCGTCGATGACAACATCTTTGAAAACAATGCTCGTGACTTCGCCATCTACAAGGATTATACAGGAACTGGTATCGACGTTGAGAATATTCAGGTCTCTAATAATACGATGACCAATTCCGCTAGCACCTCCGTCAGAATCTGGATTCGCGGCAGTGGTCTGGCGAGTGACATTGACATTTTCGGCAACACAATCACCAGTAATGTCGGACTGATCGCGGATGAGTACGGCAAAATTGAAGTCACTCTTGATTCTGCCTTCACGCACGCGCCTGTTAATATCTACGAGAATTCTGTTACTTTATCAGGATCATTCGGCGCTGGTGCACCGGCCGTACATGGAATCAGGTTGCGTGGTGCGTCAAATAGCATCAACATTGAACGGAACTTACTCGATGGTGGTAATGTGGGCAGTGATGGTGGCACCCCTCTCTCTTCAGGGATCTATGTGACTACTGACGATGTGGATATGGGGGCGATTTCCTCAACCGCCGCCATTGATATTACCAATAATACGATCACTGGATTTGATAGCGGCGTGAGTGTCTTTGATGCGTTGGTACCAGTTGGATTCGGCGGACTGCCTGTTGGTGCCCAGCTGAATATCAATAATAACTCGCTGGCAGGAAACACAGCAGGTGTCACCAGCGGAGCGGGCGCAATCGTGAACGCCTCCAATAACTGGTGGGGTTCTACAGTTGAAGCGACTGTTGCTGGTCTGATGACCGGCGGTGTTGACTTCACTTCCTACTTGGATAACGCCAGCGATATCGATGGGGGAACAACTGGTTTTCAAGGTGATTTCTCCACACTGAATGTCACCGCACTAGGCAGCCAGACCGGACCAACGGGCCGTATTCAAGAAGCGATTGATAATGCAGCCTATGGTGCGACGATCCATATTCTTGCCGGAACCTATGTCGGAAATGTTGATGCTAGCGGAATTGATATTACTCTCGCTCCTGGTAACAGCCCCGGTCAGGTCACCATCAACGGTAACTTGACATTGAATGGCGACGATACACTCGACATCGAAATTAACAGTGCTGTCACGGGAACCGGCTTCGATCAGTTTGTCGTGAACGGAACCGTCAACTTAGGTGGTGCCGCGTTGAATCTGATCGATGGTTTTGATCCCTCAGAAGGGGATCAGTTTATCATCATCGACAATGATGATACCGACTCGGTTACAGGAACATATAACGGTCTTTCGGAAGGTTTTGAATTCGTTGACTTCCTGGGAGTGATGGGGCAAAGTGCGTATCTGACTTATGCGGGTGGCGATGGGAACGATGTTGCGATTGTTGTTGAAAACCCAACACCTGTAGTAGATCTCCCCGCCGATGGTAATCCCGATGATTACACCATCGCACTGGTAGGCGGAAATATCGTAATCACCGACAGTGTCACCGGAGACGTGATTTCTAATACTCCGTTAGCTTCACTCGGCGGACCGCTTGTCATTAACGGCGAAGACAATGAAGACGACACCTTAACGTTCGACTTGACCGGCATTGATGAAACGACTGGTTTGCAAATTGTGTTTCACGGTGGAGCCGGCGGTGATGATGATCTGGTTCTCACACGAACGGGCGCTCCCCTGGATTCGCTGGAACATGTTTTCCAAAATGCCAATGATGGTTTGATCTTCATCAATGGTCAGACTGATCCGATCATCACTTACACCGGTTTGGAGCCGATAACGGACCTGCTCGTCGTTGCGAACCGTACCTTTACGTTCACAGGCGCAGCCGAGACGATCACACTGTCTGATGATGGTGATGTGAATGATGGTGAGTCCTTTATTGACTCTGACTTCCTGGGGGAATCAGTCACATTTGCTAATGCGACAAATTCCCTAACAATCAATACCGAATTCGGCGGCGGCAGTGGCATCGATGCCGTTAATGTGGAAGGACTGGACGAGCAATTCAATGCGAATCTAACCATCAACGCAGGTGTTGATGACACTGTCACCTTCCAGATAAATGAAACAGACATTGGCTCAGGGAACCTGTCAGTCCTCAGTGGAACTGTTGAACTGGATGCCGATATTATTGCCGCCAGTATTTCCGGTAATGCTTCTACGGTCAATGTTCTTGGCTCAGTCGACGGTGCCGACCTGCAGGATGCTGTTGCGATCGCAGGAGTAAGCGCCACGATTAACGTCTCTGCAGGGACTTATCTGACAACAGGCACACTGAACTTGAATCAGGCGGTCTCCATCGTTGGTGCTGGTAAAGAAGATGTCGAAATTCGCAAATCCGGCGCTCCCACAACCTATGACGAAGTGATCCATATCTCAGCCAATGATGTCACGATCAGTGGTGCACAGCTGGGTTGGGAAACTCACACCGCAGTGACCGACTATCGTGGATATGTGGTTGTCACTACGGGAGACAATACAACTCTTAACAACCTGTTATTCGGTGACAACTATCGTAGTGCTGTCGTCTTTGAAAATGCCGACAATCTGGAAATTTCTGATTCCATCTTCGCAGGGAAATTCGGACGTGCTGCCATCCGGGATGGAAATAGCGGCAGTGGCGAAAACTTCCTGATCACCCGCAATGAATTCCGCGAAGACCATTTCCGCTGGGGACCGATCGCCATTGGACCACAGGGAACATTCGGCGATCCAAACAACGAAGCCTTCAGTGGTGAAATTTCATTCAACTATTTTGGAAACGGTTTGGAAGCGGGCGCGTTTCAGGAACAGGGCGATCAGAATTATACCGTCACGATTACCAATCAGGGTATGACCACGGATGGGATTGACATCATTCACAATACATTTGACTGGCAGGATTCTGCCACCACAAACGGTGTTGGTAACTTTGCCCAGTCTGGTGGTGTTTACTTTGATCCGGCACTCACCGTTTCGCCGGGATCGGTCAACATTACCGATAACATCTTTAACGGCTTCACGTATGATGGCCCTCAACCTTCGAATGATCCTTTGTGGAGCCCGGCCGGCGGCATGTTTGGTGGTGCACTGGAATTTGATGGTGTGGATGACTTTGGTCTATTCCAGGATGCACTCTTTGATGTCGGAACAGCAGGCACACTCAGTTTCTGGGTGAATATGGATGATCAGAGCCGTCGCAATCAATTCTTTGAAGGATTGAATAGTGCTGGTTTTGAATTCCAGTTTCGTGAAAACACGGGTGGACAGTTCTACGGTTCTCCAGGTCGCGCTGGCAATGGTGGAGATAATTTTGCCATTCAAGATGGAAGTGCCGGGGGAACGGAAAACGTCTGGCAGAATCTTCAATATACGTGGGACTTCAATGGTGGCGTGAACCCTGAAATGCACATCTTTATTGACGGGGTCGAAGTCGGCTACCTCAATACGACCTATGATTCAGATCTCACTCAGTGGGTATCTGCGGTCAGCACAGTAAGCCAATTGATCACCGTCGGTCGCGATGCCAGTGGAGACAGGCACTTTGATGGCCTCATGGATGACATCGGCTGGTTTAACGCCGCCCTCAATCAGACTGACCGCGATGCGATCAGGACTGGTGGTGTCGCCACACTGTCAGCAGATGCCCGGTTAATCGCCCACTGGGACTTCGATCAGGCTGCCGGAAATATTGCCGTCGACAATAAAAACGGCATTGTGATGCATATTGTTGCGGATGGGATTTCTCCCTTTGGTCCTGAGTTCCGACCAGGAATGGGACAATTCGGTGGTGCACTGGAATTTGATGGTCTCGACGATTTTGCCACCTTCCAAGATGCCTCATTCGATGTAGGCGCTCAGGGAACCCTCAACTTCTGGGTTAACATGGATGATACCGGAAAACGAAATCAGTTCTTTGAAGGTCCCGGCGATGGTGGCCTTGAATTCCAGTATCGCACGAACGGCGGTGGTCAGTTCTTTGGTCGTGTTCAAGATAACGGTGAATATACGATTGAAGATGGTGGGAGTTCGGCCTTCGCTGGCATGTGGACCAACATTCAATACACGTGGGATGCCAGTACCGGTGAAATGCGAATTTATGTCGATGGTGCGGAAGTGAGTTACCTGGCAGGCTTTGATCAAAATCTTGCTGGATTTGATCTCGCTCACTTTACTAACACAATCAGCGGTCTGATGAACGTCGGCCGTGACCCTGGCGACAGCAGTCGATTCTTTGATGGTCTGATGGACGATATTGGCTGGTTTAATACAGTTCTGACTCAGCCTCAGTTGGATGATATCAGAAACAATAGCGTAGGTGGTTCTACACTAAATGGTAGTCCAAATCTGATTGCCTACTGGAATCTGGATGACGCTCCTGGCACGATGATTGCTACAGGTGACAGCGGGACGACTATCGATCTGCATATTCAGTCACAACCTCCCCAGCCCCCAATTCAAGGCTTTGGAGTTGTTGCTCCTCTCGATGCGACAGTGTCTTACAATGTATTCAATGACAACGATCTGGATTCAAGCCTGACTCTGGACCCAACTAACGTCTTCGGAGATCCGCTGTTTGCCTATGAAAGCGATCCAGCATACGTTCCCACCGATTCCCTGGCAGAACAGTTTTCTATCGGCTTCGGTTCAACGGCTGTATTTAATTCGTCAGAATACGCCGTCGATACGAACACCCTTACGCCACACATTGGTGCCTTCCAGGATCTCACACTCTTCGGAACCGGTGATATCGTCATCGACGGCTCGGGTGAAAACGATCTGCTCGAACTGATGTTCACTGATGCCAATACAGCGACCTTTATCTTAACCACTGATGTTGGTGGAGCAGGAGAAACCGTTCTCGGACCGGTTATTTTAACCAATATCACATCGATCACCTTCAATGGGCTTCTTGGGGATGACTTATTGCGAGTTACCAACCCGGCCGGCGGTTTGCTTGATCCAGTGGATGGTCTCATCTTCAATGGAGGAACCGGCGGTGAAACGCTCGGCGACACCCTGGAGATCCTCGGCGGAACCGCAGGCACAGTAGAGCATCACTTTACGAACGACAATGACGGCAGCGTATTCTTTAATGGTGAAGGTGTCGCGACGATTACTTACACCGGTCTGGAACCGGTTCTCGATACAATTGTCGCCACCAATCGTATTTTCAGTTTCCTGGGCGCAGCAGAAACGATTACCCTGTCTGATGATGCCGGTGCTGGTGATGGAATCTCACTGATTGATTCCGATCTGGGTGAATCGGTCGCGTTCGTACATCCGGCCGGGACAGTCACCATCAATACCGAAACCAGTGGAGGCAGCGGTGTAGATCAGGTTAATATCAATGCTGTTGACTCGACATTTACTGCAAACCTGACCGTGAA